>CDZN01004503.1_pt1 | contig 15773 bp, 9 predicted proteins | sample 557701 | NCBI WGS metagenome assembly CDZN01 (sample SAMEA3182089, study PRJEB8094) | gut metagenome | biome: human; feature: gut; material: Stool; isolation source: human stools | place: Canada | collected 2013-02-04 | reverse complement strand
TATTGAAGTAAGATGAGAAAAGATTTTAAAAATATCGATATATATGCCGCATTTCAGCCTGCTAACGGTGCTGAATGGCAAAAGGCTAACGGTATCTCCGCCGACTGGAAAACACCGGAACACATTGAAGTGAAGCCTGTTTATACAAAAGAAGACCTCGAAGGAATGGAACACCTCGGCTATGCTGCCGGACTTCCTCCGTATCTGCGTGGTCCGTATTCAGTAATGTACACCCTTCGTCCCTGGACCATCCGTCAGTATGCCGGATTCTCTACTGCCGAAGAATCCAATGCTTTCTATCGCCGTAATCTAGCTTCCGGTCAGAAAGGTTTGTCAGTAGCATTTGACTTGGCTACTCACCGCGGTTATGACCCCGATCACGAACGTGTAGTGGGTGACGTAGGTAAAGCAGGTGTGTCTATCTGTTCATTGGAAAACATGAAAGTTTTGTTCGATGGTATTCCTTTGAATAAGATGTCTGTATCCATGACAATGAATGGTGCTGTACTTCCGATTATGGCATTCTATATCAATGCCGGTTTGGAACAGGGTGCTAAACTCGAAGAAATGGCAGGTACTATCCAGAATGATATTTTGAAAGAATTCATGGTGCGTAACACCTATATTTATCCGCCTGCATTCTCTATGAAGATTATCTCTGATATTTTCGAATACACTTCACAGAAGATGCCTAAGTTTAACTCTATCTCTATCTCCGGTTATCACATGCAGGAAGCAGGTGCTACCGCAGATATTGAGCTGGCTTATACATTGGCTGACGGTTTGGAATATCTCCGTGCCGGAACGGCAGCAGGTATCGATATCGATGCATTTGCTCCGCGTCTTTCTTTCTTCTGGGCAATCGGAACCAATCACTTCATGGAAATAGCCAAGATGCGTGCCGCACGTATGCTGTGGGCGAAGATTGTGAAACAGTTTAATCCGAAGAACCCGAAATCACTGGCCTTGCGTACTCACTCACAGACTTCCGGATGGTCATTGACGGAACAAGATCCGTTCAACAACGTGGGACGTACCTGTATTGAGGCTATGGCTGCAGCTTTGGGACATACCCAATCTTTGCATACCAATGCATTGGATGAGGCTATTGCTCTTCCGACAGATTTCTCCGCACGTATCGCACGTAACACACAGATTTATATTCAGGAAGAAACTTACATCTGCAAGAACGTTGACCCATGGGGCGGCTCTTACTATGTAGAATCTCTGACGAACGAGCTGGCACACAAGGCTTGGGAACATATTCAGGAAATTGAGAAACTGGGTGGTATGGCGAAAGCTATCGAAACAGGTATTCCTAAAATGCGTATCGAAGAAGCGGCTGCACGTACACAGGCTCGTATCGACAGCGGTCAGCAGACCATTGTGGGGGTGAACAAGTATCGTTTGGAAAAAGAAGCTCCGATTGATATCCTTGAAATTGATAATACGGCAGTTCGTCTTGAACAGATTGAAAACCTGAAACGTTTGAAAGAAGGACGTAATCAGGCTGAAGTGGACAAAGCATTGGCAGCTATTACCGAATGTGTGAAGACCGGCAAGGGTAACTTGCTGGAACTGGCAGTTGAAGCAGCTCGTGTTCGTGCTACTTTGGGCGAAATTTCTTATGCGTGCGAACAGGTTGTAGGACGTTATAAAGCAATAATTAGAACTATATCAGGCGTGTATTCATCAGAAAGTAAAAACGATAGCGACTTCAAACGTGCTTGTGAACTGGCAGAGAAGTTTGCGAAAAAAGAGGGACGTCAACCTCGTATCATGGTTGCAAAGATGGGACAGGACGGTCACGACCGTGGTGCCAAGGTAGTAGCAACGGGTTATGCGGATTGTGGTTTCGACGTGGATATGGGACCGTTGTTCCAGACTCCGGCAGAAGCTGCTCGTGAAGCGGTAGAAAACGACGTTCATGTAGTAGGTGTTTCTTCACTGGCTGCCGGTCATAAGACATTGGTTCCGCAGATTATTGAAGAACTGAAGAAACTGGGACGTGAAGACATTGTGGTGATTGCCGGTGGTGTTATTCCTGCACAGGATTATGACTTTCTGTATAAGGCAGGTGTAGCTGCTATCTTTGGTCCGGGTACTCCGGTGGCGAAGGCTGCTTGTCAGATTTTGGAAATTCTGATGGATGAAGAATAACTTCTGAAATTCTTTAGAATCTTATAATATTCCCACCTTTTAGACTTGTTTTGGTTTAAAAGGTGGGATGTTTTTTTGTTTATATTCTTTGTCTTCTCTTTATTTTGTCTATATTTGTCCGGCTTTCATTGTAAAAAGACTTAATGAATGAATGGAAACAGAGACAATAGAGATGTCTGTTTTGAGCAGTTTTATGCCGCTAACTTCCCGAGGGTCAAGAACTTTGCAAGGTTGTTGACTAAATCGGAGGAAGATGCGGAAGATATTGCTCAGAATATATTTCTTAAGTTATGGACACGTCCTGAACTTTGGCAAGAACAGGAAACCATGACTGGTTATCTCTATACTGTGACCCGGAATGAAATTTTCAACTTGTTCAAGCATCAGAAGGTAGAGCAGGAATATGAAGACAAAGTTTTGAAAGCCCAGTTGTTGGGTGAACTTTGTGATGAAGATTCCTCCCTGTTAGAGAATCTATACTATAAAGAAGTATTGATGCTTATCAAAATGACACTCAGTCAGTTGCCTGATCGTCGCAGACAAGTTTTTGAGATGAGCCGTTTTGAAGGACTTTCTCATAAAGAAATAGCAGATAAATTGCAAATCCCCTTACGTACGGTAGAAGATCATATCTATAAAACATTGACCGAACTTCGCAAAGTGTTAATGTTTGTTATTCTCTTCCGGATCTTCCCGTAGTTTCTTTTCCTGAATAGTGATATTTATGTAAGTGTTTCTAAATACAATAATAAATACCACTTTATGAAGAATTATATTCGCGACGTAATCGACCGCTATATTAAGCATGACTATCCGGAAGAAGTCGATCAGGATTTTCGCACATGGTTGATTAGTGAGGAGCGTGCTGACGAGAAAGACTGTGAACTCAATAAACTTTGGGAGGCAACCGAAGCCGTCACAACTCCCGGTTATCGTGATTCTTTGGAACGGATGCACGAACTTACGGGGATCGGGGCGAGACGGCGGATTCATTTTCTACATGCTCGTTTGGTAGTCTGGCGGATAGCAGCAGCTTTATTGATAGCCATATCTTCTGTTTCGATTTATTTGGCGTTGCAGAACCGTCAGGCACCGGATCTGTTGCAAGCATATATTCCTACTGCCGAAATGCGGAATCTTACTCTGCCGGACGGCACACAGGTATTAATTAATTCTCAAAGCACTTTACTCTACCCCAAAGAATTTACGGGCGATATACGTTCCGTCTATTTAGTGGGAGAAGCCGCTTTCAAAGTGAAGCGTGATGAAGAACATCCTTTTATAGTAAAGTCTTCTGATTTTCAGGTGACTGCGTTAGGAACAGAGTTCAACGTGACAGCTTATCCGGATGAAGAAGAAGTGATAGCAACATTGATTTCAGGAAAGGTGCTGGTAGAGTATAACGGACAGAAAAATCAGGAAATATTGAAGCCGAACGAGCAGTTGGCTTACAATAAGCGTAGTCGCTCCGGAAACGTACTTCGTCCTGATATGCAGGATGTCACAGCTTGGCAGCATGGTGAACTTGTCCTTCGTAGTATGACGCTGGAGGAAATATTCACCCGCCTTGAACGTAAATACCCTTACACATTTGTTTATAGTTTCCGTAGTATGAAAGACGACCGTTTCAATCTTACTTTCGGGCAAAATGCTTCCATAGAAGAAATAATGGATATTGTTGCTCGTGTAGCAGGGAATCTGGACTATCAGATTGTGGGAGACAAGTGCTATATTTCCATTGACGGAAAAAGCAAACTCCGACATCAGGGGACGAAATAGAACCTGTATATTATACTAATATTAACCTTAAAATACATTGAGCCTATGCGGAAAAAATATCCGAGAGAAGCTGCAACCTTCCCCCGGATGTGAAATCGAAATTCTTACTATTAGCGTTAACCAGACGCTACTAAATTCGAGAATCTAACTTTATCTGTATAAACTAATACTAAGAAGATGCAGCAAATTTATGAATTTATAGCCAATAAGCAGGCAATCAATCGAGTATTTATGCTTTTTTTGTGCTGTCTGCTCCTTTCTGCTCCTACTTTTGCTCAAAGTAGCAATGTCCGGATTACGATCCATAAGAAAAACATATCGGTCATCGAGGCATTGAAAGAAGTGGAAAAACAAACGAAACTGTCCGTTGGTTACAACGAGTCGCAGTTGAAAAACAAACCCTCCATCAATTTGGCGTTAGAAAAAGCCACGCTGGAGAGTTCTCTCAAAGAAATCCTTAGAAATACGGGATATACCTATCAGTTAAAAGGAAAATATGTAATCATCGTTCCACAGGAAAAACAAGAAGCGGAAGCAGCTTCTGCCAAACGTATCACCGGCCGTGTGCTGGATGATAACGGAGAGCCGTTAATTGGTGTCAATGTACATGTAGAGGGAACGAGTGTCGGTTCTATTACGGATATTGACGGTAATTTTATACTCGAAGCTCCTATTGGAAGTGTGTTGAGTATCAGTTATGTAGGTTACACTCCACAGACGGTAAAAGTAACCGGACAGAATACATATAGCGTGCAACTGGCTTCGGATACAAAATTGCTGAGTGAAGTCGTTGTAACGGCACTTGGCATCAAACGCGAGCAGAAAGCATTGAGCTACAACGTACAGCAAGTAAAGTCCGACGAACTGACCCAGATTAAGGATGCTAATTTTGTAAACAGTCTGAATGGTAAAGTTGCGGGTGTTACTATCAATACGAGCTCTTCCGGTGTCGGTGGGGCAAGTAGAGTGGTGATGCGTGGAACAAAGTCTATTGAACAGAGTAGTAACGCTTTGTACGTGATTGACGGTATTCCGATGTATAATTTCGGTGGCGGAGGAGATACGGAATTTGGTTCAAAGGGAGCTACCGAGGCCATTGCTGATATTAATCCGGAAGATATAGAAAGCATTTCCGTACTGACTGGAGCGGCAGCTGCCGCCCTTTATGGTAGTAATGCGGCAAACGGTGCGATTGTGATTACTACAAAAAAAGGACAGGTAGGTAAGCTGCAAGTAGGTGTATCAAGTGGCATCGAATGGTTGAATGCTTTTAAGATGCCCGAATTCCAGGGCCGTTATGGTACAGGTAGTAATGGTAAAACAGGAAATTCCAATATTTATAGCTGGGGACCGAAGTTGAACTCGGCTGCTCAGACAGGATATGAGCCGGATGATTTTTTTGATACGGGTGCAGTATATACAAATTCCGTTACGTTGTCTACCGGAACAGATAAAAATCAGACTTTCTTTTCTGCAGCTGCCGTCAATTCGGCAGGAATGGTTCCCAACAATAGGTATAACAGATATAATTTCACTTTCCGCAATACGACCAGTTTCTTGGATGATAAGATGAAACTGGATGTAAGTGCAAGCTATATTCTTCAGAATGACCGTAATATGACCAATCAGGGGCAGTACTCCAATCCGTTGGTTTCTGCTTATCTTTTCCCTCGTGGGGATGATTTCTCTATAGTGAAGAATTTCGAGCGTTGGGATGAAGCCCGGAAAATTAGCGTACAGTTTTGGCCGCAGGGCGAAGGTGACCTTCGTATGCAGAATCCTTATTGGATTGCTTACCGTAATCTCCGTCTTAACAATAAGAAACGCTATATGGCTTCAGCAGGTTTGAGTTACCAGATTCTTGACTGGCTGAATGTGGCGCGTGTCCGCATCGACAATACTCATAGCGAATATGAAGGCAAGCTTTATGCAAGCAGTAGCAACACGCTGACTGACGGTAGTTCACAAGGCCATTATACAGTAAACAACGGACAATATTCGCAGACTTATGCCGATGTGTTGGTGAATATTAATAAACGTATTCAGGATTTTACGATTGTAGCCAATATCGGTACCAGTTATAGTGGAGTGACTAGTAAGGAATTGGGCTATGCGGGGCCTATACGAGAAACTGGTATTCCTAATTTGTTCAATGTTTACGACCTTGACAACGCAAAAAAACGTGCTACGCAGGTGGGTTGGCGCGAAGCGACCGAATCTATTTTTGCCAGTGCCGAAGTAGGGTGGAAAAGTATGCTCTATCTCACCGTTACAGGGCGTAACGACTGGGCTTCGCAGCTGACACATTCTCCGCAGGCTTCATTCTTCTATCCTTCCGTAGGGCTTTCGGCTGTCATCACTGAAATGTTGAAACTGCCTGATTGGATGGATTATCTTAAAGTACGCGGATCGTTCAGTTCTGTAGGTAATCCTTATCCTCGTTTTCTTACCTATCCTACTTACTCGTATGATGCCAATAAGCAGGACTGGAAATCGCAGACGAATTATCCCATTGGTAAACTATACCCTGAGCGTACTGACTCATGGGAAGTAGGTCTGGATGCAACCCTGTTTAAAGATTTCAAATTGAGCGGATCTTTCTATTACGCCAATACTTATAATCAGACATTCGATCCTCGGCTTCCTGTTTCGTCAGGATATGACAAATTGTATGTACAGACCGGATATGTACGCAACTATGGTTTCGAGGCTATGTTGTCTTATGGGCATCGTTGGGGAGATTTCGGCTGGGACAGCAGCTTTACTTTCTCGGCCAACAAGAATGAAATCGTCGAACTAGTAAAGGATTATGTTCACCCGGAAACGGGCAAAACTTACAACGTCGATAAACTGGAACTTAAAACCGATGAAGGTCGCGGATTCGGAAAGGCGAAATTTATCCTGAAGGAAGGTGGTACGCTGGGCGATCTTTATACTCATGCCGATTTGAAGCGTGATATTAACGGTAATATCCTGATTGACGATAGCGGCAATGTGACAGCCATCGACAATGCCGGTGACATAAAGTTGGGAAGCGTACTTCCTAAGGCAAATTTAGCCTGGAATAATAGCTTCTCTTATAAAGGTATTAATGCCGGTTTCTTGTTGACAGCCCGTTTGGGCGGAATCGTTTATTCGGCAACACAGGCTTATCTTGATCTTTATGGAGTATCTGAAACATCTGCTGCCGCGCGTGATGCCGGAGGAGTATGGATAAATGGCCGTAGCCGCGTGAATCCGCAAAGCTTCTATGAAGTGGTAGCATCGCAGAGCGGATTGCCTACCTACTATACTTATAGTGCTACCAACCTGCGTCTGCAGGAGGCACATATCGGTTACACCGTTCCGCGCCGCTGGCTGGGCAATGTTTGTGATATCAATGTATCCCTTGTGGGCAGAAATCTCTGGATGATCTACTGTAAAGCTCCTTTCGATCCTGAAGCAGTAGCTACTACGAACAACTATTATCAGGGAATCGACTACTTCATGGTGCCGAGTACCCGGAATATAGGATTTAACATAAAGATTAACTTCTAAATACTATGATGGACATGAAACGAATATATAACATTCTTCTGATAATGATCCTTTCATTATTTCTGCTTCCGTTGGGCGGTTGTTTCGACAGCGACATCAACCGGAGTATGTACGAAGCGGACGGAGAAGAAATGCAGCGTGAGAATCATATTGTAGGTGCTACGCTCAAAGGAATGCAGGGATTGGTGATTCCTACACGTGAACACCTTTACCAGTTTATGGATGCCATGGCAGGAGGAGCATACGGTGGTTATCTGGAAGGAATTGTAGACACTTGGGTGATGAAATTCTCTACTTTCAATCCCGAACAGGGATGGCTCAAATCCCCGTTTGCCGATCCGATTAAAGACATGTACCCGCAGTACCGCGATATGATGAACAAGACGGATGACCCTGTGGCATTAGCTTTCGGTAAAATTCTCCGGGTGTGTATCATGCATCGTGTGACGGACATTTACGGTCCGATTCCTTATTCGAAGATGATGGATAATGATAATTCGGGTGAAGACCTGGCTGTCCCTTACGATTCGCAGGAGCAGGTATATACACAGATGCTGAAAGAACTGGAAGAAGCGGACAAAGTGTTGGAGGAAAACAAAGACCTGTCGTCCGAGGCTTTCTGTAAACTGGAAGACTTGTATTACGGAAACATTTCCAAATGGCGTAAGTTTGTACATTCCATGCAACTTCGCATTGCCATGCGTATGAGCTATGTCAATCCTACTGAAGCACAACGTATTGCGCAGGAGGCTGTGGAAGCCGGAGTGATTGAATCGAATGAGGATAACGCCATGCTTCATGTGGCGGAGAACCGTTCGGAGTTGCTGTTTAATAACTGGAATGACTACCGTATTAGTGCCGATTTAGTTTCTATTATGAAAGGTTATGAAGATCCGCGTTTGGATAAGATGTTTGTCAAAGGTGTGCAGACAGTCGATCAGGATGGCGAGAAAGTCGATGTATACGACTATTACGGTGTACGTATCGGCATATTTACCCAGAAGAAAGACGACATGATTAATCTTTACTCAAAGCAGGTGATTTCCAGCACCGACCCTTATCTCTGGATGAATGCGGCGGAGGTGACTTTCCTTCGTGCCGAGGGCGCGTTGCGTGGTTGGAATATGGGAGGCGATGCGCAGGCATTGTATGAAAAGGCTATTGCCCTTTCATTCGAGGAGCGTGGCGGAGCCACCGGAGCGGACCAATATGTGAAGGATGCGACGAAAAAGCCTATAGACTATGTGAACCCGATGGACGGGGCTGATATTAAGTATAGCCATCCGGCGGTAAGTACCATAACGATTGCCTGGGAACCTGGAGCGGAGTATTTCGAACGGAACCTGGAGCGTATCATTACTCAAAAATGGATTGCAATATTCCCACTGGGGCTGGAAGCATGGGCGGAACATCGTCGTACGGGCTATCCGAAATTGTTGCCTGCCGTGGAGAATAAAGACCCCAATAATAGTGTGAATGTAACAATCGGTCCCCGTCGCTTGCCTTTCCCGGCCGATGAATATACAGGGAATCCGAAATACATCGATCAAGCTGTAGAAATGCTGAATGGTCCCGATGCCGCAGGAACTAAACTTTGGTGGGATAAGAAAGACCATTCCATTGAGAATAGTCAATCCTCAAACTAGAACGAACCTTTAAATCAATGAGATTATGAAATATAAATCAATCTTTAAGTTATGCCTACTGACTACTTTCCTGTCGGTTGCCACCATCAGTTGCGACGACTGGACGGAAATGGAAATACACGATAGTCAGGTGAATGGGTTTAAGGAACAGAATCCGCAAGAATATGCGGCATATACGCAGAATCTTCGTGCATATAAGGCAACGAAACATGCTGTCGTTTATGCCCGGTTGGATAATGCTCCGGAAGTATCTACTAGTGAGAAGGATTTTCTCCGTGCGTTGCCGGATAGTATCGATATAGTGACGATGCGTAATGCTGACCGTCTGTCCGAATATGACCGGGAAGATATGAAGTTGGTGCGTGAGGATTATGGGACGAAAGTGCTTTACTATATAGATTACACGGCTAAAGATAAACTGAATACTTCTATTACTTCTGCTGTTGAGGCAGTGTGTACAGGGACATTTGACGGGATTGCCCTCGGTTCGGAAGGCTCTGCGGTAGACGTTTCGGTGTTAAAGCCGCTGGTAGATGCTTTGGGACAGATACCGTGTCTGTTAGTTTTTGAAGGTACCCCTTCCTTGTTGCCGGAAGCGCAGCGCAGCCTTTTCAACTATTTCGTACTTGATATTTCCGGTGCATCCGATGAATATGATATAGAAACCTCCGTGCTTTATGCCACCGGATATGGCAAGGTCGATCCGGATCGCCTGCTGTTGGCTGTCACTCCTGACGGTACATTGACCGACTATAACGGAGTGACGCGTAATGCCATCTCCGGAGCTGCTTATAGTGCTCTCAATATGGAAACGCCATTGGGAGGTATTGCTATTTACAATATCTCTGCCGATTACTACGATACTGATATTATTTATAAACAGACCCGTGGAGGTATTCAATTCCTGAATCCTGCTTCGGCTCACTAAACGATGTAAACTATGAGAATACATAAACTTTATCAGTGCTTTGCAGCCGCAGTTTTGTTATTTCTGCCGGTTGCTTGTGATAATACGGATTACAGCGAAAAGTCACCGTTTGACAATTCGGCGTATCTGAATATAGCTGCTAGTAAGAATACAGAAACTTTCACTTTTAATCGGAAGGTGACAAGCCAGGCGAAGACTTTTGCGGTGAAATTGTCTTATCCGGCAGGGGATGATGTGAAGGTCAGCTTGAAGGTAGACGCTTCGTTGACTAGTGAATATAATGCAAAGAACGACACGCATTATGAGATATTGCCTGCTGAACACTATCAATTGTCAAAAGATAGGGTTGTAGTTCCGGCAGGGAAAACTACTTCCGAAGAGGTTAGCATAAAATTCTTGAAACTTGATGAATTGGAAATTGATGCCACTTATCTTTGTCCGCTTTCTATTGGAGGAGCCGAAGGGGTAGGTGTTATGGATGGTTCACGTACGATGTATTATTTGGTGCGTCGTTCTAGTGCCATCACAACAGCGATGAATTTGAAAAATGTCTATGTCACCGTTCCGGGATTTGATAAGGGAAGTCCGACAGCGGATGTTGTAAATAATTTGAGTTCTGTGACAATGGAGGCTATTATAAGAGTGAACAGTTTCCAGCAAGAAATATCCTCCATCATGGGGATAGAACAATATTTTTTGATGCGCATCGGTGACTCAAACTTCCCGAATCAACAGTTGCAGGTACAAAGTACATTCGGTAAATTCCCTGAATCTAGTAAACAAAAACTGTTGCTGCCAGGTGAGTGGTATCACGTTGCTTTGACATGGGATTTGGCTAATACCACTATTGCTTTCTATGTGAATGGACAGTTGCAAAGCATTAGCAACGTTCATGGGAAAAGCGATTTGACTACAATTAATTTAGGTGACAAAGCACCCGATGATGAATTTGGTAATGGAGGTGATTTTAATTTCTATTTCGGTCGTTCTTATGGTGAATCGCATGATATAAGTCGTCAGTTTGATGGTGAAATATGTGAAGCTCGCATCTGGAATGTAGCTCGTACTCAAGAACAGATTTGGGAGAATATGTATGATATTCCCGACCCGACTGAAGAACCAGCTTTGTGTGCCTATTGGAAGTTTGATGAGGGAACAGGGATGGAAGTCGAAGATCGTACTGGACATGGGAACAATGCGAAAGTAGTCCCTTATTGGAAAGCAAGCGACCATGTGGAGGCTTACAGTAAGACGGATGCCGAATTGTGGCCTAGCGGAATCGAAGTTCCGAAGATTAACAATGAACAATAACCTAAAAAGGAGGTAAGTGATGAAAAAGATAATACAATATATGTGTGTTGTAATGGGGGCGCTGTTTATGCTCTTGGCCTGTCAGGACGATGCTGCGATCATCAATCCTGATGTAACGCACGGACGCTCGACTGAAGGTGTGGAAACAGTCAATAGTAAGGGGGCTTTGAATAGTACGTTTTGTCCGGAGAGTAAAATTGTATTGCTCAGTATTGGAGATCCAACTTTGGAAGGACGTGATGAAACTGATTTAGGAAGGAAAGATGAACTTTGCCTTATTCTTCCAAAGCCACTTGAAAAGGATATTACTTTGAAGATTGCTATGGAGGATGCTTATGCAAATAATGAGACGATGAAAGATGGAGGGAGTTATACAAGCTTTGTAGTAGAGACATTCCGTAAAGAGTATAAAATAAAGACTCAAGGTTTTGATTTGAATATTCCGGGGAATAACGGATTAGGAAATACCTTATCGCTAAACGGAGGTAAAGAAGCTATTGTAACTATACGGGCAGGAGAACGGAAGTCAGAGAAGGTCGAATTGCTTTTTGAAAGAGAATATCTAAATAGCCACTATACTTATCTTTTCCCGATTCAGGCTGTTGAGGTGGAAACAGGAGAACTTATTGATCAGATATATTACATCATTAGTCCTGTTGAAGATAAAAAGGAGATAGGAGAAAAGCCGGGCACTGTAATAGCTTACATAGACACGGAAGTCATGAATCCTTTGATTGCAGGTCAGTTTTCGCTTAGTGTCGATTTTTTTGATATGAGTGAAGGATTTGAGGAAACGAACATTTATAAAGGTCCCTTATTGGATATTTTGAATGTACGTACGGCTTTCTTGAAAGAAGTGCAAGGACGCGCGACACTGACCTATACGATTGATATGGAATATGTACTGAAAAATCATAGTCACTATCTGCGGCCTATGCAAGAGAATGGGTTGAAAGTCTGTCTTGCCATCATGGGTGGCGGAACTGGATTGGGATTCGCGAACTTGACAGACGCACAAATTAGTGACTTTACGGCACAAGTACAAACGGCTGTCAGTCTTTATGATTTAGATGGTATTAATCTTTGGGACAAAGGAGCAGGTTATGGTAAAGAGGGAATGGCACCCATAAATGACACTTCATATGCTAAATTGATAAAAGCATTGAAAAATGCGATGCCGGATAAATTGCTTACGTTGGTTGATACTCGTGAAACTACCGAAGCACTTTGTGATGAGCAAGCGGACATCAGTGTAGGTAACTATCTGGATTACGCTTGGAGTTCGTTGGAAGACTTTTTAGCACCTTACGAACCTGATGCTACCATACGTCCTTTAGCTGGAATTCCGGAAAAGAAATATGGGACTATATTTCTCAGAGATATAGCTACCATGTCTCAAGAGGAACAGATGGACTTGATGGAAAATTCCATGATAGGCGAATATATGAATATGATGCGATTTACTCCACTCAGTGGAACCGATGTAGTGGTGGGAGCAGATATTCCTTATATGGATTATGGAAAAGAGGGAGTATGGAATGATCCTTGGTTTACGTGGATCACTTGTAAATTCCCTGCACCGGAAGATTTTTCGAGTTCCACAATGTCGCAGATAGAAGTACCATACTTGGTAAGAGATTATTATATGTTTCAGAAAGATTGGTAGTTCTATTGACTAGCGGATGCTAATCTTTCTCTATGAATGAATTATTAAATAATAAATTGAATAATGTATTGAAAATCTGGTTGGTTGACAACACCGTGACCGTTGAAAACACTACGAACCGCCATTGCCACTTTTTACGTCGGTGCGAAACCCGAAGCAGGAGGCGGCTCCGATACTGGTGGTAGTGAAGGCGGAAGAGGAGAAGTACCCGACCCTACGGCATAAATGGAGTTCTGAATGAGGTTGTGTTGAAACATTTCTTTTGATATAGCTTCATTTTATGCAGAGAGGCTGCATAACTCTATGCACAATGCGTGCATAGAGTTGTGCAGCTTTCGTGTATAGAGTTATATATGATGCTTACTAAAAAGTCTGGCATCATTGAAACTAATTTGATATTAAATGTTTATCTTTGTTTTCCGATGTATTGAAGAAGATGCAATCTATATCTAAAGAAAGAATGACGGATATGCTCCGTTTCGTCTTTTTTATTAGTACTTTTGTCTTTACCGAACGAAAAAACAGAGATTATGGCAAGAATAACAATTCCATACGCAGTGGCCGACTTCGCAGAAATGCGTGAACGTGGCTTTTATTATGTTGATAAGACAAATTACATTCCGGGACTTGAAGACTATAAAGCTCCTGTTTTTCTCCGTCCCCGTCGTTTCGGGAAAAGTCTGCTTATCTCCACGCTGGCTCACTACTACGACCGTACAAAGGCGAATCGTTTTGAAGAACTCTTCGGTGGCACTTGGATTGGCGAACATCCTACGAAAGAGCATAATCAATATATGGTGATTCGTTATGACTTCTCGGCTATGGTGATGGCGAATGATATGGAAGGACTGGCACAGAACTTTAATAAACTCAATTGTATACCAGTAGAGGTAACGTTAGAACACAACCGTGACCTGTTTGGGGATTTTCAGTTTACAACTAGGGGAAATGCTGCGCAGATGTTGGAGGAACTTTTGGGTTATGCCAGTTCACGTGGATTGCCTAAAGTATATATATTGATTGACGAATACGATAACTTCACCAACCAACTGCTTACTTCCTATAACGATCCGCTTTATGAAAAGGTAACCACCAGCGACAGTTTCCTTCGTACCTTTTTTAAAGTGATTAAAAAAGGCATAGGCGAAGGTACTATCCGTACCTGTTTCTGTACAGGTGTATTGCCTGTCACCATGGACGATTTGACTAGCGGTTATAACATTGCGGAAATTCTTACCTTGGAACCGTCTTTCCTCAATATGCTCGGTTTCACCTATGAAGAAACGAAGACATACCTGCGTTATGTACTTGATAAATATACTCCTGGTGCAAGCGAAGAACGTTTCGAGGAAATCTGGGAGCTGATTGTGAGCAACTACGACGGTTATCGTTTCAGCCCCGTCGGCGAACGTCTTTTTAACTCTACTATTCTAACTTATTTCCTTAAGAAATTTGCCGCTAATGCCGGAAGCATTCCGCCCGAACTTATCGATGAGAACCTGCGTACGGACATCAACTGGATTCGCCGCTTAACTCTTTCGCTTACTAACGCCAAAGAGATGCTCGATGCCTTGGTGATAGACGATGAACTGTCTTACAACGTTAGCGATTTATCCAGTAAGTTCAACAAGAAGAAATTTTTTGAGAAAGAATTCTATCCTGTCAGCCTGTTCTACTTAGGTATGACTACCCTGAAGAGTGCATACCGCATGGTGCTCCCCAACATGACCATGCGCAGCATCTACATGGATTATTACAACCAACTGAACAAGATCGAAGGTAACGCCAGTCGCTACGTCCCGGTTTATGAACTTTATGATTCCAACCGTAGTTTTGAACCCCTTGTGCAGAACTATTTCGAGCAATATCTGGGACAATTCCCCGCACAGGTTTTCGATAAGATCAACGAGAACTTTATCCGTTGTTCTTTCTACGAGCTTGTCTCCCGCTATTTGAGCCATTGTTACACTTTTGCCATCGAACAAAATAACTCCGTCGGTCGTTCGGATTTTGAAATGATCGGCATCCCCGGCACGGATTATTACACGGACGACCGCGTGGTGGAATTCAAATACTATCGTTCCAAAGATGCCGACCGTATGCTTGCGCTCACCGAACCGCTGGCAGAACACGTAGAGCAAGTGAAAGGTTATGCCGCAGATACAAAAAGGAAATTCCCCAATTACCATGTTCGTTCGTACATTGTGTATATCTGTGCCAACAAAGGGTGGAAGTGTTGGGAGGTTTAAGTATGGGTCATTTTTCTCCATGCACCAGCTAAACTCCTGTTCCGAGGCGGGAAATTGCAGTTTCCACCGTAGGAAACGCGCGTTTCTAAGGCAGGAAACTACAGTTTCTACGTAAGGATACTGTCGTTTCCCCGTAGAGACACTCCAATTATTCCCATAGCTTTGCACAAAGGAATCAAGGCTTTTTCTTTGATTATATAACGCGTTGCAGATAAAGTATCTGCAACGCATCTGCCGCAGGTATCTGCAACGCTCCAACTGTTTATCAACTAGCATGTTACACGCGTTTTGTTGCAGGTGGCAGATGTTTTTATATTTTTCAAGGTTCTTCGTCAAATTTGGTGGTAATCTCTTTTTTATTTCGACGGTTTTCCTCTTCTTCTTCTTTCTTAATCCTATAAAAAGTTGTAGATATGTTTGCTTTTTAGTAACTTTAAAGACACCACATCATTAAGAGTTACAATGCAACAAGCCATATCTACAACGTACAAATATAC
>CDZN01021135.1_pt1 | contig 15784 bp, 9 predicted proteins | sample 557701 | NCBI WGS metagenome assembly CDZN01 (sample SAMEA3182089, study PRJEB8094) | gut metagenome | biome: human; feature: gut; material: Stool; isolation source: human stools | place: Canada | collected 2013-02-04 | reverse complement strand
GTGTAAAAGGCTGGATGAGAGTCGGGAGGGAAACGAACTGTTTCTTTTCCAGACTGTATCGCATCAGTCCTTTGTTGGTATCTATCCATAAGGTTTTGTCTCCGTCCTCCGCAAAGTATCTCACATGAGGTTTTTCTTTATCGAGAAGAAAAGGAACGAACAAGCTGTCTTGTTCATTGTAACGATAGAGTCCGTTGCTACAAGCTGCCAGAAGCATACCATCGCTGGTATTCAGGAAACAAACATCATCCTTAGTGTTCCCTTTAATCTGGTAACGGCTGAAATCTTCTGTCTCGTAGTTATAGCTGCAGATGCCCTGATCGGTAGAGATCCATAGAATGTTACGGAGCGAATCGTTATATAAGCGTGTGATGAAATTGTGGCGGAGTGAGGTGCTGTCGGCTTCATTATGTGCGAACAGGTTGATATTATAACCGTCATATCGGCACAATCCGTTGCGTGTACCAAACCAGATGAACCCATGGTTGTCCTGGGTGATTGCATTGATCGTATTGTGCGGGAGTCCTTCAGCTATACTTAGCTGTTTGAAGCGTATGTTATTATATTGAATCTGTCCCGTCGACAAGCTTGTATTTAAGAGCACGAGACTAAATAAGAGTACGAATTTAAGTAAGGTGGTTCTCATGGCTTTTCTGATTGATTTTCACGACCTAAAGATACGTCTTTTTTTGTTTTGAACAGTCGTAGAATTGTTCAAACGGGCAGCACTCATGTTCAGTTTGCCGCTTCGCTACAGATTTTTATACATGATTGCAGGTATTAAGCATTATTTTTCTGTTTTTCTTGGATAGAAAAGACCACATTTGCAATGTGAAACTCTAAAAACAAATGCTATGAATCATTCGACATTCAAATCCTTTACGTTTGGTATCGGTCTGTTTTTCACATTACCTCTGGTATATGGGAATAGTTCCTCTCCGTCTTCCTCCGATGGAACGTTGTATATCAATAAATCGAAAACCCACAAAGTGGCTCCCGTAAAGTACGGTTTCCATTATGAAGAAATAGGAATGATGGGCGAGGGTGCCTTGCATGCCGAACTGATACGTAACCGTTCGTTTGAAGAAGCTACACCTCCTGCCGGATTATCTGTGAAGAACGGTCTTTATGAAAATGTTCCGGCTCCCCGCGTTAAAGAGAAAAAAGTGTTTCAGGCCGATCCGCTGATTGGATGGACGACTTATCCGTTATCATATACTCCTGTATTTATCAGTCGCACGGATGAAAATCCGATGAGCGGGGAAAATAAGTATTCGATGCTGGTTAATGTCACGGAAGATATTGCGAACCATCCGGATGCCCTGATTCTCAATCGTGGATATTATGGAATGAACTTGAAGACGGATACGTCTTACCGCCTTTCCTTGTTTCTGAAGAACAGAAATTATTCCGCTCCGTTACGTGTATTTCTAGTTGACGAATGGGGACAACGGGTGAGCAATGTGATCGAAGTGAATGTAGGGAATCGGGACTGGACAAAATATTCCGGTGAACTGAAACCGGAAAAGAACGTCCGGCGTGGAATGTTTGCCATACAACCGATGTCGAAAGGACAATTTCAGATGGATGTCGTTTCCCTGTTCCCGTCCGATACCTGGAACGATGGAAAATCCGTATTCCGTAAAGACATTGTTCAGAACCTGAAAGAGTTTTCTCCCAGCTTTATCCGTTTTCCGGGCGGATGCATCGTGCACGGAGTCAATGAAGAAACGATGTATCACTGGAAAAAGACGCTCGGACCGATTGAAAATCGTCCGGGACAGTGGAGCAAATGGGCGCCTTATTACCGTACCGACGGAATCGGCTATCATGAGTTTTATGAATTGTGCGAATATGTGGGAGCTGATGCGATGTATGTGATGCCTACGGGTATGATTTGCAGTGGTTGGGTGAAACAAAGTCCACAGTGGAATTTCAGACACATTGATGTCGATCTGGACGCTTATATCCAGGATGCGTTGGATGCCATCGAGTATGCCATTGGTGATACAACTACGAAATGGGGAGCCGAACGGGCAAAGAACGGTCATCCCGCTCCTTTCCCGCTAAAATATATCGAGATTGGAAATGAAGATTTCGGACCTGTGTATTGGGAGCGTTATGAGAAAATCTATCAGGCGTTGTCCGCCAAATATCCTGACTTGATTTATATAGCCAATAGTGTCATCCGTGTAGTCGGAAGAGAGAATGATGACAAACGGAAGGATATTCCTAATTTTGTCAACCCGAAAAATGTAAAAGTGTTCGACGAACATTATTATAACTCAATCGAGTGGGCTTGCGAACAGCATTATCGTTTTGATAACTACAAACGGGGTGTTGCCGATCTATTTATCGGCGAATTGGGTATTAGCGGAAAATATCCTTATAACCTGCTGGCTACCGGAGCCATCCGTATGTCAATAGAACGCAACGGCGATTTGAATCCCTTGTTTGCCGAACGTCCGGTGATGAGGCATTGGGACTTTCTGGAACACCGTATCTTCCTGCCGATGTTGATTAATGGAGTAGACAGTAGCGTAAAGACTTCCTTCTTCTACCTGGCGAAGATGTTCAGGGATAACACGTTTGACGTGTGTCTGGATGCAGCGATCAAGGATATAGAAGGTTTGCAGAACATCTTTGTTACGATGGGATATGATACGGCCAGCAAACAATATATCCTGAAACTGATAAACCTGCAGGATAAAAAAGTCACTCTACAACCGGAAGTTTCCGGCTTCAAACGTCCCATCAAGGCACATAAAACAAGCCTGGTACTGGTTCCGGGAAAAGAAAACACACCGTTTGCTCCGAATGAAGTCCAACCGGTAGAGACGGAAGTCGGGCTGGACCTGAATCAACCGCTTGAATTGGAGGCCGCTTCCATGGTTGTATATCGTTTTAAATAGGATCTTTTAAATAAGAAATAAATAAAATGAAAACAATCTTTTGTATCACAGGACTTGCCATACAAGGTTTGGCTATGTCAGTCCAGGCGCAAACCGGCAAACCGAATATTGTGGTTATTATGACCGATCAGCAGCGTGCCGATTTGTGCGGCAGGGAAGGTTTTCCGCTGGAAGTGACTCCTTTTGTCGACCGGTTGGCGCAGGAGAATGTATGGTTCAATAAGGCATACACTGTGATGCCGGCCAGCTCTCCGGCACGTTGTTCCATGTTCACCGGGCGTTTTCCTTCCGCCACTCACGTACGCACGAATCACAATATCCCCGATATCTCCTATAAACAGGACTTAGTGGGCGTATTGAAAGAAAACGGATATAAAACAGCATTGGTCGGCAAGAATCACGCTTACCTGAAACCTGCCGACCTCGATTTCTGGTCTGAATACGGACACTGGGGAAAGCACAAAAAGACGACTCCCGCAGAGAAAGAGACTGCCCGTTTCCTGAATCAGCAAGCCAGGGGGCAATGGTTGGAGCCATCTCCCATCTCGCTGGAAGAACAGCATCCCACCAAAATCGTGAACGAAGCACTGGCATGGATTAAACAGCAGAAAGAAAATCCTTTCTTCGTATGGGTCTCTTTTCCGGAACCTCACAACCCTTATCAGGTATGTGAACCCTATTACTCCATGTTCTCCCCCGATAAGCTTCCCGTCTTAAAGACCTCCCGCAAAGATTTGGCAAAGAAAGGAGAGAAATACCGTATTCTGGCGCAACTGGAAGACGCGTCCTGCCCGAACCTGGAACAAGACATGCCTCGAATCCGTGCCAACTATATCGGAATGATCCGGTTGATAGACGATCAGATCAAGAGACTGATCGAATCATTGAAAGCCAGCGGACAATATGAAAACACCCTCTTTGTCGTACTCTCCGATCACGGTGACTACTGGGGGGAATACGGATTGATCCGTAAAGGAGCCGGACTTTCCGAAAGCCTCGCACGTATCCCGATGGTATGGGCAGGATATCACATCAAGAACCAGCCTGCCCCTATGGATAGCCACGTATCGATAGCCGACCTTTTCCCCACCTTCTGCTCTGCCATCGGTGCCGAAATACCGGCAGGAGTTCAGGGTCGTAGCTTGTGGCCGATGCTGACCGGAAAAGCTTACCCTAAAGAAGAATTCTCCAGCATGGTCGTACAACAAGGCTTCGGAGGAGCCGATGTCGGACTGGATGCCTCCTTGACTTTTGAACAGGAAGGAGCACTGACTCCCGGCAAAATAGCCCACTTCGACGAACTGAACACCTGGACACAAAGCGGTACCTCACGCATGATAAGAAAGGATGACTGGAAACTGGTTATGAATCATTATGGCAACGGAGAACTCTATAATTTAAAGAAAGATCCTTCGGAAGTTCATAATCTGTTTGGCGAGAAGAAATACTGCGAAATTCAAACAGAACTTCTGACCCGTTTACTGGCATGGGAGTTGCGTTTGCAGGATCCGCTGCCTCTCCCGCAAAGACGTTACCATTTTAAACAGAATCCATTTAATTATCTCCACCCGGAACACTAAAAAATAAGAAGATTGTACATACCTACGGATATTAAAAACATGATTCCATGAAGTCTGCCCCGCAACGGCCTATTTTTGTATCCGTAAACATAAAACAGAAATATATGAAATTGATTTTGCGATTAGGATTGATCTTGTTTACAGGATTTATTTCCATCTCTACAGCATCAGCACAGTTATATGGAACGGCAGATACAAACGCTCCGGAACTACGTGTTCCGACATCTGTAAAGCCGGCATTTGATTATTGGATGAGGGACACTTGGGCTACGCTGGGTCCCGACGGTTATTATTATATCACAGGAACGACCTCTACCCCCGACCGTTACTTTCCGGGACAGAGACATTGCTGGGACTGGAACGACGGTTTGTACCTGTGGCGTTCCAAAGATATGAAGTCCTGGGAAGCCAGAGGACAAATATGGTCGATGGAAAAAGACGGAACCTGGCAAAAGAAGCCGAAAGTATATAAAGCAGGAGAGAAATATCAGAAAAAATCCATAAACGGTGATCCGATGGACAACCGCTTCCATGCAGTGTGGGCTCCGGAAATGCATTATATCAAAAGCGCGAAGAACTGGTTTATCGTTGCCTGCATGAATGAGTCGGCAGGTGGGAGAGGTTCTTTCATTTTGCGGAGCAAGACCGGAAAGCCGGAAGGTCCGTACGAGAATATCGAAGGTAATAAAGACAAAGCTATCTTCCCGAACATCGACGGAAGCTTGTTCGAAGATACGGACGGCACTGTCTACTTTGTCGGGCACAACCATTATATCGCCCGTATGAAACCGGATATGAGCGGATTTGCCGAGGAACTGAAAACATTGAAAGAGAAAAAATATAATCCGGAACCGTATATTGAAGGAGCGTTTATCTTCAAATATGATAACAAATATCACCTCGTACAGGCTATATGGTCGCACCGTACGTCGGAGGGAGATACCTATATCGAGAAAAAGGGAGTAACCTCACCGAAGACACGTTATAGTTACGACTGCATCATCTCGACAGCCGATAATGTGTATGGTCCTTATAGCAAACGCTACAATGCCATCACGGGAGGAGGACACAACAACCTTTTCCAGGATAAGGATGGAAACTGGTGGGCTACCATGTTCTTCAATCCGCGTGGGGCACAGGCGGCAGAGTATAAAGTGACGTGCCGTCCCGGATTAATTCCGATGATCTATGAGAATGGTAAATTCAAACCCAACTTTAATTATAATACCAAATGAAAACTTCTTTATTGATAGCAGGCAGCCTGGCTCTGGTCCCGATGACGTATGCGCAGGACAAGCCGAATATTATTATCATACTGGCAGACGATTTGGGATTTTCCGACCTCGGCTGTTTCGGTGGTGAGATTCATACGCCAGTACTGGATAAACTGGCAAAAAATGGCGTCCGTATGACGCAGATGTACAACAGTGCCCGTAGTTGCCCGTCGCGTGCCAACCTGTTGACGGGGCTTTATCCGCATCAGACGGGATTGGGACACATGGACGGCAGTCATCCTGCCTGGCCGAAAGGATATTCCGGTTTCCGTTCCAATTCGGATAACGTCACGATTGCAGAAGTCCTGAAAGATGCCGGATATTTTACGGCGATGTCAGGAAAGTGGCATCTGGGGAATAAGTCGAATCCCATTCTTCGTGGTTTTCAGGAGTATTACGGTTTGCTGGGCGGATTCAACTCTTTCTGGAATCCGGCGGTATATACCCGTTTGCCGAAAGACCGTACGCCCAGACACTATGAGGAAGGAACTTTCTACGCTACCAATGTGATAACGGATTATGCGATTGACTTTATCGACCAGGCACATCAGGAGAAGAAACCGTTGTTCCTGTATCTGGCTTATAACGCTCCCCATTTCCCTTTGCACGCACCGAAAGAAGTGACCGATAAATATATGTCTCTCTATATGCAGGGATGGGACAAGATTCGTGACGCCCGCTGGAAACGGATTGTTGACCTGAAACTCATGCAAGGCAAACCGGCGCTTAGTCCACGTGGTGTAGTTCCCGAAAGTCTGTTTGAAGATGAAACGCATCCGTTACCGGCATGGGACTCATTGACGAAAGATCAGCAGACCGACCTCGCACGGCGTATGTCCATTTTTGCCGCTATGGTAGATGTGATGGACGCAAACATCGGCCGGGTAGTGGATGAATTGAAGAAGAACGGTGAGTTGGACAATACGTTTATCATGTTTATGTCCGATAACGGAGCTTGTGCCGAATGGCACGAATTCGGTTTCGACAAACAGACCGGAGTCGAATACCATACCCATACCGGAGAAGAACTCGACCAAATGGGTTTGCCCGGAACCTATCATCATTACGGTACAGGCTGGGCAAATGTTTGCTGCACGCCGTTCACGCTCTATAAACATTATGCACACGAAGGAGGTATTTCCACTCCGTGTATCATTTCCTGGGGTAATCATGTGAAGAACAAAGGCGGACTGAATCATCAGCCTGCACAATTCTCCGATATCATGTCTACCTGTGTGGAACTGGCAGGAGCCACTTATCCGAAAGAATATCAGGGAAGAGCGATTCTGCCTACGGCAGGTCAGTCTATCCTTCCGATTGTGAAAGGAAAGAAGATGCCCGAAAGATACATCTATGCGGAACATGAAGGCAACCGCATGGTGCGTAAAGGTGACTGGAAGCTGGTTTCCGCCAACTTCAAAGGAGATGAATGGGAATTGTACAACATCAAGGAAGACCGTACCGAACAGCATAACCTGATCGGCAAATATCCTGAAATGGCAAAAGAATTGGAAACAGCCTATTTCGAATGGGCGGACAAGAGTGATGTCTTGTATTTCCAGAAAATGTGGAATACCTACAATAAGAATCGACGGAAAGATTTTAAAGAATATAAAACCCGCTAATGCTTATGGATAAGAGAATCTTACTAACTCTGGCTTTAGGAGCCATGTCGCAGGTGTTTACCCATGCATGGGAGCCTAAAGGAGATAAAATTAAAACAGTATGGGCTGAACAGGTGACGCCGGAAAATGTGTGGCAAAGTTATCCCAGGCCACAGTTGCAACGGGCAGAATGGATCAATCTGAACGGATTGTGGAAGTATGCCGTAACGGATCAGAACACGCCCCGGAAGAATGTTTCCTTTGAAGGGGAAATCCTGGTCCCGTTTGCGATTGAATCATCTCTGTCCGGAGTGCAGAAAACATTTCTTCCTACGGATAAATTATGGTATCAACGTGAGTTCTCCTTAGATCCTTCCTGGAAGAATAAATCTGCTATTCTGCATTTCGGAGCAGTGGATTATGAATGTCAAGTATGGGTGAATAACCGGTTGGTCGGTACGCATAAAGGAGGAAACAACCCGTTCTCGTTCGATATTACTAAATATCTGAAGAAGAGTGGTCCTCAAAGCATTGAAGTAGCCGTCACCGACCCGACGGACACGGAATCTATTTCCCGAGGGAAACAACAACTTAATCAGGAAGGTATCTGGTACACGCCTGTATCGGGCATTTGGCAAACTGTGTGGCTGGAAGCGGTGAATAAAACCTATATTCGTCAGGTACTTCCTTCCACTGATATTGAGAGAAAATCCGTGAAGCTGGCTTTCGATATAATCGGAGCCAAAGGCAATGAAGAAGTGAAAATAGAAGTGTTGGATGATGGCAAAGTAATCAAGACGGTGGAACAGAAGTTGACTAATGCGATGGAGATAGACGTTCCGAACGCTGTCTTATGGTCTCCCGAATCTCCGAAACTGTATCATTTGAATATTGTCTTATCCAATGGAGGACGTGTTTTAGACCGGGTAAAGAGTTACTTTGCCTTGAGAAAAGTAGATGCCCGTAAAGATGAATGTGGATATAACCGTATTTGCCTGAATAACCAACCCATCTTCCAATACGGTCCGCTGGATCAAGGCTGGTGGCCCGACGGATTGTTGACTCCTCCTTCCGAGGAAGCGATGTTGTGGGACATGGTGCAGTTGAAAAAGATGGGATTCAATATGATCCGTAAACATATCAAAGTAGAACCGGAGCAATATTATTATTACGCTGATTCCCTGGGATTGATGATGTGGCAAGACATGGTTTCCGGTTTTGCTACGTCAAGGAAGAAGGAGGAACACGTCAATCCGTTGGCTACTACTGATTGGAACGCCCCCGAAGAACACACCCGCCAATGGCAAAAAGAAATGTTCGAGATGATCGACCGTCTCCGTTTCTATCCCTGTATCACTACCTGGGTGGTTTTCAATGAAGGATGGGGACAGCATAACACGGTGGAAATCGTAAATAAAGTGATAAAATACGACGATACACGCCTGATAAACGGAGTGACCGGCTGGACGGACAGAGGCGTAGGCGATATGTACGACGTACATAATTATCCTGTCACTTCCATGATTCTGCCGGAGAACAACGGCAACCGCATTTCCGTACTGGGAGAATTCGGCGGCTATGGCTGGGCGATCAAGGAACATATCTGGAATCCGAATATGAGGAACTGGGGGTATAAGAATATAGACGGAGCAATGGCTCTGATTGATAGTTACGGCCGTCTGGTATATGATTTGGAAACGCTGATTGCCCAAGGGTTGAGTGCGGCTGTTTATACACAAACCACTGATGTGGAAGGAGAAGTGAACGGCCTGATTACTTACGACCGGAAAGTAACTAAAATACCGGAAGGCTTGTTGCACCTGATGCACAACCGTTTGTATGAAATCACTCCCGTGAAAGCGGTTACTTTGATTGCAGACAGTCAGAACGGAAGCAAGAATACCCGCCTTGTCGGTATGAACGGTCAGGAGCTGAAAATGACTTCTTTGCCTTTCGACTGTCCCCCTCGTTCTACGGTAGTATCAGAAGCTACTTTTAAGGTGGATAAGGATTTCAATCATCTGTCTTTATGGCTGAATGTTGCCGGAGAAGCCAAAGTATGGCTGAATGGAGTGGAAGTCTTTGCGCAGGAGGCAAAGCAGACCAGACAATATAATCAATATAATATCAGCGATTACAGCCGTTACTTGCGGAAAGGAAGTAATTTGTTGAAAATTGAAGTGAAAGATAGCAAGAAGATGAAGTTTGATTATGGGTTGAGGGCTTATTAACAGACTTGTTTTTCTTTTGTCTGTTTCTATTGTAAGGTACGTACCTTTGTATTATTTATTGCCTTATTTCCAATATATTCCAAATAAATCATTTATCTTTGTCACACGCTTTCTGCCCATCAGCGTGATGGAACTGGTGGAAAGTGGTTTTATTTCTTAATAGAGTAAAAGCGTATTATCTCTCGTCTATGAAAATTAGCAGTTTTAAAGGAGAGAGGTGATTCAGCAGATACTCCACGCGAACGGTGTATATCAACATATCCGTCAGGAATGTGTTATATATAAACGATTGGCGTGGGTGTCTGTTGTTATCATTATCTTCCGAAGGGTGTTGCTAAGCCTCATAGACGGATAATGGTGCAACAGCATCTACGCCTTTCTTGTATCCGGTCGGTTTATTCATAATACCCCAATATAACCTAACCAATCCCCGCCCACCGGACTACAGGAAGCGTAGATGCCCGCTGCACTAATATAATAAAAAGAGTATTCCTCTTTCATTGTATCACACATAAAAAAACGAACATTATGTCAGAATGGATTAGCGTAGAAGAAGCGGCTAAGAAATACAATCTTAAAAAAGAATATATCCAACTTTGGGTGGATATGCAGTTAATTATGGCATATTTCAAGGATTGCCAAACGGTCGTAAGCGATGAGAGCCTCCGTGGATTCCTGAAAACCAGGGAGAAAGGTATTGATCCGGAATATGTGAAAGCATTGGAACAGTTCTGTATCAGTAAATCCGAGACGTGCTTGATATATGCTTTCCTCTTAGGGGCACGCGACAAAGAGCTTGAAATGTACAGGGAAGCCAAATCACAGCGGGATGCGTTACGGGGAATGTGGATAGAACAAAACGAACGGGTACGGGATTTAGAGATAGAACTTGAATTAGGACAGTTCAACTGTTATAAATGCCGGTTAAAAAAGTGGTGTATGAGAATCAAAAGAATAAAATTGAATTGGTTTACAAAGATATGGAAATGAGGCAAATGCCAACTCCCACATGGAAATTTAGGGGCATAGCGCCCCTAAATTTCCATTTAACTAAGAACGGTGCAGTCATGAGTACATCAATTAAAAATTCAGCAAGCCCTGCAAACGATTTTTCATTTTTATTTCTCATATTCTCATTGATGACTGATAAACAACAAAGAATCAAATAAGTATGTTATGAGAAATACTTTCTAACATGGTATTTCTCATAACGTACCCTCTATTTTAGCTTAAAATTCACCTTGTTCTCATAGTATTTCAAGGTATTTCTCATAGTCAAGATACTGTCTTCTTCCTTTTTCTAGTTGAAGATAAACTAGTTCCGATCGTCCCATATATTGTGGGAAAGTATTCCCTTATATTATGGGAATTTGTTCCCACAAAATGAGGGAATCTTTTCCCAGTTAGTAGGGAATACTTTCCCACAATATATGGGACAAAAAGAACATGTACTTCCCTGATAATGATTGACTAGTTGTTTTTTTATTCTTGTTATAGGTTGACTGGAAAGACACTATGAGAAATGAACATTTGTGTATTCAGAATAATTATATCAAGCAGAGCTTCTATATGACTTCTTCCATCCGTTCCAACTCCCATCCGCGAAACTGCATGACGATGCAATGCAATTCGGTGTTGTATATCATCCTGCGTACCTTGGGACCGACAGCATAACCTTTTATCTGCTCTACAGCTTCTTTCCATTGGGCTTCGGCTTTCGCTTCCGAGTCTTTGACAGAGAGATATTTTAGTTCGATGATATAACTGTGCTTCACGTCATAGCGTATCAGGTCGGGCATCAGGAACAGATCACAATAACCGTGGTTCAATTCTACTTCCGGGGCTATCAGGTAATATGCATTCGTACTTAGGTAAGCAGTAAAGAAGCCTTGCAGGTTGCGCTCTCCCTCAATAGCACTGCGCACGGAAGAGTTTTCCTTGTAGGCATGGGCGATAAATTCCAGCGTTTCACGCCAATGGCCGTCGTAAGCCATTTCGTAATACATCAGGCCAAGGTCGTTCAGATTAATATGTCGATTGTCCTGATATTCTTCCAACAAGAATTCGTAATATTGTTTACGCACGTTATTATTGGGAATACTTAACACCAGATAGTTGCCGCGAGTGGCAGTAATGGTAAGCATACCATAATAAAAAAGCAGACTGGGGAAAATCTCAGGTTTGGTAATATCGGTAGCGGGAAAGGTAGTTGTTAACGTGGTGACAATCTGCCCATCTTCGGTGATTTTACGTAACACTCCTTTGCGGTTACCGTCCAACTTGTCCAGCCGGATAAGTTTTTTCATCTTATTATAGTCCGTGCGGGTATTAGGGTCTATCATTTCTTTGGGGGATTTGCCCAAATCCATATAGTTGCGTAGATAATAGAGTACCATGTCACAGTTGAACATCTTCGGGTCACGCTCCAAACTTTCTTCGGCAAAGCAATAATTGTCATACCACGGTCGCATTTCCTCTATCATCGCATCTATATTCGTATTGCCCGGCAACTGCCCGGCATCCTTATAGTATTGGAGCATTTCGCGTACATCGGTCTCGCTGAATCCCAACATCATGTTAAACTGGTGCTTGGTGCTGATATTCCAGCCGATATTGAATCCGCTAGTCAGGTCGTCCAGCGTTACGGGGCTGACACCGGTCATGAAGATGCGTTCGAACATGCCTTTGAACTTCTTGAAGATTTCGCGGTAGAAGCCACTGGCATGGGTTAGGGCGTGATAGACTTTGTCGCCTTGCTCGTTTAGCACCACATTCGTGAAATTATCATATTCATCCACTATCAGATAAAGCTTGGAGCCGTTGTTGCGTGCCTTGCGATCGAGGAAATTCAGTTTGTTGGTAGTGCCGTATTGGGCTTTCATTTCTTCTTCAAAGCCGGGATAATAATAGGGTTCATAGATAGAAGCAAAATCATCCAGTCCGCCGCAACAGTAATCATCAAAGTTTTCGGCAAGCGTTCTGTCAAGCCCTCCCACTCTGGAGAAATCAAGAAAGAGTATTTGGAAAGTCCCTTGCAACTGTGTAGGACGACTGCCTATCCATAAATTGCTGAAACGTTTTTCGAACTTTTCTTTTTGAGCGATGTCATAATAAGTTCGGAGCATACTCAGAAAGATGCTCTTGCCGAAACGGCGGGGGCGGATAAAGAACAAATTACTAGGTTGTTTTTCCAACAACGGCAGATACATAGTCTTATCCACGTAATATTGATTCTGTTCCACCACTTCCACAAAGTTGGAAACTCCGTAAGGGATTCTTTTTACTTCTTCCATAATTTGTTCCTTTCTTTAGTTCTCAATATTTATGAGATAATGCAAAAGTAGCATATTCCCGCAGAAAGAACAAAGAAAGGGAAAGAAAGTTGGGGATGTTGCCGCACCAGAGTGATGAATATAAGCCCTCTTGAAGAATAAGATTGTTCATTCCGTCTGCAATAATTTTCTCCTGAAAGCCGGAAGTTTCTGAAAGACTTTTATCTTTGCAACTATAATACATACGGCACTATGAAAAAAGTGATTCTGATTTTTGTGACAATCGTCCTTTCCGGTCTGCTTTATGCAAAAGATAATAAGAGTACCGATGCGTTACTTCGTGAGATTGATGGTATCATTAAAAACCGTCAGGCCTATGGAGCGGAAAAGGAGGCGCGTATCGCTGACCTGAAGAAATTGTTGGCGGAGGCTACTTCCGATGAACAACGATATGGTTTTTGCGGACGTCTTTTCGATGAATACCGGGCTTATAATCTGGATTCGTCTTTTGTCTATGCTCAACGGAAAGAGGAACTGGCGCATCGCATGGATAAACTGGATTACCTGGATGATGCTGCCATGAATATGGCGGAAGTGATGGGAACTACCGGGATGTATAAAGAAGCGTTGGAACTATTGGGGCAGATTGATAAGAAAACGTTGCCCGATTATCTCTATGGTTATTATTATCATTTGTATCGCACTATTTACGGATTGATGGGAGATTATGCCGTTACGGAGAAAGTCAAGAAAGAGTATTATCGAATGACGGATCTGTATCGTGACTCTCTTCTGCAGGTCAACGCTTCCGACTCTTTGGGACACGTATTGGTGATGGCGGATAAGTGCATCGTACATGCTCAATACGATGAAGCCATCCGTATGCTGATGGAATATTACAACAAACCTTCTTTGGATGACCATTCAAAAGCAATGCTTACTTATACTCTCTCCGAGGGTTACCGGTTGAAAGGCGACAAACAAGGACAAAAGCATTACCTGGCCCTTTCGGCCATTGCCGACCTGAAATCGGCAGTAAAGGAATATGTATCTTTGCGCAAACTCGCTTCTCTTGTCTACGATGAAGGGGATATTGACCGTGCCTACAATTACCTGAAATGCTCCTTAGAGGATGCCACTCTTTGTAATGCCCGCCTTCGTACGTTAGAAATCTCGCAAGTCTTTCCTATCATTGATCAGGCTTACCAATTGAAAACCAAACGGCAGCAGCAGGAGATGAAAGTCTCATTGATTTGTATCAGTTTGCTTTCCGTATTTTTGTTGGTTGCCATTTTCTTCGTTTACAAGCAGATGAAAAAGGTTGCTGCCGCACGTCGCGAAGTGGTTGATACTAATATGTTGTTGCAAGAACTGAACGAAGAACTTCACGACTCCAACTCGCAACTGAAAGAGATGAACCATACGCTTTCGGAAGCCAACTATATCAAGGAGGAATATATCGGCCGATATATGGACCAATGCTCCACTTATCTCGACAAGATGGATTTATACCGTCGTTCCCTGAATAAAATTGCCGCTGCCGGAAGAGTGGAAGAACTATATAAAGCCATTAAATCCTCCCAATTTCTTGACGAAGAACTGAAAGAGTTTTATGCAAACTTCGACATGACTTTCCTGCAACTCTTCCCCAATTTTGTGGAAGAATTTAATGCGCTGCTTACCGAACCCATGCAACCCAAACCGGGAGAACTGTTGAACACCGAACTCCGTATCTTTGCCCTTATCCGGCTGGGGATTACGGACAGTACCAAGATAGCGCAATTCCTCCGTTATTCCGTGACTACCATTTATAATTACCGGACCCGTGTCCGTAACAAAGCTTTGGGAGAAAGAGATGAATTTGAGACTAAAGTAATGCAAATAGGGAAGGTGGAAGAATAAGAAAATCACTACTTTTTTAGTCTGACTTCTATTTTATAACGTTCTTATATTTAGTGGTTTATGCTGTGAGATACTGTATAAATCACTATATTTTTGCTATCTGCTTTAAGAAGCAGTATGAAATGTGGATACTTTTGTTTCACGGTCATTTCAGCAATGACACAGAGAACGAAAACAAAAGTAACCCTAATATTAACTTTAAATTAATGTACATGAAACAGAGTATGAAGTCGAAAGGCTTTGAACGCCGCCTCTTATTAATAATGTGGGGCTTGTTCCTATCTCTTAGTGCATTCGCACAACAGATTTCAATAAAAGGACATGTAGTAGATGCCACAGGTGAACCGGTGATCGGTGCCAGTGTGGTAGAAGGACGTACAACGAATGGTACGATAACCGATGTAGACGGTAGTTTCTCATTAAGCGTTCCGGCTAACAGCACGCTGACTATCTCTTTTGTCGGCTATAAAACGCAGACTGTTCCGGTGAACGGGAAAAACTCGTTGAAAGTAACCTTGCAGGAAGATACGGAAGTATTGGACGAAGTAGTAGTGGTAGGTTACGGAACAATGAAAAAGAGCGATTTGACTGGTGCCGTATCTTCTGTCGGAGTGAAGGACATCAAAGACTCTCCGGTAGCTAATATCGGTCAGGCAATGCAGGGAAAAGTATCCGGCGTGCAGATAATCGATGCCGGTAAGCCGGGTGATAATGTCACTATTAAAATTCGCGGTTTGGGTACGATCAACAACAGTAACCCGCTGATTGTCATTGACGGAATTCCTACCGACTTGGGATTGTCTTCTTTGAATATGGCTGATGTGGAACGGGTAGACGTATTGAAAGATGCTTCGGCAACAGCTATCTATGGTTCCCGTGGTGCCAACGGTGTGGTGATGATTACCAGCAAACGTGGTGCCGAAGGTGCCGGAAAAGTAACGGTAAACGCAAACTGGGCTATTCAGAACGCTACTAAAGTGCCCGATATGCTGAATGCTGCGCAATATGC
>CDZN01011559.1_pt1 | contig 16032 bp, 17 predicted proteins | sample 557701 | NCBI WGS metagenome assembly CDZN01 (sample SAMEA3182089, study PRJEB8094) | gut metagenome | biome: human; feature: gut; material: Stool; isolation source: human stools | place: Canada | collected 2013-02-04 | reverse complement strand
CACGCTCTCACTCAATATACCTGATAGGATTTTCGTTAACCTGGGTAGTGTCGTGCCTCAGGCACCGCTATCGTTTCGAAAACAAATATTTTCCCTTATTTTTCTATTTGTTTTTCTTTGGCATTGTTTTTTGATTTTCTCTAAGTAACTAAAAAACTTTTTTCGGACACGCTCCCGCGCTGCTCCCGCTATCGCCTCAAAAAGTTTTTTAGTTACTTAAAATGTGCTGAATGCTTCTTTTCCTGTACATGCTTGGCGCTCTGATTGCCACTACTGATGTTTAGTTTTTTCCTCTGCTTTTTATTATAAACTATTTTTGAAATTTTTCAACTTTATTTGTACACATCATTAATGTATTCAATTCCACCCTTAACCACCGGAATACAATAAGTTATATTTGGATTAAAGTAATATGCGCCATTTTGCTTTCTCATTACTACAAAGCTAAACAGGTCATAACCGCCTTTATTAGGTCTTTGAAGTCCGTTAACATCCACTGCAAAAAGAGGTTTCGGCGAATTTGAAGGCATATTAAAAACATTCATAATACTTTTGTCTGCCATTACAAAGGTTGGATTACCCGAGTTAAACATACTCTCACTAAAACCTGCACATTTTTTCTCTGAAGAATATTTGTCATAGCGAGGTACACAGCCTCCCTGGAAAGACTTATTTTTACAGTATTTTGTCACCTTTAAATTTGTAGCAAACCTTTTATAAAACTCTGTACAGTTTCTAAAGTCATTAGGTATCGAGCTGTCTGCACTGTAATAACACCCTGTTTCTCCACTCATCTGGTTAACAGTCGAAGCCAAAGCGTTATTATAAGCTGCATAAGCAAGTTTAAAACGATTTACTGCCACTTCATCCTGTCTGTTATCAAGCAAATATGCAATAAGACAGGAAATAATTACCGTCCACACACAATATAATATTACAGATCCATGTTGAGCCAATTATACCACTTCCATAGGTTCAATTATAAAATCCACCACCACAGGACCATCAATTGCAAAAGCTTTTTCAAGCGCAGGAAGAATTTCAGCCTCTGTGTGAACCCTTATACCGCAAACGCCGTAACTTTCCGCAAGCTTTACAAAATCAGGATTGGAAATCTTAGTTTCAGAAAACCTTCCTGAGCAGAATTTCTGCTGTAGTTGTCTTACCATACCAAGATAACCATTGTTTAAAATAAATATTTTTACAGGCAAATTGTAATCAATACATGTTGCAAGTTCATGAAAATTCATCTGCAAAGAACCGTCACCTGAAACACATACTACAGCCTGTCTGCCGTTGGCAACGCTTGCCCCGACAGCCGCCGGCAAGCCAAACCCCATAGTTCCGGAACCGCCTGATGTCAAAAACCTGCGAGGTTTGCTAAATTTATAATTCTGCGCTGTCCATAGCTGATGCTGCCCGACCTCTGTTGAAACCACTAAATCCATATCTTTTGTATAATCATAAATCCGGCGTATCACATCATAGGAATGAAGCAAATTTGAAAACTTTTTAGGTTTAGTATTATTTTCTTTTAACTTCATAGCCTCAACAAGCCAGTTTTTAGAACGCATTTTATAATCACCTGTATGAAATTCTTCAATCATAGAGCAAAGAACAGCCTTTGCATCACCGACAAGAGGCATAAATGCCGGAATTATACGGGAAATTTCCTTTTCATTTATATCCAGCTGAATAAACTTTCTCTCAAGTTCCTGATTCTGGAAGCAACAGGTAATTCTGTCATTAAATCTGGCACCTATAGAAAAAATCAAGTCGCTTTCACGCAGAACCTGATTTGCAGAAATTTGCCCGAAAATACCTACCATACCAAGATAATTTTCATCATCCTGCGGATAAGTTCCAAGCCCCATCATTGTATTAACAACAGGTATGCCGAGAAGTTTTACAAGCTCGCGGAGTTCCGGGCAGGCTTCCGACTGCACAACACCTCCGCCGGCAACAATAACAGGTCTTTCTGAGGCACAAATTTCTTTTAATGCGGCTTTTACATCTGCTTTTGAGAATTGAGGCTTATTTATCTCATAACTTATAGAAGGTATGAACTCAGAGGTTTCTGTAAAAATATTTTTAGCAAGATCAATAACAACAGGTCCCTGTTTACCTGACATTGCAGTATGAAAAGCTTCTACAAGAGTTTTTTCAAGCTCTTTAACATTTCTTACCTGATAATTAGCCTTTGTGCAGGATTTTGTAATATCAATAATATCAACTTCCTGAAAAGCATCTTTTCCTATAAGTGAAGAAAACACCTGACCGGTGAGCACAACAAGAGGATACCCGTCAAGATACGCATTAGCAATACCCGAAACAGTATTTGAAGCACCGGGACCAGAAGTAACAAGCACAACTCCGCATTTACCGCTAACTCTGGCATATCCTTCTGCGGCATGCACAGCAGCCTGTTCATGCCGGACAAGATAATGTTTTATATGCTTTTGTTTATATAGTTCATCGTAAACACTTAATACAATCCCTCCCGGATAACCAAAAATAGTATCAACACCAAGTTTCTTAAGAGTTTCAATGATAATTTGGGCTCCGGTTAATGTTATTGTTTCTGTACTCATTCCCGCCATAAAATCTCCTGTTTACCGGATTTTAACACAGAGAAGCTTCAGTTTCAAGTAAAAGAAGCGGTGCTAAAAAAGCACCGCTGTATGTCTATTTTTCAATTGTAAAAAGTTCTTTCCACTGCTTTTTCTTTGCTTCCACACGTTTTTTCCGCTCGGCTTCTTTTTTTTGTGCTTCAGCTTTCTTCGCTGCAGCCTTTCTCTGGCGTTCAAGCTGCTTTTGTCTTTCCTTTGCCCGTTTTTGCGCGGCTTTTTGCTTTCTAGCCTGCGCCTTCTGTGCTGCGGTTTGCTCATTATGCGAAACTTTAGCTGTTATGTTGTTCAACCAGCGGCTAACCGGTCCGGAAGCTTCTGCTGCCTGAACAGTTCCCATAGAAAGAACTGTGGCTGCCAACAGTATAACTAAACCTTTTTTCATATTTTCTCCTTTTTATTCTGAAATTAATTCATTCCAGAGCTGTTTTTTCTTTTGGATTTTATCCTGTCTTGCTTTTGCTGCATCCTCACGGGCTTTTTGACGGGCAGCGGCTTCTTTTTTCTGTTTTTCGATAGCGTCCTGTCTTGCTTTCTGGCGTGCAGCAGCAGCTTCCTGGTTAGCTTTCTGTTTTTCCTGTAATTGTTTTTCTTTATCTACAATCTTTTGGGTATGTTTCTGGATAAATTTTTCTGTGTAAGTTGTTTGTTCTGCAAATGCAGCAGGTGCCAATACTACAGCAAAAAGCAATGTTCCTAATAATAATTTCTTCATAATTCATTCCCCTTTCTTTTAAGTACAGATATTATACTAAATTAAATTATACATTTCAATAATTTTCTGAATACCGCTTTCGGCTATATCAAAAATATCAAGCATTTGTTCATATTCATAAGGTTTACCCTCTGCTGTTGTCTGAAATTCTATAATCTTTCCGGATCTGGTAAGAACAACATTGCTATCAACCTGGGCATGAGAATCCTCTTCATAGTCCAAATCAAGCCTTACTTCACCGTCAACAATACCGGCAGAAACCGCTGCAATTGGTTCTATAATAGGATTTTTCTTTAATTTACCAATTTCCATCAGACGTTCAACTGCAATAGAAAGGGCAACAAACCCTCCGCAGATACTTGCGGTTCTTGTACCGCCGTCGGCTTGAATTACATCAGCATCAATTGTAATTGTTATATCAGGCATCTTTTCCAAATCAACACAAGCCCTGAGGCTTCTTCCTATTAATCTTTGAATCTCCTGCGTTCTGCCTGAAATTTTAGTTCTTTCCCTCTGACATCTTACATTTGTTGAAGAAGGGAGGAGTGAATATTCCGCAGTAATCCATCCGCGGTTATCATCCGCCTCCATCCATTTCGGCTTTCCTATCTCAACCGATGCTGTGGTGATAACTTTTGTATCGCCAAATTCTACTAATACTGATCCAAGAGCATTCTTTGTAAAATCAGGCGTAAATTTAATTCTTCTAAGTTCGTTATTTTTTCTTCCTTTTCTCATAATCTTACCCTTTATAATCGTAGTCCCACATATAAATCTGTCCACAGTAACGGCATACTGCATGTTCATTCATAAATTGCAAATCCGGTATGAAAGTATAACCATCTACTGTAATCTCAAGTTCATTTTTGGAATTATACTTTTGCTCAAAATGTCTTGGTCCTTTATAATCAGGAGAAAACATAAGTTCAAATTTATCTGAGGATTTACAAGCCTTACAAATAAACATGATAAATTCCTTACCTTAATCTTCTTTACGGGTTGCCCTGTCAATAATATTTTTATCTAATTTTTTAGCCTTTCTTGAATTTTTGCCGGCAGATTTTCTTTCCTGTCTGCTTCCTGAATTTTCGCTGAGAACCTTATACCAGAGCGTCCAGCATATACTCCTCAGCGGCAGAGTAAAGCTGATTACAATAAACCCGACAACCTGATAGGCTAGAAATTGTGAAATATTTAAAGGTGTAAGCAGTGTTGCACCAGGATTTATATTTATCAGCCATTGATTAACCGGTTCCAGAGGTATAGTTGTTACCCAGTTTTCAAAAAATCCCACAAGAACGTCTGTAAGTTTTGTAAAATCAAAAAAGACGGAAAAGCCTTCTACAAAAAGGAAATGAGTAAAAAGTCCCACCACAGCCATTATAACAAATGTTCTTGCAAAATTACCTTTTATAAGTTCAAAACTTCTTTTGAAACATCCGGTAATGGTCGCATCAGTTTCAAAAGTAAATATCTGGAATATTAGAATAAAATATATAAAGAATATTCCGCCTAAAACCCACAAAAGAGGATTTATTGCCAGCAAGCCGAAAATACCGTATAAAAGCCACAGCCCGACATATTTAAAAGTTCTCCTGGTTATGAGAGAATTGTGAGCCGGAAAATCATAAACCTTTCCTGTATTAAGAGCACTCTCGGTCATAGAATTTAAAGCGCCGTACGCAACAAGATAATCCCAGAAAGCTTTCATCCATACAATCATTCCTGGAACTACAATTAAAATTACACACAGTATAATGGTTGAAAAATCATTAAATGCCGGAAACTCTTCTATCAATAAAGGAAGATTAGAAGTATAGAGATTTGCCATTCCAAAAATCCACGCAAGACCGACAACCTGACCCAACACAGGGAAAAGCATATATTTTGCAAACTGCGGAAAATTCACGCAATAGAGTTTAACTGCTTCTGATAATACAGAAAAAATACTGTTATTAAGTTTCGCTCTTGACATATTTACTCCTTCAAACCTTTGTAGAAATTCAAGCTTAGATATTTTTCTTTTTTAATGTTATAATAATTTTATTACAAATAAATTTAAAAAAACAATAATGAACTACAAAGAATTAATAAAAAATTTTACACCGGAGGACTATAAAACAAACAGAGTGAACTTACACATTCACTCAACATACTCTGACGGGAAAGGAAATTTCAACTCTCTCATACAGCAGGCATCAGAAAAAGGATATAAATATATTGCAATTTCAGACCACAATACTTTTAACGGTTACCTTGAGAATAATGTGCCTGATTATGTAATTCCTGCTGTAGAATTTGATGTATGGTGCGGTTATGTGTTTATGCACCTTTTAGGATACGGGATTGATGTTAACAACAAGGAATTACAACAATTCTGTGCTAAATCCAAGCGTGAAACTGAACTTGATATAATAAGAATTTTCTCAACAAGAAATATAAAAAATTTAATTCAGGCAATACATAATGCAGGCGGGCTTGCTGTTCTTGCCCACCCTGCCTGCTGCTGGGCTCTTAGCCATGACAGATTTGTAAAAAAACTTATTTCTTACGGCTTAGACGGACTTGAGGTCTACTATCCTTATAAACGCCACAGGGGAATTATAAAATTCACAACCGCTCGTAATATTGAAAAAATCGCTGATAAATACGGGCTTATCAAAACCGGCGGAACTGATTTGCATGATTATAACTTATAAGGGTAGTCCTCTTTAAATTCCCAGTTATCATATTGTAAAAGTGCTGTACAGCCTTCTGCGTTGGATTGTTTACAAGCTTCTAAAGCTTTTTCCCTTGTATTGTACTGAGGCATATAAGCAGCCGAAAACGATTTATTTCTATAATGTTCATGCTCTTTTGGTTTGGATTGAGATTGGTTTGTAGCAATGAAGAAAAGAAAAATATCTTTTCCTTTCTGATTTGGAAGCCTATCACCGTTTATATCAAAATTTAAATCAACACAGTGACCATAATTCAGCAATACTGTAGAACCGTCTGAAAAATAAACTTTAGTGAGCTCTGTCTTATCAGGTTCTCCTTCATGTGCTTCAACATAAACACCTTTTTGTACTTTTAAAGTTTTTATATAAGGGGCAAAATACTGATTCCAATATGCATAAGTTAAATCATGTGCCAGCTGTGGATTTTGTTCAATCGGAGAAGAATATTCTCTTGGGTCGATCCACTCATAAGCCTTAGTTCCATTATCATTTTCGGCAAAAAGAACAGCCTGTTCCATAGAGCTTACAAACTTTTTTAATCTGGCAGTCGCTTCCGACTTTTTGTGATTTTGAATAAGTGCAGGCAATGTCATAGCAGCTACAACACCTATTATTCCCAAGGTTATCAATACCTCGGCTAACGTAAAGCCTCGTTTTAGGATCCTTTTTTCGGCGGCGCGAAATGGCTCAGTACCTGCACCAATACCGGTTATGGAGCTTAAATTACCTTGCCCCCCCCCCGGAAAGTCTTGTTATTACTGTGTTTTCCATAACTTATCTCCTTTTTTTAGTTGTAATGTTTATTTTTGTTTTTTAAGGAAAAATATTTATTTTCTCAAGCACGCTCTCACTCCGTTCCCGCTATAGTTTCGAAATCATATATAGCTTTTCTATCATGTTTTTCCTCTGCTTTTTAATTATAACATATTTTCTCTATAAAAAAAAGCCCCCGGTATTCGGGGGCTTTTTCTTGTTTAATAACAAAAATTATTTGTTTAATGCACCAGCAACTGCTACTGCAACTGCTACTGTCGCACCAACCATAGGGTTGTTACCCATACCGATAATACCCATCATTTCAACGTGGGCAGGAACTGATGATGAACCGGCAAACTGAGCATCACCATGCATTCTTCCCATAGTATCTGTCATACCATAAGAAGCAGGACCTGCTGCTACGTTATCAGGGTGAAGAGTTCTTCCTGTACCACCGCCTGATGCTACTGAGAAGTATTTTCTATCGTTTTCAAAACACCATTTTTTGTAAGTACCTGCTACAGGGTGTTGGAAACGTGTCGGGTTAGTTGAGTTACCGGTAATTGAAACATCAACACCTTCATGGATCATAATTGCAACACCTTCTGATACATCATCTGCACCATAGCATTTAACTTTTGCTCTTTCTCCGTCAGAGAACGGAGTTTCTTTAACGATTTTCAAATCGCCGGTTTTGTAATCATATTTAGTTTCAACAGATGTAAAACCGTTAATTCTTGAAATGATGTAAGCAGCATCTTTACCAAGACCGTTTAAGATAACTCTTAAAGGTTCTTTTCTAACTTTATTAGCATTTCTTGCAATACCGATAGCACCTTCAGCTGCCGCAAATGATTCGTGACCAGCTAAGAAACAGAAACATTTTGTTTCTTCTCTCAAAAGCATAGCAGCAAGGTTACCATGACCTAAGCCTACTTTTCTTGTGTCACCAACAGAGCCAGGTACACAAAATGCCTGTAAGCCTTCGCCAATCAAGCTTGCAGCTTCTGCTGCGTCTTTAGCGCCTTTTTGAATTGCAATAGCTGCACCCAGTGTATAAGCCCAAACTGCATTTTCAAATGCAATCGGCTGAATACCTTTAACGATTTCATCAACGTTAACACCTTTAGAATCGCATAATGCTTTAGCGTCTTCCAAAGACTTAAAACCATACTCAGGCAATATTTTATTCAATTTAGCCTGACGTCTGTCTTGTCCTTCAAATTTAATAGCCATTTTTTATTCCTTTTATTTTATTTAAACTACTTTTTCTAATTTGTTTATCAAAAAAACTTTGAATATTTATACTTAATAATTATTCAACTCTAGGATCGATTTTCTTAACAGCTTCTGCAAATCTGCCGTAAGTACCGGTGAATTTTTCCAGAGCTTCTTTAGGATCCATGCCTTTTTTAACAGCTTCCATAAATTTGCCCAGATGAACGAATTTATATCCGATGATTTCGTTATTTTTGTCCAAGCCGAGTTCAAGAACGTAGCCTTCTGCAACTTCGAGGTATCTAGGACCTTTTTGTTTAGTTGAGAAGATAGTACCAACTTGAGAACGAAGACCTTTACCTAAATCTTCAAGACCTGCACCAACAGGAAGACCGCCTTCAGAGAATGCTGTTTGAGTTCTGCCGTAAACGATTTGGAGGAATAATTCTCTCATTGCAACGTTAATAGCATCACAAACGAGGTCTGTGTTAAGTGCTTCCAAAATAGTTTTGCCAGGAAGGATTTCAGCAGCCATAGCAGCTGAGTGAGTCATACCTGAACATCCTAATGTTTCAACAAGAGCTTCCTGAATAACACCGTCTTTAACGTTAAGTGTCAATTTGCAGGTACCTTGCTGAGGTGCGCAGCATCCGCATCCATGAGTTAAACCTGAAATGTCTTTAATTTCTTTACATTTTGTCCATTCGCCTTCTTGAGGGATAGGAGCAGGTTCACCTTTAACACCGCGTTTTACGCAGCACATTTCTTCTACTTCTTTAGTAATTTGTATACGATCCAACATTTTTCTATACTCCCTTCGGTTATATACAAGTAAATTTTACGTTGCTCAAAGGGCGATGTCAAGAAGATTAAAGGCATGTATTACGCAGATTTACGGGTTAAATTATAAACATTTTGCATAAATTCTGAGGTTCTGAAAGTAAGTGCCAGTTCGTTTAATTTTTTGTGTAAATCTTCTTTTGCTTTTGGGATAACATTTTCAAAAATATTCCGGATTTTATTCAGATTATCTCTTGCAAAGTTATATGTTTCATGTTCTTCTTCAAATAAATCATCAACTTTAAGCTTTTTGTGTCCGGCAAAGAAGCCTTCCCCTAAATCAAAATCGAAATCATACTTTGTAACTTCGTTCTTTGCTGTATTAAACTCATCAAGACTTCCAAAATCACGTCTTATTAAGCCGAAAGCATCATTAACATTCATCATATTACGGTTTTTAAACACCTGTTCTCTTGAGGTGTCAACTTTAAATGACATTAAATCATTAATTATAGAAATTTTTTCTCTTGCAATTGCACCATTATCATCCTGAGCTTCTGCTTGTTTGAGAAGTGATTTACGAAGTTTTCGCAATTCAACCCAGTCTTTGTCGCCCTGCAATTCTGCCAGTCTTTTTTTAACTGTTGAAGATGAATTATCACGTATTCTTTCGTATTTTTCTATACTGAAATCATCACCTGTTTTAAGAGCATCTTTAAAATCTTCAAGCTCTTTTGAAGAGTTAAAAGTCACACCCTTTCTTACCTTTAATTCTTCAGGCAGGCTTTCGTTAAATTCTGCAAGAACATTTTCTTTTAATTTATAGTACTCATTTCTCGCCTTTGTCTTCATCTGCATTAACGGAGAATCTGCAGAACCGCTTAATCCTTTACCGCCTCTTTTGCGTATATCATAAAGAATATATGAACCTGCACCTATTACAGCAAGGCAGCCAAGTGCAAGGACAAGTTTATCATTTTTACCGCCCTTTCCGGAACCTTTATTCTCAGCGCCTGTTTGTTCTGAAGGAAGCGGCTTAATTCGGTCTGCCGGATTTACAGTGACAGGCTGTCTATAGTTCTGTATTTGAAAATTTGTACTGCGGCTTCCCACAGTGTTTAGCAAAGTATTTGACATGATGCCTCTTTTTTTTCTATAAAGTATTAAAAAGTGTGAAAAAAATTTTTTGCGTATTATTTTATAGGAAAACTATTCAATACAAGAACCTGAATTTCTCCAGGCTCCAGCCGGACAGTCATCTTGCCTTTACTTGAAACAGGTGTACTAATTGTCTTAATAACAATTACATCCTCATTTCCTTTAAATCCCGGAATACGCACAACAGCTTCACTGTCTGATGTAAAGTTCATATTTCCTATAACAATAAACGACTCTTTTGTATCACTGACCGCATATGCAAAGACTGACGGATTATTAGTTCTCAACTGAATAAAATGACCTTTCGCATTAAGTGTTGCAGCATATTTTTTAAACTGGTTCGCAAGTTTAAAGTCATCACTGAGTTCCTTATCTTTACCGCCAGGTCGTCTTGAAAAGTTAAATATATCTATTTTTCCGCGGTGTGCAAAATAATAGTCATCATCTGTAAAGGTTTTAGGAGCTTTTTTATTAGCCCAGAAATAAATATAATTATCTCCTGTATCAAAACCGTCTACATAGTATGCATTAAGCGGGAGTGTTGAATTAAGCCACATAATCATTTCGCTGTATTTTTTACCGTTAATTAAAACAGGGCTTAACTCATCGTGGGTTGTAAAGCTGCCTATAACGCTTTTAGGCTGACCGATTTTTTTAGAAAGCGAACGGTCAAGATTTACCTGATTAAATAAATCTTTAGAAGATTTCCAATCCTTCATATTAAAGTAGCTTCCGTAATATCCGTCAAAACCTGCCTGTAAAAGTTTGTCATAAGGTGTAAAAACAGCATATTCAGAAACTGCATCTTTCCATGAGTTGGATGATTCCGCAAGCCATAGAAGCTGAGGGTCTTTTTTTCTGGAATAGTCTATTAATTCTTTCCAGAATTTTGCAGGTTTGCAATGGGCAACGTCAGCTCTGATACCGTCAACACCCAAATCCATCATATAATCAACAAATTCTTTATAAAGATTTAGTACATCTTTGTTAATCTGAGCTTCCGTACCGGCATTCAAAAGCCTTACATCGGTCCAGTCCGCAGGAATAACAGCCTGACCGGATTTATCTTTTACAAAAAGTTCAGGTCTTTGCATAAATAAATCGTAAGACCCGCATGCCGGCACATCGACAATTACAGCGATACCTCTGTCGTGAGCTTCCTGAATAAACTTTCTTGCCTGTTCTTCAAGGGTTAACATTGTATTTTCACTTTTAAGCTGAGGGTTTAGAGAATTAAAACCTGATGCTGCATACAAAGAACCGGCTGTTCCAAGCGCCTTCATTTTCCCTACAGGTGTAACCGGCAGAATATGGATTGCGTTAACCCCCTTTGCCTGGAGTTCATCAAGATTTGCAATTGCATTTAAGAAGTTCCCGCTCTCTTCGCCTTCATCAAAATCAATAATGCCGTTACCATTTGTGTCCTGCGCATTAAATGTTCTGATATTAATCTCATAAATAATTGCAGAATTGTTTAAAAACTTGCTGCGCAAATCATTAATATGAACAGGTGCTGAAAATGCGGCAGAAGAAAGACATACTGCAAAAGACAAAGATATTATAAATTTTTTCATGTTATTCATTTTCCCTAATCCCCTATCACACATTATGCTAACAAATAAACCACTTTTTTGCAAATTATTAAAACTAAACAAGTTCTGCTGCACGATAAGAGCTTCTAACAAGAGGACCAATCTGGTAATGTTTAATACCGCATTTTTCTGCAAGCATTTCGATTTTCTTAAACTCTTCCGGTGAATAGTATTTAGCAGCAGGCATATGCTTCTTTGACGGCTGAATATATTGTCCGGCAGTCAAAATATCACATCCGGCAGTTTTTAAATCTTTAAAAGTATTTTCAAGCTGCACAAAATCTTCGCCTAAACCTACCATCAAGCCGGACTTTGTAATAATTGAACTGTTGTCTTTGACATATTTCAAAACCCCAATAGAAACATCGTAATTTCCCTGCGGTCTTGCAGTTTTAAAAATCTCCCGCACAGCTTCAATATTGTGGTTAAAAACATCGGGATGCGCATCTATAATTATATCAAGCGCTTCCTTTGAACCTTTGAAGTCCGGAGTTAGAATTTCAATTTTCACATCGGGTGTAAGCTTTCTGATTTCATCTATACATTTTGCAAAATGTGATGCTCCGCCGTCCGGCAAATCATCCCGGGTGACAGATGTTATTACGGCATATTTCAAGTTCAAATCCCTAACAGCCTGTGCAATATGGTAAGGTTCATATTCATCAAGCGGTTTTGGACGTTCACATGCAATATTGCAATAGCGGCAGTTGCGTGTACATACGTTACCCATAATCAAAAATGTGGCTGTATTTTTTGTATAGCATTCATTCTTATTCGGGCATCGTGCATTCTCGCAAACAGTGTTAAGACATCTGTTCCTGAGTATTCTCCGGACTGTCTTTGTTGCATCTGTATCAATTATAGGACGTTTTAAATATTCAGGAAGCCGTTCTCTCATATTTTAATTATAATCCGCAAATTTAATTTAGTAAGCTGTAATCTTATTTTAGTAACATTTTTAAATAATAAAAACAAAAAGTTGCTTTTTGATTTCCTAATCATTTATAATGGATATAAAAAGGAGAATTTATATGAAAAAACTAGCAATTATTCTGGGCATACTTTTATTTGCGCCTTGCGTTTTTGCAATGGATGCACCTAATTATGACGTTGATTCAGTAACAAACACAAGCGATACATTATTTACTGAACAAACTTTTAATGAAAAGATTCAAACAACCACCACTGAAAAAGAAGGATTAAATATTAAGCCTAAACAGACAACTACATATGAAAGAAAAATAAATGCAGGTTCCCAAAAGTCCGGTGATACAAATTCTTATTGGAACCATGGCGGCGTAAAGTTTGGCACAGGCGGAGCATTCAATAACGGCTCATCTTTAAACCACTGGTAATTTTACAATTTAAATAAACTTTCAAATATCCCTTCCGAATAGGTAGGATGCGCAAAACATATCTCTTTCAGTCTGCTGACAGAGATATTGTTTTGTATAGCAATAAGAACCTGCTGTATCATTGCAGAAGCTTCTTTTGAAACAATATGCGCACCAACAATCCTGTCATACTGAGAAAGGATTTTTATAAATCCGTCGGTTGAATTATCACAATGTGACTTTCCGAGTGCAGAAATAAGCAACAGCGATTTTTGATAAGTTCCTTCCTCCAAATCCTGTTCACGCTTTCCAACCCATGCAATTTCAGGGCTGCCGTATACAACTGAAGGAACAAGAGTTTCTTCAAATGATATACCATCAACATATGACACTGCCTGCTTTATAGCGAAATGCGCAAGCTGGACAGAACCGTACATATCACCGAGATATGCAACCCCCTCAAACTTTTTACAACTATTAGGTACACGTCCGGCTGCAATCAAAACACACTCAGGCTCCAAAATTTCACCGGTTGTCAGATAAACCTTTTTGTCCTGAATTTTTTCAACACTTGTCGATTTATAAGCTTTTATTTTCTTTGTTTTAAAAATACGTTCAACACGCTTGGAAACTTCAATATCAGCTGCCGGCAGCAAATTATCTGCCATTTCAACAATTGTGACCTGCACGCCAAATGCCGCAAAAATTCTCGCCCACTCAGTTCCGATTGCGCCAGAACCAACGATTACAATACTTTCAGGAAGGCGGTCGCGATTTAAAATATCATCAGAATTTAAGATAAATTCACCGTCAAACTCCATTCCTTTAAGACTTCGCGGAGAGGAGCCACATGCTGCAATAATATTTTTGCACTTGAATATTTCACCATCAGCTTCAATTTCTGTAGATGAATTCAGACAAGCTTCTGCCTTAACAGAAGTCACACCGCTATTTTTCAAGGAAAGTTCCAGCGCTTTCCGCAACCGCTCTACTACCTTATTTTTATGCTCAATTACTGATTTGTAATCTACAGAAAGAGATTCACAATTTATCCCGAGTTCCTGCGCGCATTTCATCTCTTCAAAGAGTTCTGCAGAATGGAGAATTGCTTTTGTAGGAATACACCCGCGGTTAAGACAAACCCCGCCTACACAGTCTTTCTCAAACATGACAACCCGCAAGCCTTTTGCAGCAGCATGCAACGCAGCGGTATAACCCGCCGGTCCGCCTCCGATTATTCCAAGGTCAAAATTCTGAACCATATATTCTCCCGAAACTTATCTTGTGTAAACCCTCGGCAAACGGACTTTTAAACGGCAGCAAAGCTCATAATTGATTGTACCGAGAATCTCTGCCCATTCATCAATAGAAATACCATCACCGATTAATGTTATAATATCACCAATTTCAGCATCAACACCGGTTATATCAAACATCATCTGATCCATAGTGATATTTCCTACCTGAGGAACTTTCTTCCCGTTCAGTATGCCGTAAATTTTATTTGAAAGCCCTCTTGAAACACCGTCTGCATAGCCGATAGGTATAGTAGCTATTTTCCTGTCGCCTTTAGCTGTAAATGTATGCCCGTAGCTTACGCCCTCGCCGTCTTTTGCTGTGTGAATATTTACAATTCTGCCTTTTACAGACATTACAGGTCTTAAGTCCGGTCTAAAACCTTTATTATCAGGCATATCTGTCCATAAACCATATAAAGCAATTCCAACTCTTCGCATATTGGATTTAGGAATTTCGTAACACATAGTTCCAACAGTATTTTGAATATGAAGCATCAAACCGGTTGTATCAATCTGAGATAATACGTAATTCCATTTATCAATCTGTACCTGTGTTTTCTCTCTGTTTTCAGCATTTGCAAAATGTGTGAATATACCCTGCAAATTCAAATAAGCGGCATTCTGCGCCTCCTTAATAAATTCAACGGCATCATCAACAGAAACACCTATCCTGTTCATACCGGTATCGAGTTTTATATGAACCTTAGGTTTCCTGCCTGTTCTTTCATAAGCCTGTTTGCAGGCTTTGAGATGCTCTTTTGAAAAAACAGCAATCGAAATATCAGCATTAACAGCACTTTCAACAGCCCAAACAGGAACTGCTCCAAGAACAAGAATATCACAGGTAATTTTTGCATTTCGTAAGTCCACACCCTCATCAATTGACGCAACGCCTAACATGTCAAAGCCTGAAGCCAGAAGTGTGGGAGCAAGCATAACAGACCCGTGTCCGTAAGAATCGGCTTTAACAACCGCAAGAAGTTTTGTATCAGCCGGAACATGTTTTCGAATTTCAGCGGCGTTGTACGCAAGATTTCCTACATTTATTTCCACCCAGGAATCCCTGTGAATATTAACATTAGTTTGTCTTATATTTTTCATAGCGTAACTATTATATAACAGAAAAACAAAATAAAAAAGGCGGCATTGTTTCCGCCTTTTTGTTACATATTTAACCAGCCGGAAAAGTATTTTCCGGCTTCCTCATAGTTGAACAGTTGAATTAGTCAGTCAAACACACCGCCTGATAGTCACTGTTAAAGCGGCGGCCGTGGGTGCCGAGGGAGTAGACCGTGCGCGTGGAGTCGAAGTAACGCCAGTTTGCGTCGGTGCTACTGCCCTCCTCACCAGACCACAAGGTGAAGCTTGGTTCCGGAAGACCTAGAGAGGTGGCTGTGCCTGATTCATAAGCCAGATTATTCACATCCTGTATTGCTCCTACACTTGGATTGCCTTTATATATTGCACTCGCTATCTTTGCTAAATCATTTGCAGTCGGCATGTTCTGTATCCCGCCACATTGCTTTACGGCACCCGCCCAGTAATCAGTGTCATAGGAACAGCTTCGTATTCCTAAATCGCCTTTCTGTGTCATACATTCGTCATATGTTAACGGTGTTGGACTAAATGCAGAGCCAAAACATTTACCATCTATTTCTATTGCACAGCTGCTCCCCAAACCATTCGCATTAAACAACGCTACGTCATCATTCTGTTTGTTTGGTTTTTTACTTCCGTTTATTTCGAATACTGCTGCTACACAGCTTGCTGTTGCATTGGATACCGGTTTGTTATCCTCTGTACTCCACGTATAGCTCTTCACAGGGTCCAGGGC
>CDZN01003611.1_pt1 | contig 16036 bp, 9 predicted proteins | sample 557701 | NCBI WGS metagenome assembly CDZN01 (sample SAMEA3182089, study PRJEB8094) | gut metagenome | biome: human; feature: gut; material: Stool; isolation source: human stools | place: Canada | collected 2013-02-04 | reverse complement strand
CCTTCCTTTAGCGGAGTTTTATTTGCTCCTCCCGGCAAAGCAGGATCAAGTCCCTGTCCACCTAAAGCAAAATCATAAGGCGAGGGGTATCCGGCATTGTCTCCGGTCAGTACGCTACCCATGAATATTTCCATGCTGCGTCCGAATACCCGGAAAATTCCGAGGCAACCTTGCAGACGCATCAGACGTTCTATTTCAATGGAAAACTCGATGTCTGTCATACCGGGGCGATATACGCTTGGAATCAGCTCGTATGCCTTGGCGTGGGCAATGCCCGAACGGCGGAACATCTCAATTTCTACAGGTGTTTTCACGCTGCGTGCCTGACGAATCAACGGGGTGCCATTTACAACTTCTGCTTCCGGAAACAGGCTGGCCAGACGGCAATATTCCGTATAAGGGAGCTCGTCACCTTCTAACATCAGTTTGGTTGGCATCGGCAACCCTTGTTCTTTCAACAGGTCAACGATTTGTTCCGGTTTGCGAATCGAGAACGAATGTTCTCCTGTTATATTATTAGGGCGTTTGAAAAACAATAGTGCAGGCGAATGAAGGGGGAGGTAAAGATAGCCACTGACTACACAGCCATACGTGTAAATTAAATTTGCATTACAAGTGATAAGTGCGGCGTCAATGCCCTGTGACACCATCAGACTGCGAATCTTGTCACGGCGAAATTTCAATTCGGGTTGTAGCATTTTTTATTTATTACATGATTATTAATTACAAAACTAGTAATGGTAAATTATTAGTTGTGAGTTGTTTATCTGATATAACAAATTCACAAACCATTATTTAACCTATCATGCCACAAAGATAATTAATTCCAGCGAAAATAATGTTAATCTCAAAAAAATAGCGCTACCCGCGTCCTGTCACAGGAGGCGAGCAGCGCAAACCACAAATACAAATACAACTAAACAAAGTCTTCTAAATAACGCCTTGTCCCATCATTGCGTGAGCTACTTTCATAAATCCGGCAATGTTGGCACCCTTCACATAATTAATGTATCCGTCGGGTTCCGTGCCGTACTTCACGCATTGTGCATGGATGCCGTGCATGATTGCATGGAGCTTTTCGTCCACTTCGGCAGCACTCCAGCTTAGGTGCATTGCGTTTTGAGACATTTCCAAACCGGAAGTGGCAACACCGCCTGCGTTGACCGCTTTACCCGGAGCATACATTGTCTTATGTTCAATAAAGAGGTCGATTGCTTCGGGAGTACATCCCATGTTGGAAATTTCTCCGACGCAAAGTACGTCATTTTTTATGAGATTTTGAGCATCTTCTCCATTTAATTCATTTTGGGTAGCACAAGGAAGTGCAATGTCTGCTTTCACTTCCCATGGGCGCTTGCCTTCTACAAAGGTAGCATTCGGATACTGTTCTGCATAAGGTGCAACAATGTCATTACCCGACGAACGAAGTTCGAGCATATAGTCTATCTTCTCGCCGCTGATACCATCCGGATCGTAGATATATCCGTCCGGACCGGAAATTGTAATCACTTTGGCACCCAGTTCGGTAGCTTTGGTAGCTGCTCCCCAGGCAACGTTGCCGAAACCGGAAATAGCGACTGTCTTACCTTTTATATCAATACCTTTCGCTTGTAGCATCTGATTTACAAAATACAGACCACCGAAACCGGTAGCTTCCGGGCGAATCAACGAGCCTCCGAATTCTAATCCCTTGCCGGTGAATGTGCCTGTAAATTCGCGAGTCAGTTTCTTATACATACCGAACATATAACCTACTTCACGTCCGCCTACGCCGATATCACCGGCTGGTACATCCATATCCGGTCCGAGGTGACGCCATAACTCCAACATGAAAGCTTGGCAGAAACGCATGATTTCAGCATCACTCTTACCGCGCGGAGAGAAATCGGAACCTCCTTTTCCACCACCCATAGGCAGCGTGGTCAGTGCATTTTTGAATGTCTGTTCGAAACCGAGGAATTTCAGAATGGAAAGATTGACGGAAGCATGGAAACGGATACCACCTTTATAAGGACCGATCGCATTATTGAATTGTACACGATAACCGAGGTTGGTCTGCACCTCGCCTTTGTCGTCCACCCACGTCACACGGAAAGTGAAGATACGGTCGGGTTCTACCAATCTTTCTATGATTTTAGCTTTTTCAAATTCAGGATGTTGATTGTATATATCTTCGATAGAAAGAAGAACTTCCTTCACTGCTTGAAGATATTCAGATTCACCGGGATGCTTAGCCTCCAAAGAGGACATGATTTTCTGGATGTTCATGATACTATATTTTAAAAGGTTAATTCTGATAAAATGTCAACTAACTCACTGCAAATATAGGGAAATTTTTCAAAGTTGCTTGTTTTGATGCGGATATTTTGATTAAATAATGATAAAATGTCAATTTCTTCTGTTGAAAAACACAAAGCCCCGCAGCCTGTAATGTAAAATACAGGTTACGGGGCTTGTATGTGTTTATAAATAGGAAGTGCCGCTTTAGAATTTTGGTTTCATTCCTAGATTATACATGATGAATCCGTAAATATCAGCTTGTTCTTCCAGTACTTTAGCCATTGGTTTGCCTGCGCCATGCCCGGCTTTGCTGTCAATACGGATCAGTGTCGGATTGGTACCGTCGTTGTCGGCTTGTAGGGTAGCGGCAAACTTGAATGAGTGGGCAGGGACTACACGGTCGTCATGGTCGGCGGTAGTGACCAGTGTTGCCGGATATTTCGTGCCCGGTTTCAGGTTGTGCAGTGGAGAGTAGCCTTTGAGGTATTCAAACATCTCTTTGCAGTCTTCGCTTGTGCCGTAATCGCTTGCCCAGTTCCAGCCGATAGTGAATTTATGGTAGCGGAGCATATCCATCACACCTACTTGCGGGATCGCTACACGGAACAGGTCAGGACGCTGTGTCATGCAGGCGCCTACCAACAGACCACCGTTGGAACCTCCTACAATGGCGATTTTATCTTTATTCGTATATTTCTGGTCGATCAGATATTCGGCAGCAGAGATGAAATCGTCGAATACGTTCTGTTTCTGCATTTTAGTTCCGGCTACGTGCCAGTCTTCACCGTATTCACTACCACCACGCAGGTTTACTTGTGCGTAGATACCCCCATTTTCGAGGAATGGAATGCGCATGGCACTGAAGCCCGGGTTGAGGCTGATACCGAAGCCACCGTATCCGTAGAGGAATACAGGGTTCTTGCCGTCTTTCTTCAAATCTTTCTTGTAAGTAAGGAACATCGGAATTTTTACGCCGTCTTTGCTGGCGAAGAATACTTGTTCGGTCACAAAATCGTCCGAGTTGAATTGTACTTTCGGGGCACGATATAGTTCGTAGGTATTTTGATCCATGTCGTATTTATAGGTAGCACCCGGTATGGTGAATGAAGTGAATCCGAAGAAACATTCTTTGTCGTCTTTGTTGCCGCTAAAGCCTACGGAACCGAGTGACGGCAGTTGGATTTCCTGAATTTGTTTACCGTCGAGACCGTAAACGTATGCATGGTTCGAGGCATCTTTGTCATAAGTAAGGAACAGTTTGCCACCGATCACTTCCGCATTTGAAAGAACAGCTTCCGATTCGGGTACGAGCTCTTTCCAGTCTTCCAGTTTCGGATGGTTGATGTCAGCTACCATGATCCGGTTTTTCGGTGCACCGTAGTTGGTATAAATATAAATCTGGTCGCCGATAACTTCGATTGGGTAATATTGGTAGTCGAGGTCTGAAGTCAGCTGGATGAAGGGTGAATTCGGCTTTTTCAAATCCCGTATAAACAGGTTGTTACCTCTTCCGGCGCCGGATTCCGTTAGGAAGAGAATCCGTTCGTCTTCACTGGTGCTCGATGTATAGAAACGTTTCGGATAAGCAGGATTCTGATAAATCAGTTTATCTTTTGACTGTGGCTCACCGATTTTGTGATAATAGATTTTGTGATTCTCGTTCACGTTGGAGAACTCTTTTCCTTTGGACGGTGCATCATAGGCACTGTAATAGAAACCGTCTCCCTGCCAGGCAGCACCGGTGAACTTGGCCCATTCGATGTGGTCTTCCAGTAGTTTTCCGCTTTCGGTATCCATTACATAAATTTCAGACCAGTCCGAACCGCTGCGTGAAATACTGTAAGCGGTATACTTGCCGTCGTTTGAGAAATAAAGACCGGTCAGTGCCACTGTTCCGTCGTCCGATAGTTTGTTGGGATCGAGGAAAACACGCGGTTCGCCGTCCAATGAGTCCTGCACATAGAATACACTCTGGTTCTGCAGACCGTCATTTTTACTGAAATAATACTTTCCATGTTTCTTGATCGGAGCACTGATTTTCTCGTAATCGGCCAGTGTTGTCAATCGTTTCAGCAGGTTTTCGCGGAACGGGATCTGGCTAAGATACTCATTCGTTACTTTGTTTTGTGCTTCTACCCAGGCAGTAGTGGCTGCGCTGGTGTCATTTTCCAACCATCTGTAAGGGTCGGGAACTTGTGTGCCGAAGTACACATCTACAGTGTCTACCTTTGTCGTCTCGGGGTAAACCAGCTTTTTTTGTTGGGGAGCGCATGACATCACCATGATTCCACTCATTAATAAAGTTACCTTTTTCATGTGAATAAAAAGTCTTTTTGAATAAACTTAAAGTTACAAATCTACAAAATAATAAGAGATAAACAAGTAAACTTTATAAAGAAGATGATGGAAAATGAGATTTAAAGAATTAACTTTGCAAAAGTAATCATCAAGTATAAAGGACTATGGGTAATTTTATTACGAGTATCAAGGTTAATCATATTTTTCATTTGGAGAACTTTTGTATACCAATCTCTGAAAATGAAAAAAAACATCTGATTATTACGGGAAAGAACGGAAGTGGTAAGACTATTCTGTTGAATGCAATTGTGGAGCATTTAAGTAAGGTTTGTAATGATAAGATGTTGAGTTTCTTAGATTTTAAGAAATATTTAGAGTCTAATCAAGCATGGTTGCAGCAAGCTGAGACCACTGGTGATTCGAAAAGTATTGCTTCCGGCCAGAATAACGTTGAATATTATAAAAATAGAATTGAAGAATTTTATGGAAAAGTAGAACTTTCATTCCATGATATATACTCTATACCTAAGGATTTTTTAAGTCAGGACTTTATTATAGCCTACTATGCTGATGAACGTAAGTCTCTTTTTGTAGAACCTAAGAATCCTGTTAAGCCAGATTTGAAGATGAAGACTGATCTGAAACATAATAAAGTAGATCAGTTCTTGAATTTTATGGTTGACTGTAAAGTGCAAGAGGCCTTAGCTCGTAATGAAGGAAAAACAGAGGATGCTGATTATATTCGTCAATGGTTTGTCGGCTTCCGAAATATTCTTCGTCAGATATTTGATGATACAACCTTAGAACTTGATTTCAATTATAAAGATTACTCTTTCCTTATTCAAACACGCGGAAAGTCGTTTAAATTCACCGAACTATCAGCGGGATATTCGGCTGCATTAGACATTGTAGCCGATTTAATTTTAAAAATGCAATCACAGAATAATGTGGTCCGTGCATACGAGAAAGAAGGAATTGTGTTGATTGATGAAATAGAAACGCATCTTCATTTGGAACTACAACGAGTGATTTTGCCGATATTGACTACTATTTTTCCTAATATACAGTTTGTTGTCACTACTCATTCCCCTTTTATTCTTAATTCTTTAGAGAATGCTATTGCTTTTGATTTGGAGCATCGTGAACCAATTGAAGACTTAACGGATTATTCTTATGAAGCATTAGCAGAAGGTTACTTTGGTGTTCGTACAGACTCCAGTGAGATTCAAATGCGTTTACAACGGATGGAAGAATTGATTCGTTCCGATCGGCTTTCTATTTCGGATAAAAGTGAGTTGGAAATGTATCTGCAGGATTTTGATAAGATTCCGGAAGCAGTTGCTCCTGCTGTAAAAGCTAAATATTATGATCTGAAAAGAGAGTGGCAAAATAAGAATTAATTAAGATGATTAGAATTTGTAAAAATGCAGATAAGCCACAAACTTTAGATAAGAGTTATAATACGGACGAGGTCTGCAAACAATTACTGATGGATCAGAATGATAAATGTTATCTATGCGAACGGCGTTTGACAACTGATTATCAAGTAGAGCATTTTAAATCGCAAGCCAATAATGGAGACTTGAAACAAACATGGGAAAACTTATTTGTAGCTTGTGGATACTGTAACAATAAAAAGTCGAATAAGTATGATGATATCTTAGATCCGACTCAATATGATATCGAAACTATAATAGAACATTCAAATGATTTTGTTAATCAGAAAGCAATATTTGATAGTGATAATAGAACTTCTGAAGTACTTTCAACGATAAAGTTATTGAATTTATTATTTAATGGAAAACTATCTTATAGGAATTGTCGTGAGCAACGATTTTATGATGAATTTATTCAAAAAATGAATTTCTTTTCTTATGTTGTTGATGAATATATGTCAGGTGAGAAAGAATATTATTATCCGGTTATAAAAGAACAGTTGGATATTCGTAGTGAATATTTGGGATTTAAATATGCCATTATTCATAGTAACGATTTGCTGAAACATGATTTTGGAGATATGACGATTTGGAATAAGAAAGGAGAATGACTTTATGCTTAGTAAATATAAATTAAACCAGCTTTACTTCAAAGATACACAATTCGCCAACCTGATGACAAGGCGAATTTTTAACGTGTTGTTAATCGCTAATCCTTATGACGCTTTTATGTTGGAAGATGACGGGCGTATTGATGAGAAGATTTTCAATGAATACACCTCTTTATCTTTGCGTTATCCGCCTCGTTTCTCGCAGGTATCCACAGAGGAGGAAGCATTGGCGCAGTTGGAAAATATGTCGTTCGACCTGGTGATTTGTATGCCGAGCACGGGGGATAATGACAGTTTTGATATCGGTCGTCATATCAAAGAGAAATACGAGCATATTCCTATCGTCATCCTGACTCCTTTCAGCCATGGTATTACCAAACGGATTATCAATGAAGATTTGAGTGCGTTTGAATATGTGTTCTGTTGGTTAGGCAATACCGACCTGCTGGTGTCTATTATCAAATTGATAGAGGACAAGATGAATCTGGAACACGATGTGCAGGAAGTCGGTGTGCAGTTGATTCTTTTGGTGGAGGATGGTATTCGTTTCTATTCTTCTATTTTGCCGAATCTGTATAAGTTCGTGTTGAAGCAGAGTCAGGAGTTCTCTACTGAAGCCTTGAATGCGCACCAGCGTACACTTCGTATGCGCGGGCGGCCTAAGATTGTACTGGCACGTACGTATCAGGAGGCAATGGAAATTTATCATAAGTATCAGAATAATATATTAGGAGTAATCACCGACGTCCGTTTCCCGAAAGTGGAGCGGGGGGAGAAAGACGGTCTGGCAGGTATCAAGCTGTGTGCCGAGATACGCAAGAATGATCCGTTCGTTCCGTTGATAATCCAGTCTTCCGAGTCGGAGAATGCATCTTATGCAGCTAAGTATGGTGCCAGCTTTATTGATAAGAACTCAAAAAAGATGGACGTAGATTTGCGTCGTATCGTTTCCGATGATTTTGGTTTTGGTGATTTTATATTCCGTAACCCGGCTACCGGGGAAGAGATTGCTCGTGTCCGGAATTTGAAAGAGTTGCAAAACATTCTTTTTGCTGTACCTGCGGAGTCTTTCTTATATCATATCAGCCGGAATCATGTGTCGCGTTGGTTTTATTCCCGTGCTATGTTTCCCGTAGCCGAGTTCTTGAAACCGATAACATGGAATAGTCTTCAAGATGTGGATGCTCACCGGAAAATCATCTTTGAGGCTATTGTGAAGTATCGTAAGATGAAGAACCAGGGAGTTGTGGCTGTGTTTAAGCGAGACCGTTTCGACCGATATTCTAACTTTGCCCGTATCGGGGATGGTTCTTTAGGAGGAAAAGGGCGTGGACTGGCGTTTATTGATAATATGGTGAAACGTCATCCGGAGTTTGAAGAGTTTGAGAACGCACGTATTGCTATTCCTAAAACGGTGGTACTCTGTACAGATGTGTTTGATGAATTTATGGACACTAATAATTTGTATCAGATTGCGCTGTCAGATGCGGATGATGCTACGATTCTAAAATACTTTCTGAAGGCAAAGTTGCCGGACAGGCTGGTGGAGGACTTCTTTACTTTCTTCGATGTGGTGAAATCTCCGATTGCCATCCGTTCCTCTTCTTTATTGGAAGACTCTCATTATCAGCCGTTCGCCGGAATTTATAGTACATATATGATTCCCTATCTGGATGACCGGTATGAAATGCTGCGTATGCTTTCGGATGCTATTAAAGGGGTGTATGCTTCGGTTTATTTCCGCGACAGTAAAGCGTATATGCAGGCTACTTCGAATGTGATCGATCAGGAAAAGATGGCTGTTATCTTGCAGGAGGTAGTTGGTAATCAATATGGCGACCGTTATTATCCGTCTATGTCCGGTGTGGCCCGTTCGCTGAATTATTATCCGCTGGGGGATGAAAAAGCAGAAGAAGGAACGGTTAACCTGGCTTTGGGATTGGGAAAATATATTGTAGACGGTGGTATGACCCTTCGTTTTTCTCCCTATCATCCCAATCAGGTGTTGCAAACCAGCGAAATGGAAATCGCCCTGAAAGAAACCCAGACCCGTTTTTATGCTTTGGATTTGAAAAATGTTGGGCATGATTTTTCTATCGACGATGGTTTCAATTTATTGAAACTCCATGTTAAAGAGGCGGAAAATGATGGTGCCTTGCGTTATATTGCTTCTACCTACGATCCGTACGATCAGATCATCCGCGATGGTTTATATCCGGGAGGGCGTAAGGTGATTACTTTTGCCAATATCCTGCAACATGATGTTTTCCCGTTGGCTCGTATTCTGCAATTAGTCTTGAAATATGGTGAACAGGAGATGCGCCGTCCGGTTGAAATTGAATTTGCGGCTACGATGAGTCGTGAACATGATAAATCCGGAACTTTCTATCTGTTACAAATACGTCCTATCGTAGACAGTAAAGAAATGCTGGACGAGGATTTGAACGAGATACCGGATGAAGATGTGATTCTCCGCTCATATAATTCATTGGGACACGGTATCATGAATGATATTTATGATGTGGTCTATGTAAAGACCGATAATTATAGTGCCTCCAACAATCAGACAATTGCCTGGGAGATAGAAAAGATTAACCAACAATTCTTAAATGAAGGAAAGAATTATGTGCTTGTCGGTCCGGGACGTTGGGGAAGCAGCGATACTTGGCTCGGCATCCCTGTGAAGTGGCCGCATATTTCGGCTGCCCGTGTGATTGTGGAAGCTGGACTGACCAATTATCGGGTAGATCCCAGTCAAGGGACACACTTCTTTCAGAATCTGACTTCATTCGGGGTTGGATATTTCACTATCAACGCCTTTATGAATGATGGGGTTTATAATCAGGATTTCCTCAATGCGCAACCGGCAGTGGAGGAAACGAAATATCTTCGTCATGTTCGCTTTGAGAAACCGATGGTGGTCAAGATGGACGGAAAGAAAAAATTGGGGGTGGTTTTAATGTCGGAGGCTTAAGGTGGAATAGGGGCCAGTTGTAAATCGTGAGAGAGATTTGGGGTGTAGCAACTGCATTTCCCTTGATAACAATTTCATAATATATGGTGTTAGAATGAAAGTGATATCCTTACATGTACCTACCTATTAAGAAAAACTAACTATTGCTTACGAATAGACTCTATTGATATATTTATATGTGAAATTTGAATTGTAATTTTCCGCTGATTATTAAAAACAGAATATAATCAGCGGAAAGTTTTGTTTTTCATGGTTGATATTAGATGTATTTCCTTAAAAATAGAACAGAAACAAGAAATATAGACCTTGTGGATATCTGAAAATAATAGTTATTTTGCAACCGTTTAAATATTATCATCTGTGTGATATTCCCATCACACAGATGTGTTTATTAATTAAAAGCAGAATAGAAATGAGAAAGAATTTATTTTATTACTTATTTACTGTATTGTGTACAGCAACTTTGTTTATTTCTTGTAGTGATGATGAGGACACTTCCAATCCTGTAAATCCTTTGGTCGGTGTGTATAGCTTGAGTGATTATGAAACAGCAGATTTTGTGGTGGCAGAAGGAGATGCCCCTATTAAAAATTTTCCGAAGGCAGGTCCTTTGTATGCAAAATGGGATGCAAAGAAAGAAGATCCGTTTACAGTAGCAGCAAGTGGAATGTTTCGTATGATGGGGGCGACTATGCTTCCTCAGGTGTTGAATACGATTGAGATGAGTGAGGACGGAAATATTATTGCTTCCTATGTGGATAAACCGACTTTGCAGGGTACAGATAAATTGATGAATTGGGCTATGGCGGGACTAATGGGTGGAATGTTTCCAGAAAAATCTGAGATTACTTCATTGGCTGCCACTTCGGGATTTGTGAGTTCACCTGCTGGACTTGCTACATGGTCTGAAAGTAATGGTAAAGTAGTGGTAAAACTAAATATTACTAATATTCTGGGTGCTGCTCTTGGAGGTCAGGATGCAAGCAGTTTGGAAGCTATCATCAATCAGGTACTGACAGGAGAACCTGCTGTATTGAAAGAATTATTGAAAAGTTTGTTTCAGATTGATTTGACGAATGTAACTGATGCTTCTATTCGTCAGTTGCAGGGATGGGCATTGAACGGAATTCCGATGAGTAAGAAAGAAGAAAGTGGAAAAACTTATTTGTATTTGGATAAATCGGCTTTTGATACTTTTATGATACTCCGTGACACAGGAGAAAAAGATGATTATGGAGACCCAATTATAAAAAATGATTTACTTTATGTATGGGAGGCGTTGGTTAGTGCCAATTTGATTCCAGCAGAGGCTGCTCAAGCGGTTATGCTGATACAAATAATTTCAGGTTACTGGAGTGAGACAAAGACCTTTGATATTGGTTTGGATTTGGTGAAACAATAATAGTAGTATTTATGTGATAATTAAAAAGGTTGGAAACGCCATTAGTCTTCCAACCTTTTTCGTTTTTAGGTATATTATGGAATGTATTTGATAACTATTGATAAAAATAAGATTTGTGTAGGTAAATTAAAATTAGTTACTTTGTAAAATGAATGTTTGGTGAGGAAAATTGTTTATTATTAATCCTTTAGTAAGATAGAAATAGATGAAAAAAGAATTATTTTGCTATTTGACTTTTCTTTTATGCGTGGCAATATGTTTTGTATCTTGTAGTGATAAAGACGAAACTATAGTGTGTCCAATAAAGAATTTTACATTTACAGATGTAAGTGGTTTGGCTTTGACTTATAGTGGGAAGCCTATGTTAGGGAAGAAGGTAGAATTTATTCCGGATGCAGCAAATGCAACCAAAGCCCGATTGATATTGTCAGGAGCTTTGGTGGATTTATCTGATATTTTAAGCTCAGTGGCTATGGATAGCAGAGCCGGTATAACAGATCTGTTGAAGTTTGCGAGTCCGGGAGTTATCCCGGGAGAAAAGACAACTGAGCTTCATGTTACTCTGAATATAGATGGTGATATGGTGACTTTTTCTGGAGAAGAGGAGCAGAACGGAGGTATTATTCGGTATAATGGTTCAGCGACAAAGAGCTTTTTGAAATTGGACTTGAACGTGGCATTGCCTGAAAATGGCTTTGCTGATACTTCATGGAATTTGGTACCACAGAAGAGTGTTGAACCTGTATATTATGTTTGGAAGACTTCAGCAAATCCGATATGGGGGAGTATTTTAGTTAGAGCTATTTTTACCGCTAAAGTGGTTGATAATCAATCAATCCCCCAATTGTTATCAGCTATATTGAAGGAAGTACGTTTCCTGCCCGATGGAAATATACAGGCAGTTTATAAAAATGGTATTGCTGATGCGGAATGGAATGATTCAGATTTGAATTTGGCTATGTATAGAATGGGAGAACAGGAGAATCAGATTAAACTCTTTTTAAATCTGTCGCAAATAATGAATACGGCTATGTCAGTTACAACTTTAAGTCGAGCATCGGGAATATCTTCTGTAGACATTAAAGAATTACTGAAACTGATTCCAATGCTGAGTGAAGGAATTCCTCTTTATTATGAGCAAGATGGAAATGGAGGTATGAAAGTCTATGTTGGAGAAGACGTGCTATTGCCTCTATTGAAAGCTGTAAAACCGTTGTTTGAGGATGAAGAGTTTGTAAACGGACTATTGGAAATGCTAGAGGCTCAAGCTGGTGATATGGCATCTTTAGTAAAAGCTTTGAAGCCGGTATTAAAAAGTCTTCCGAAGGTAATAGATGGTACAACAGAAGTCAAGTTTGGAATAATGTTTACTGCTTTGCAACCATCACCAGAAACAAATATCTTGAAATAAAGATATAATAATCATTTCTTTTGTACAAAAATAGCATCATGAGAAAGGGCAGTCCTCAAAAATAGGCTGCCCTTTTTCATGATGTTATAAAACAGGATGATATTTTTCGTTAGAATGCATACGCAAATCCTATATTCAGATAAATAGGATACATGGCGAAGTTTATCGTTGTAAAGTCTTTTTTGAAAATGTCATTCAATCCCCACGTGAGATCGGCATACACTTTTAGATGCTTGAAAGCCAACCAATCCGCTCCTGCCTGAACTCCCCATTGAAAGTGGCGAAGCTCTTCCGAGAAATCATACTTTGCGCTTTTATCGCCCTCAATTGATACTTTGTCACCGGTGGGATTTTCTTCACGCAGATATCCGTTGTACACATTTCCTGAAAATTCTCTTTCCAATATGTATGATGCATATACACCAGCTTTCATGTGCCAACGGTCGTTTATTTTGTATACGGCTAATACTGGCAATGTGAGATATGAATTATTTACATTTGTACTAACTTTTCCTGTCCAATTCCCTTTTAAACGTCCGCCATCGCTGGCAATGATTTCCATATTATAATTCTTTACTGTAGCATCTGTCTTCATTTTGCGGCTTTCCAAGCGAATTCCGGTAACGATACCCCACTTCCTCGTTGGCTCTATCCATTTGGTCATATTTCCTTCTAAACTGATGGCTAATGAAGGATTATAAGAGTTGATAGAACGTATTTCTGCTGGCAAAGGAATAGGAGAAGTTCCGCCGATACTGAGTCCGGCTCTAACTTCATACTCCCAACCGTGAAGTGCTGCATTAATTAAGGTTTTGGTCCGGTTGGTCTGTGCAGAGACAGAATACACGCTAATGATTGTAAATATAAAAGCTATGTATAGGTTTCTTTGTGTCATATTTTTCTGTTTTTAGGTTATTCTTCACAAACTAATTCTAGGTCATCTATATAAAGTGTACTCCCTATTGCCCCTTTGAAACGATCTCCGTCTTTGCTGGCAGAAAGTACGATGCTTATCTTATATTCTCCGCGTGATAAAGCTTCCATGTCTACTTCTTTTCCATATTTGTTGTAATCGAATGGTATGTTGAATTCGGTCCATTGATCAGTTTCTTTTCTTTCTTCTTCTGGAAGAAGTGCCAATGCTATCATGCGTGGATCTTTGAATTCATTGATAGCTAGATATCCGTCCATAGTACGAAGTGTTTCATCAGTTTTGTAAAAGATGCCATACACAATGAAATTGTCTTTTTGTTCCGGTATTTCGTTTGTACCATCCATATATGTGCTACCTGCCTTGTATTTGTAATATCCTTTCAGACGGAGCGGTTTTTTGTGGAATATTCTTCCGAAAGCGGTTGATTTTAAAGGATCGCTGACAGAAGAATTGAAATTGAACGTTCCGATGAAAAGATTTCCTGCTGCCAAGGGAGCACCAACAAGGCTTCCTAATCCTCCGGTTGATTTAGTTACCAGTTTGGCACATTTACTGTTCTCAATTCCTCCGTCGGCTTGTGATGTGGGGTATTCTGTAGCAGGACTATTTCCGGATACTAGCACATATCCTTGATTGGCACTAGCCCATTCCATAAATTCACCTTTTGCTTTGTTCTCTTCATAGAAAATGTGGTATTTGCTGCTTTTGGAACTCAGTTTATCAAAATGAAACTGCTCGGGGATAATTTGCAAATCATCTGAAATACTGACAGAATAGGTGCGATGCCATTTACCATCAGCTGAGGTAACGGTATAACGTACGGGATGAGTGAAGTCTTGGATACTTCCACTTGCAGGTTCGATAGTGGCACCTTCTGTTAATACAAATTCTGGAGCCAATTGTGTAAGGGTGGCTTTGCTATTTACACTGATATAAAGGGGATAAGCATTTATGGATTCATCGTAAGGTTCGTAATAGTTTGTATTGTCATATTCGAATATTTCTTTGGGTAGAATACATTTTAAAATGTCTGCTTCGGTATTCGGTTCTTCGTTTTGTATGCATGCAGTACTCAACAAAGATAACAGTGTTGTGGCTAATACATTTGTAAATTTCATCTTATATATTATGAATTAGTAAATTATGAGGAGCAAAGATACGGATTTTGAATGAACTTCAGGTGATTTTTGATAAAAAAACTCCCGCACTTCCTTTCGGAAGGAGAGGAAAGGAATGATTAAATATCCAATTAATAGGCTCAAGTTTCGTATCTTTTCATAGTATTTGGCTTGTATTTGGGCTTTTGAAGTAGAAGAATCAGCTGGGAGAAGTACAAGAGTTGAACAAAAGAGGTACTTGTACTGCTGTAATAAAGTACATAGAACAGATGAAAGAAGTACTTAAAATCTGCTTTTTCAGTACTAAAACGCTCCACTAAAAAAACAATAACTACTCCGGTTTCAGCATTCAGTTTTCTCGTATAAGTGCTTATCTATCGGGCTTTCGGCTGAAAGCGCCTCCTGAAAGTACTATATTTTGTTTTCAGCCCTTACACATACGACACATACATTCTTTCATACCCACGCCATACGTCCCGTGTGCCCACACCATATATTCACTAGCCCCACGGCATATATCCGCTGACCCCATGGCATATATTTCCCATACGCCGGACATAACACTTGGAAATAGAGGCTCTATTCTAAGGAAGCAGAGCCTCTGATCAGTAATAATAGAGGCTGTATTTTCCTGTAATAGACTCTCTAATTTTGCATAAGCACAGAGGCTGAAAGCAAAATGGAGTGATTTCAGGGGCGCTTTCAGTCGAAAGTCCGATGGATAAGCGCTTATACGAGAAAACTGAAAGCTGAAACCGAAATATTTATTGTTTATTTCAAAGACATTCAAACCATAGATCATTTATTTGTAAGAATAGCGAATTTAACTGATATTGTAAACAAAGTTCTTAATTGTTTTACTATATAAGTGTGAAAAGATAAAGCACTGTTATACAACAAGATGTGCCACCTGTTTTTTCCTTTAAAACAAACGCCCCGTTTCATTTAAAGGAACGGGACGTTTCTCGGTGTGCATCGGGGCGTTCCTTTAAAAGGAACGGTGACCCGGTTTTTGCCTACGGATAAAATGTAAATATATTTTCTTTTATTCATTCCGAATTTTGCTCATAACGCGGAAGAACACAATGAAGAAATAAGACTCTACTTCAACTAAGTAGCCAAATATGTGTTAAATCCCCAAAAATAATGACTGAGCCCATATTACACCCTTTAGGGTATAAAAAACTCCCGCACTTCCTTTCAGAAGGCGGGAGCCTTTAAATAAACTATAGCTTATATATCTTTCGCTGATTATACGATACCTTGTGCCATCATTGCTTTAGCAACCTTCATGAATCCGGCTACGTTAGCACCCTTCACATAGTTTACGTATCCGTCGGCTTCTGTACCGTACTGAACGCAAGCTTCGTGGATATTCTTCATGATGCTCTTCAGCTTTTCGTCTACTTCTTCAGCGCTCCAGCTCAATTTGATAGAGTTTTGAGTCATTTCAAGACCTGATACTGACACACCACCGGCATTAGCAGCTTTACCCGGAGCGTAAAGGATCTTAGCATCCTGGAACACTTTGATAGCTTCCGGAGTAGAAGGCATGTTAGCTCCTTCAGATAC
>CDZN01023909.1_pt1 | contig 16635 bp, 17 predicted proteins | sample 557701 | NCBI WGS metagenome assembly CDZN01 (sample SAMEA3182089, study PRJEB8094) | gut metagenome | biome: human; feature: gut; material: Stool; isolation source: human stools | place: Canada | collected 2013-02-04 | reverse complement strand
TCTTTCGGTATATCCACATCATATTTATTTTTCTTTTTGTCCATATGTGCCTTTCTGCCATCTATGCGCCCCTGGGCTCGCCTGGGAGCCGTTTATCCTTTATCATGGGAAAAGATATACCCCACAGCGTTTGCGTCGCTTGTGGGGCACAAATTATCCGATTTTCGACCTTTATCCTGACGGTAATTCGCCGTCTTCCTTCGGTTGTATCAGCTTTGCATTGGAAGGGTAATTGAGCGTAATCATCGCAGGTTTACCAAGACCTTGCTTTCGACGGCAGATTAATCCACTGGATTCCAACTGTTGAAATATCCGCGTGACGCTTTGCCGGCTGCGGTGCAACTTCTTCTGTGCCTGTTCCACGGTGAAGTAAAGACGTATCGTGCCGTCCTCTTCGGTATAGCCATTAACCTTGGAAATACTGGCTCTGTCCAGCATAAGTGCGTACAACACCTTCGCATCGTTGGTAAGCTCTGCAAAGCAATCCTCCATGAGAAAACGAGGAAAAGGTATGTACGATGCCGATAGGCTCTCTACGGTAAATCTGAAAAACACCTGCTTCATGTGACCTCCTATCCAATCAATCCCATCAGGTGTATTGATTGGATTGATGGATGACTTTATTGAGAGTTAATTTATTTCTTATTGATTAGAGGATGAATTCCATACTCGATGACCGTTCGGAAATCCACGGTCCGGAAATCCGGTTATGGTACGGTCTTGAGCGTCAGGCGATCCACGGTCTGAAAAACCGTCGACGGGAAATCCATACACGGATAATCCCGTTGTGGTCATAATTCCGCCCTTTGCGACTGTTTGAGTAGTTCCCAAATTTCACACTGTTTCGCTTTCAACCCGACAATATCATCCTTATAGAAATGCCCGGTCTGATTGATACGGCGGCAGATCTGATTGATGTTTCCGGCAACGCGGCTGACGGCAGCAGCCAGTTTCTTTTGCTCGGTGCAATCCACTTTGATGATATAGCCGTCGATCGCCATCTTACGAAGATAGGCTCCCATGTTTTTGGTGCCAAGCTGCTCCATCTTTCTCTGGATAAGTTGATGTTCCTGCGCGGTAACACGGAACTCAATGCGGACTGGTCTGGTGCGATTTTTCATCATTCAATTCCCCCTATGTGAGTAATTCTGGAAATAAAAAGCGCCCTCGTTTTTTTCAAACCGAGAGCGCGTGATAACGAAGATGATTCAGTTTTTAGAGAATAGCAAGCACATCCGGTGTCTGTACACCCAGAAATTTTTGTTTGTTGGGAGTATCCCAAGCCCTTTACTCTGTGTTGACTATCGTCATAATTTAATTGCAAATATTTTTCGAATGTTCTTTGAGATGCATTGACTATGATCGTAATTATGAGTATAATATTATTGAGTTATTGCGACGAGGTGTTTGAATGGATTATATTGCTGAACTCACTGCCATTGCCAAGGAGCATGGCGGCATTATTGAAACAAAAATCGCAGCGCAGTATGGCATCTCAAAAGCCATGCTCTACAAGCTGTGCAAAGAAGATAAAATCCATCGCATTGTAAAAGGACAGTATATCCTTCCCGATGATATGGAAGATGAACTCCTGTCAATAAGCAAGCGTTCAACACAGATCATATTCTCTCATGAAACAGCTCTTTTCTTACATGGCATCTCGGACAGAACACCCTTTGAACACACAATCACTGCACCGTCCGGATGCATTCCTTCTGCGGCGATCAAAGCAGAGTGCAAGGTGTACTACATCAAGCCGGAGCTGTTTGATCTCGGCAAGACTGAGCTGAAAACACCTGCCGGTAATCTCGTTCCCTGCTACGATCTGGAACGCACTATTTGTGATGTGATCCGTAGCCGTAATAAGCTCGGGATAGAAACCTTTTTGGCAGCACTGAAACTGTACGCTGCCAATTCCAAGAAGGATTTGAATAAGCTCAATTCTTACGCGAAGAAGATGCGTGTGGCGAACGTCCTGCGGCAGTATTTGGAGGTGCTTCTGTGAGCAAAGCAATGAGTCTAAAAGCGAAGATCCGCAACATTGCCAAGAAGAAAAATATCCCGGCTCAGGTGATCTTGCAGAACTATATGTTTGAGCGGCTGCTTGTCCGTCTTTCTGTGTCGGAGTATAAAGAGAAGTTCGTTCTGAAGGGCGGTATGCTGGTGGCAGCCATCGTTGGTCTGGACAACAGGGCAACGATGGACTTGGATACCACATTGAAAAACCTGCCCCTCACACCGGATGCGATTCGCAGTGCATTGGAGCAGGTTTGTGTCATTCCCTTTGACGATGGCGTGGTATTCGAGATTGGACCCATCACTCCCATCCGGGAGGACGACATTTACGGTGGCTATCGGGTCATGCTGAACGCCAGGTTTGATACGCTGCTGACCCCGATGAGTATTGACGTGTCCACCGGTGATGCCATCACGCCTCACGCGGTGCAGTACAACTTTTCCGAGATTTTTGATGATGAGAAGTCCTACGAGCTGTGGGCATACAACATTGAAACTGTCATGGCAGAGAAGGTGGAACCCATCCTGCGGCGTGGTGTGTTCAATACCCGCCCCAGAGATTTCTACGATGCATACATATTGACCACAACACAGAAATTTGATAAAGCCGTGTTTGCTGAGGCGCTGCGTGCAACGGCCAAGCATCGCGGCACTGCGGAGCAGATCGTAGATGTCCCCGGGATCCTGTATAACATTGAGGAAAGCCCGGAACTCCGTGCCATGTGGGATAAATACCGCAAGCAGTTCGCATACGCGCAGGATATTACCTACGAGCAGATTATGAATGCGGTGAGGGCTTTGGTTGGGTAGTTATTTTCAGCGACCCGGACTCGAAATCGTGGGGCGTATTCCACCTCAGGGGTGCGAATGGGCGCACTACACCCTTGGTTTACAACGCTTCCTGAATCGTCTATTCGACAGACTATGACAAACCAGGACACAATTCAACATGACAACTCCTTTTGATTCTTGGAAAGGCATTCCCGACAATAGCTGCATGGAGTTTTATCATGCCTACACTGAATAAAATATTTGACAAGTGCGGTGTTGCACTTTATCAAAACGAAAGCCTTGATCTTGATCATTATTATCCAGAACCATATCAAGACGAAGGCGATGAAATCAAAGTAATCGGAAAACCGTTTGAAACTGACGAGTCCAAGAAAATCAGGAAATATGATCTCTTTGTTGAAGATCGTAACTTTTCTAATTTTTCGTTCTTTATGGACGGGTCTCGACGAACATATAAGATAGGCGATATTGTAATTGACGGCAAAAAGATTTATCCGGTTGTCGTTGCGCAAATCAGAGCTGGTTGCACGGAAAGAGACAGTCAAAAAAAGCTTCATTCATTCCAGAGTATCCAGCGGAAAAATCTTTTGCTGTTGAGCGATAAAGTCAATACAGTGGACTTTATGGAAATCCAGCAGCGTATCACCCGGACAAAGGTTGCACGAGAAATGGCTCTTGAAGTGGTCAATTACCGCTTTGAACCGGAAAAGCACAATATTCCTGTTAATGCTGCAATCGCAAAGGCTAACACCATGATGCATGATATGGAAATAGGCATTCTTTCAAATATGGTCAAATCTGGTGCGTTAGACACAGACCGCATGCTGGTGGTAGACGGACCACTTCAATTTCTCCGTCAGGATACTGGAAAAAACGAGTTTGCTGACCTGTTCTACAATGTGATCGGTGTTTCCAAGAGTTTCAATCCGATGCTCCCCACATCCAGCAAATCCAAACGCGGAGGAACACAAATTGGTGCAGAGCTCTTAAAACTTGAATATGGAGAACGCACCCCTGTGTTCCTGAAAGAAAATGATCGCGGCCGGAGATTTGGAGTGTGGTATTTAAGAATACGTCCCAAAAACAGAGTATCAAATCCTCTCGAAGGAATCATCAAAATTGAGAAGATGGCATTAGAGGATAATTACGACAGCGGAATTCCAACAGATGTTGTTGATACAATTTCGTTGTCATTGCTCAATGAGTGTTCGCCTACTTGCTATGGACGTGATGAACGGTGGGCAAGTCATCTATACCCGGTGTATCTGACAGAAACGCTTATCAAATCTACCTTTGAAAGTGATTTAGTGTTTATCAATAATTTTAAACGTGATTTTCGGTAATAAGGAGATAGAAAAATGAGTACACGAAAACTGATTGGCAAAGTATCTGCCACAGAAAAGAACCCTTCATCCTGTGATGAGTTCCAATTTTGGCTGTCTGACGATACAATTCTGAGTCCGTTCGACATTGTCCTCGTGCATAACAAAACGGACGATTCAATCACATATGGCGTTGTCCAGGACATTTTCCATATTACAGATGGTGCGGGGCATATCAGCAACTACGTTTCCTCCGATTTCGGCAATGTGGATATTGCCCCCATGACAAGACGTCTGTCTCTTTCCTATGCCAAAGTGTCTGTCATTCATTGTAAATGCGGGATATGCAACAAAAAATGATTTGCCTTCTTCGTACAGCCGTGATGAACGCAAGTTGTACCAGCGCATTATCTCTGTGATTGACACCTACTTCACGGACGATCCCAAGACAGCCGAGGCATTGCGCGAGAAGATAAAATCGGAGCTGAGCGTGAAGAAAAAATGAGAGTATTATTAGTAGAACCAAAGTATAAAAACAAGTATCCGCCAATGGGTTTGATGAAGATAAGCACTTACCACAAAATACTTGGGGATGAAGTACACTTTGTCAAAGGGACAAATCCGAGCATTGACGCGGAAGTATGGGACAGAATTTATGTAACAACGCTGTTTACCTTTGATTTCGCAATATCTGTCGAAACAATCAATCACTATATGCGCCTTGTTGATGATGTTGATTCGCTGTATGTCGGCGGCATTATGGCATCGCTTATGCCCGATAAGATTATTGAAGCTACCGGCATCGAACGCTCACACATTCTGACAGGGTTGTTTACAGATACTTCCGTTGTAGGTGACCATAATAACATCAATGTAGACCAGCTGCCTCTTGATTACGATATTCTGGAAGAAACCGATTATGAATATCCAGCAGGAGATAACTATTTTGCCTATACGACGCGCGGTTGCCCTAACCATTGTTCCTTCTGCGCAGTCCCGATTTTGGAACCGGATTTCCACGTCACCAACAATATCATTACCGAAGAGAAGGTCAAATATATTGCCGATCAGGTTTATGCCGCTTGCAAAAATGACGGTGATTTACTGTCCGTGAAGAGACTGAAAGCTGCTTTGAAAGAAGCAGATTCTGCCATTGAAAACCTCTGGGTTGCGCTGGAAAAGGGACAGTCGGTCGACATGATTACCGAGCGTATCCACAAGCGAGAGGCAGAAAAAAAGGAACTGGAAAAGCAGCTCGCCATTGAGATCAAAAAACAGAGCGGCATGGAATACTCAGTCATTCTTTCCTTTCTCGATTACCTCCGTATGCTGCCGAATGATAATGAGTACAAGCGCAGAGCATTGGTCAACATTTTCATCAATGCCATCTATCTCTACGACGGATATTTCACGATGATCCTGAACGCGGGCAACCGTCCGCTCAGCATTGAAAATATCCCGCTGGACGATATCGAAAAGACCTTTGAAAACGATGATGTAGGGTGTTCGTCTAACTCGCAGTTGGTTGCGGATGCTCCACCAAAATAAGACCTCTGTAGCCACAACGGTTACAGAGGTCTTTTCTTACTCCTGCAATCGATGCGAGGTTTTTACAGGTGCCATTTTGTATTTTAGATTGACACAAAGCGCAATAAAAAATCACAGAAAATGGACACGTTTTTGCACACAGGATTTCCTCCACCCCCCAAATATGGGTCGACCTTGAGCACATCAAGCGTTCCATGCATGGGGAGACGAATCACCCTATCCGGACGTGGAATGTGAGGACGCTGGTGAGATGCGGAGAATGGAAAAAGGCCCCCGCCACCCAATATGGATGGCGGGGGCCTTTTCATTTCTTACCTAGCTGGTCATAGAGCGCGTTACCCTGTGGACCGATGAGCGCCCGCAGGGCGGCTTTTTCGTGCAACCGTGAAATATCGGTTTTAACCGTCCCTTCCAAAAGAGAGCCGGACCAGCCTTCCAAAGATAAACTTCTTGACAAACGAAGGCAGGCAGTCCCGCGGGGGAACCGTCCCTCACAGCAGTTGAAATTCCACCAACTCCACCGTCCGCTCCATCTCATCCCCGGTCAGGCCTCTGCCGTCCAGCGTCATCTCGCCGAGCTGGTTGTCATAGGGATCCCAGCGCACCTCCGGGTCAGGGGGCGTCAGGGGGGCCAGACAGGCCCGGTTGGCCACCATCCGCCAGGGGTCCAGGCTGCCGAAATAGTGCGCCCGCCGCTGGTCCTCCCCCTTCCGCCGAGCAGAAGAGCCGAAGGAACAGTCGCACCACAGCCAGCCGTAGGGCTGGACGTAGAACTGGGCCCAGTCGTGGGGGCCTACATGGTCTGGCCGGACCGACAGGCCGCTCTCCCATCGGGCGGGCACGCCTGCGATGCGGCACAGGGCAATGAAGAGCAGGGCCATCACGCCGCAGTCCCCCCGCAGCTCCCGGGCGCAGTAGTCGGCGATGGGGGGCAGCTGCAGGTAAGCGGGCTGGTAGCGGTAGTCCACATGGCCCGTCACATAGTCATAGATGGCCGCCGCCTTTTCCACCGGCCCCCGGCATCCCGCCGTAAGCCGCGCCGCCAGCGCCCGCAGATAAGGGGTGAAGGCCAGGTGGGGCGTCTCCTCCCCGGTGTCGAAGTCGGGCTGGACCGGGTCGGGCGTGAGGGACGCGGGGGAAACGTAGTCGGCCCGGTAGCAGTAACGGTATGTCACGGAGAAGTCCCCCCGCTCCCGGCTCTTCCACCAGACGGTCCGCTGAGGCGCGTCCCCCGGGGCGCACACCCCGCCGGGGGTCATCTCCAGAAATTCGATCCCGCTCTGCTGGGGGCACTCCAGGGGGATGGGAAGCCAGGCCTGGACCTCCCTGCCCGCCGGCGCCTGCTTGGAGCGGATGGCGGCCCGCAGGGTGATGACGGCAGTAAGACTCCCCTCCGCCTCCATCCGCGCCAGGATCTGGTTTCGCAGGGTGTTGTCCTCTGCCTCGGGCGCGAGGCCCACCGCCTCCTTGGGATAGATGCGCAGGGAGTCCACAAAGTCCTCGTGGAGGCGCATCTCCCCATTGATGTACCGCCAGTCTGCCCGGCCGGCGTCCACCAGGGCGTCGAACTGCCCGTCGGTGATGTCCTTCCACTCCCGGCGCAGCAACTCCAGCGCCTGGACGCGGGGATAGGGGTAGTCCCGGGGGAGACGCTGGAGCCGCACCCGCTCGCACCGCAGGCGGGCGGCCAGCTCCGGTTCGCAGTCCCCCGCCAGACGGGCTTCGACCAGCCGCAGCGCCCCGGATAGGTCCCCCGCGGCCTTGCGCCGGGCGATGTCGCCGGGCAGGTCCACGCACAGATAGCGGAAATCCTCGTTTTTGGTCATGACGACGCCTCCATTTCTTGCACTGCGCGATGCGCTCGGCTCTATTATATCACAGGACGCCGCGCCGTCACAATCCCGTCCTCCGGCGGGGACGGTCCCGTCAGTGTGTTCCGTCCGCCACCCCTATGGTGAGCAGCAGGTTGGCAAAGGTCCGCCCCTCTCCCGTGGAGACGGCCAGACGCACCCCCGGCTCACAGCAGGCGTCGTAAAACGCATAGCGCCCCAGGCCCTGAAGCTCCATGTCCCCCAGCATCTGCCGGAACACGCCGAAAATCTCCGGCGTGGAGCCGTCCTCCGGGTCCATGACCTCCGCCTTTTCCACGCAGACCACGGTTTGCAGGACCGCCAGCACGTCGGTGACGGTGGGCAGGCCGGGCGTCAGCCCCAGATAGACCTTCTCCGCGCCGCCGGAGCGGGAGGCCAGGGGGTAATTCCCGTCGGCGATGAGGACCTTGTCCCCGTGGCCGCATAAGGAGAGGACCCGCATCAGGTCCGGGTGGATACACGCGCCCGTAAGCATTTTCAGTTCTCTCCTTCCCGCAGTTGGCCCAGCTTTCCGCCGGGGTGACAGCGCACATAATCGGCCGGCGTCTGTCCGCAGTCCGCCTGGAGCGCCACGGACAGGGCCTGCAAGGTGAGCAGCTCCGCCAGGATGGAGCTGCGGGGCGCCCGGTTGAGGGGCCCCCCCTCCTCCCCCACCCCGGCAAAGAGGTGGAGGTCGCTGTTCCGGGCCAGCCAGGAGCCCGGATCTCCGGTGACCCCGATGACCTTGCAGCCGTTGTTCTTCACGGCGATCACTGTGGCCTTCAGCTCGGCGGTCTCCCCCGAGTTGGAGATGCAGATGACCACATCTCCGGCCACCAGTTGGCCGCAGGAACCATGTACGGCCTCTGTCCCGTGGAGGAAGTAGGCGGGGGTCCCGGTGGAGGACAGCAGGGAGGCCATATAGCCGGCCACATGGCCCGGCTTTCCGATGCCGGTGACGTGGACCCGTCCGCCCCCCCGGCGGCTCTCCCGGATCATCTGGACGGCCGCCTCATAGCCGTCCGCCTCCAGCCCCTCCAGGAAGGCGTTCAGCTCCCTTCCGGCGGCGATCAAAAAATGCGCCACCGCCTGTCTGCTCTCTGGTTTCATGGCGTTCACTCCTTTTTTCTTATTGCAGGGCGTCCAGCTCGGCGGGGTCAAAGCCGCCGTAGCCCCGCTCCCGGAGCAGGGCCTGGACCTCCGCTGCGGTGGGCAGACTGGGGATGGCCCCCATACGGGTGACGGTGATGGCCGCCGTATGGCTGGCGAAGGCCAGGGCCTCCCCCTGGGGCAGCCCCGCGCACACGCCGGTGCAGAAGGCCGCCACAAAGGAGTCCCCCGCCGCCGTGGGGTCCGCCACATGGGGCATCCGCACGCAGGGCGTTTCATGGATACCCTCCGCCCCCGCCGCCACAGAGCCGTTCTCTCCCAGGGTGATGATGAGGTGCTCCACCCCCTTCTTTCGGAAGGCGGCGGCCACCGCCGCCACGTCCTCCCGGCAGACGCCCTGCGCGTCCGTTCGGATGGGGTGCCCGGCGATGAGGGCGGCCTCGTGCTCGTTGGGGGAGAGGTAAGTGGCGCAGGAGAGCAGCTTCGGTGAGATGGGGGCCGCCGGGGCCGGATTTACCATAACGGGCACCCCGGCGTCCCGGGCCCATTCCGCCGCCGTCTCTATGACCTCCATGGGCAACTCGAACTGCATCATCAGCATGTCGTAGCACCCGATCTCCTCCCGCAGCCAGGCGATATCCTCCACCTTCATTGTATAATTGGCCCCCGGGCATACCGTGATGCGGTTCTGTGCCCCGTGCTCCGTCACCTCCAGGAGGATGTGGCCCACACCGGAGGACTCCGCCGGGTCCACGGACACGTGGGACACATCCACGCCCGCCGCCCGTGCCGCGTCGGTCATGATCCGCCCGAAGGCGTCGTCCCCCACCCGGCCCGCCATGGTCACATGGGCCCCCAGGCGGGCGCACTGTACGGCCTGATTCACCCCCTTGCCGCCGGGCGCGGTGGTGAATTTCTTTCCGATGACGGTCTCTCCTGCGTTGGGCGCCCGCTCGGCAGAGGCGATGAGATCCATCATAAAGCTGCCGACCACCAGGATACGCGGTTTTTTCAGCATGACTGATTTCCTCCCTGCGTCTTTCTGTAGTTGTCTTTATCATATAATATCGTCTGATATCCTATCTTGATTCCTCTCGGTCCGCCCCTCACCTGCCGCCGGACTGCGGGCGCGAACCCTTGCGCCAAACCTTTTTCTGCGATTTTCTCCCCCCGCGCCCTTTTCAAATTCGGTTTCTATGGTATAATAAAACCAATTTAGAACGGTATGACGTCATCATATTTCTGAAGGGGGTATTTTCATGGATAAGCCGGAGCCGAGTCCGATCAAGGCCATCACCAGAGTGTCGATTACCGATTCCGTCGTAGACCGCATCCGCGAAATGATCGAGTCCGGAGCCTATGAGGTGGGGGAAAAGCTGCCCACCGAGGCCAAACTGTGTGAAATGCTCTCCGTGAGCCGCACCAGCGTGCGGGAGGCCACCCGCGTGCTTCAGACCCTGGGCTACGTGACTCTGGTGCCGGGCAAGGGGGCCTTCGTGGCCGACCTCAAGCCCTCCGACGGCGGGGAGGAGAACTGGTTCGACGTGGAGAACGTGCAGTTCTATGACTTCATGGAGGTGCGCATGGCCATCGAGACCCTGGCCGTCCGCCTTTCGGTGGAGCGGGCCACGCCCAAGCAGATCCGGGCCCTGGAGAAGATCCACGCCGCCTTTCTGGAGGCCAACGAGAAGCAGGACGGCCTCCAGCTCATCATGCTGGACGAGCAATTCCACACCAAGATCATCGAGTACACCAACAATCCCCTGCTCATCAACATCAACAAGCAGCTTCTGGAGTGCTTCCGGGTCTACCGGAGCAGCTCCTTCATGAACAACGCGGTCTATCAGAACGCGGTGGGGCCCCACTCCCGGATTCTGCTGTGCTTCCAGACCCATAACGTGAGCCAGGCGGTGGAGGAGATGCGCCGACATCTGGAGATCACAACGCTGGATATGAAAACCATCCACAGCGGGCAGGAGTCCTGAGGGGCCCTGCCCGTCCGCCATGTCCGGGGACATAAGGCAAACAGGAGCGCCCGCCCGATCATCCATGGATGCGGTTGGCGCTCCTGTTTTGATTGTCGGGCCGATCCGTCTTGTCCGCCCCAGGGGCCCCCGGGCTTAGTTCAGCTTGCCGATCTCCCGAAGAATGGCGGTGGTGACGGCCATCTCCTCCTCGGTGGCGGGCGCCAGGGGGCTGCGCGCGGGCCCGAGGTGGATGCCGGTGACCAGCTCGATGGCGGGGCGGAGAATGGAGTTGGGCAGGATGCGGCCGTTCTGGCCGGTGGACTTGCAGAAGCGGTAGATGGGCACGAAGAGCTCCTTGGCCCGCTGGTTGTCGCCCTCGGCGAAGGCCTTGAAGATGGCCCGGATCTCGTGGCCGAAGATGTGGGCACCGCCGCTGACCAGACCCATGGCGCCCTGGACGATGGTGGGCAGGAGCATCACGTCGTCGCCGTTGTAGATGGCAAAGTCGGGATCCACGTCCTGGGTGGCCAGGAAGAAGTCGGTGACTTGGGTGGGGTTGATGCCGGCCTCGTCCTTGACGCCCACGATGTTGGGGAGGGCGGCCAGGCGGCGGACCGTCTCGGCCTCCAGGTTCACGCCCACAAAGATGGGGATGTTGTAGAGCATGATGTCGGCCTTGGTGGCCTCGGCCAGGGCCTTGAAGTGGCGGTACAGGCCCTCCTGGGTGGGCTTGTTGTAGAAGGGGCAGACCACCAGGCAGGTCTCGATGCCCAAATCCATCGCCTTGTTGGTCAGGGCGATGGTCTCCTTGGTGGAGGCGCAACCGGTGCCGGCGATAACGGGCTTGCGCCCGGCGGCGGTCTTGACGGCGGTCTCCATCAGCTTCACCCGCTCGTCAAAGGTGAGCAGGCTGGCCTCGCCGGTGGTGCCGGTGACGATGAGGGAATCGCACAGGTCGTTTTGAATGAGGTACTCGATGAGTTCGGCATACTTGCCGTAGTCCACCTCTTCGTTGGCGTCATAGGGGGTGATGAGGGGCAGCAGGATCTGGCCGTACTTTTCCACAAACTGATTCATGACTTGTTTCCTCCAAATGATTCTATTTTCTGTTGTTTGATAGGACCCCTCCGGGGGCGCTCAGCCGGCAAAGGCGCTGCGGATGGCTGCCTTCTCCTCCTCGGGCAGGTAGGTGATGGGGCTCCGGCAGTAGCCGCAGTCCCGGCCCAGCACCTTGAGGGCGTACTTCAGGCGGATGGGGAACTGATTGCCGCCCAGGCACTGCCACTTCTGATAGAGGGACTGCTGGATGGCCAGGCCCCGCTGGTGGTCGCCGTTCCGGGCGCACTCCCACATCTCCACGCACTCGGCGGGGAATACGGAGAGGATGGCGGAGATGGCCCCCCTGGCCCCCAGGTCGAAGCAGGAGTAGATCATATCGTCGGTGGCCGCGTACACCCTGCCCCGGCCGGCCGTCTCCATGATGTCGGCGTAGAGGGCCTGGATGCCGCCCACGCTCTGCTTGATGCCCATGACGTGCTCGGTCTCATCCAGCAGGCGGTGGAAGAGGGCGGGGGAGATGGTGTTCTGCGGGATCACGTTGTAGATGATGACGGGCAGCCCCACCTCCCTGGAGATGGTGCTGTAAAAACTGAACATGCCTTCGGCGTTGGGCACCAGGACGTTGTAGGCGGTGGGGGTCACCATGATGGCGTCGGCCCCGGCCTCCCTGGCCCGCAGTCCGGTGGCCACCGCGTCCCGGGTGCTCATCCGCATGACGCCGCACACCAGGGTCTGCTCCGGGCCGACGAACTCCCGGCCGATCTCCAGCATCCGGCACAGCTCGTCGTCGTGGAGGGTGGGGCCCTCTCCGGTGCTGCCGCCCACACTCAGGCCGTGGGCGCCCGCCTCCATGCACAGCTCCATCTCCCGGCGCAGACAGCTCTCGTTGATCTCGCCCGCCTCGTCAAAGGGCGTGACGATGGGGGGAATGATCCCCTCGTACTTCTTGACCATGCTGCTCTTCCTCCTTCCCAGGCGGTTCCTCGCCCGGCTTGCTCATCCATTTTGTATGATGTATGATTGTATGATTAGTATATACACCCTTTTTCTCCCGCCGTCAATACTCACCCGGGAATTTTTTTCGGTCAGTCGATAAAGCCCAGCAGCCGGGGCAGGAACAGACTCAGCTCAGGGATGAAGGTGACCAGCAACATGATGACCACAGCCAAGAGGATGAGGGGCATGGTGGACTTGACCACCTGCTCAAACTTCAGTTTTCCCACGTTGGAGGTGGCGTAGAGCACCACGCCCACAGGCGGCGTGATGAGGCCGATGGTCAGGTTGACGATCATGACCACGGCAAAGTGGACGGGGTGGACGCCCATGGCCACGGCGATGGGGGCCAGGATGGGGGCGAACAGCAGCACGGCGGCGGAGGTCTCCATCCACATGCCCACGATGATGAGGATCACGTTGATGATCAGGAGCATAACGTAGGGGCTGTCGGTAATGCCCAGCATGAAGGCGGAGAGCTGCTGGGGGATCTGCTCCACGCCGATGGCCCAGGCAAACACCGCCGAGATGGAGGTGATGACGAAGAGATTGGCGGTGGTCTTTCCGGCGGACCAGAGGGAGTCCAGGATCATTTTCACGGTGATGTTCTTAAAGACGAAGGCGCCTACGATCAGGGCGTAGAGCACGGCCACGGCGGCCGCCTCGGTGGGGGTGAAGAGGCCGGCGGTGATGCCGATGAGGATGATAAGGGGCATTCCCATGGCGATCCAGCCCCGAATGCGGATGTCCTTTTTCTCCGCGGCGGTGTACTGCTTTTCATGCTTGGGCAGGTTGAGCCGCTTGGCGTTGAGCTTGATGTAGAGCATTTGGGAGCCCGCCAGCAGCAGGCCGGGGAGGAACCCGGCGTACAGTACGGCACCCACGGACAGGGCCATGGTGCCGGCGTAGAGGATGGCCACGTTGCTGGGCGGGATGAGGGGGCTCTCAATGGAAGAGGCGGCGGTGATGGCGCAGGCAAAGCCCTTCTCATAGCCGTCTTCCTCCATGGCGTCGATCTCCACCTTGCCCAGACCGGCGATGTCGGACAGGGCCGCGCCGGAGATGGAGCCGAAGATGGTGCTGGCCAGCACGTTGACGTAGGCCAGTCCGCCCCGCCACCTGCCCACCCGGGTGATGCGCACAAAGTCGAAGAGCTTGCTGGAGATGCCGGTCCGTACCATGATCTCCGCCGCCAGCATGAACAGGGGCAGGGCCATCAGCGTAAAGGAGTTGATGCCCGAGAACATGCGGATGGGGATGACCAGCAGGTTGGCGGGGTTGGTGATAAAGATGTAGAAGATGGTCGTCAGGCCGATGGAATAGGCGATGGGGAACCCGACGAGGATGGTTACGATCAAAATCAGAGTGGCGATCCCGAATTCAAGCATCCTTTTCCCCCCCTGTCGTAATATGTTGGACAATCTGTCCCACCGTCTGTATGGCGCAGAGCACGCCGCCCAGGACCAGGGCCATCTGGGCCTGCACCACGGGGAAGCCCATGGAGGCGCTGTACTGCCGCCCGCCCACGGTGGGGAAGTATTCGCAGCCCCAGTAGATCACGCCGCACCAGAAGGCGAGGACGGCCACCCGGATCACAAGGTTGACCGCAAAGTTGAGGGGCCCGGGCAGCCGGTCGATGACAAAGTCCACGCCCACATTGCTCCACTGGTAGACGCCGGTGCTGGCGCCGATGAACGCGATGTAGATCATGACATAGCGGGAGAGCTCCTCCGTCCAGTTGGGGTTCTTGACGCCGGGGGTCAGCCGGGCCACCACCTGGATGAGTACGATCGCGGTCATCATGATCATCATCGCCACGCAGAAGATCCGCACGAAATGATTGATGAATGTCAAAAATTCTGACCAAAACTTTCTTGGCTGGCTCATGATTTCCTCCTTTTCCTCTGCTTCCCGTCCCGGCAGGGACGGTCCTGCTTCGCTCTTATCCCCAGGAGCTCACTCCTCCATCCCGTTGCCCTTCCTGCGGGTGCAGAGGAAAACCACGGCCATCAGCACCACCATGATCCCCGCGATGGCAGCCAGGTTCAGCGTGCCCCGCTGGCTGGCGGCCGCCGCGATCTGGGTCCCCCCGCCGCTGGCCGTCAGGCCCTCGTCCTCCATGGTCTCGGCGGTCTCAATGGCGGAGAAGAGGCTGTCCACCAGCGTGGGATCGCTCAGGTTCTTTTTCAAATATTCCATGACGGGCTCCTGGGCCACCTTGAAGGTCTCCAGTTCCTCGGCGGTGGGGGAATAGACCTGGACGCCGTTGGCCACCATGGTATCTACGGCCAGGGCCTCGGCATAGCGGCAGATGCCGCGGGCGGCGATGGTGGCCTCCCGTCCGGCCTCGTCCACCTTGGCCTGGGTATCCGCGTCCAGCCCTTGGTACCACGTGTCGCTGATGACCAGGAAGGCCAGGCCCAGCAGATGCCCGTCCAGCGTGCAGTAGGGCTGTACCTCGTCCAGGGAGACGCCCAGGGTGGTCACGCAGGAGTTCTCCTGTCCGTCCACCACGCCGGTCTGCAGGGCGCTGTAGAGCTCCAGGAAGGCCACCGGCGTGGCGGAGGCACCCAGGGCTTCCACCATCTCCAGATAGACCGGGCTGTCCTGTACCCGGATGTTCAGCCCCTCCATATCGGCGGCCGTCCGGATCTCCCGCTTGCTGTTGGTGAAGTTGCGGTAGCCGCCGTTGTCGTAGGAGGCCACCACCCGGAACCCGGTCTCGGCGGCGATCTTCTCAAAGAGCTGCCGGCCGAAGTCCCCATCCAGCACATCGTAGGCAATGGTGGGGTTGTCAAACAGATAGGGGATGGTGAACACCTGGATGTCGGGGGCGAAGGCGGACAGAGCGCCGTCCGCCGGGGTGCTGCCGGTGATGGTCCCGGTGAGCATCTGCTCCATGGTGGAGGCCGCGTCCCCCAGCACGCCGTTGGGATAGAGCTCCACGGAGTACTCCCCGCCGGTGGACTTCTCAAAGGCGCCCTTAAAGGCCAGCATCGCCGCATAAGAGGGGTGGTAAATGGTCATATCACCGATCACCAGCGTGGGGGAATCGGTGAACGCCAGCTTGAGGACCTTCCCGTCCTCCGCCGCGAGGGCCGTGGTGCTCAGCGCCGACGCCAGCAGCACGCACAGCAGCATGGAAATGATTCTTTTGCCTGTCCGTTTCATTGCGCTCCTCCTTCAAGACATCGGTTGATTTTCTTCAAAGTTGTATGATGTCGTATGTTGACTCTAAGAATAAGCTCCTCTCGGCAATTCGTCAAGTATTTTTATCTTTTTTGCCTTCACTTCTACGTTTCCGACAATTTTTGTTGTAAATATTTAGCCTATTTGCCAACGTTCCCTTTTATCTGTTGATATGATGTCAGGCCGTCTCAGACCGGCTCCCTCCCCCCTTCCTCCCGGTCTTCCGACGTCCAGGCGTATCTGGGATTCTGCACACAGAACTTTCCGCCGGTGATCTCGATGCTGACGCCGTTGATATAGGAGGCCCGGTCCGAGGCCAGAAACACGATGGTGTCGGCCAGGTCCTGGGGCACGCCCAGCCGCTCCATGGGAATGTTGTCCCGCTGCCCTGTGGCCGCCGCCCAGTCGTCGATCCGGGTCATAGGCGTCTCGATGACGCCGGGGATATAAGTGAGCACCCGGATGTGATCCCTGGCGTATTCCCCGGCCAGCGAGCGGGTGAGGCTGCATACCCCAGCCTTGGCCGCGCCGTAGGGGCCGGAGCCCGCCGCCGGGAACAGGGACTGGAAGGAGCCTGCGTTGAAGATGACGCCGCCTCCGCCCTTCCGCATCTCTCTGGCGGCGTATTTGGACCCCAGGAAGACCCCCGTCAGGTTGGTATCGATGACCTCCCGCCAGAATGCCAGACTCACCTGATCCATGGGGGCATGGCAGGTCATCCCCGCATTGTTCACCCACACGTCCAGCCGCCCGAAGCGTCGAAAGACCCGCGCGGCGAAGTCGGATACC
>CDZN01002164.1_pt1 | contig 16784 bp, 20 predicted proteins | sample 557701 | NCBI WGS metagenome assembly CDZN01 (sample SAMEA3182089, study PRJEB8094) | gut metagenome | biome: human; feature: gut; material: Stool; isolation source: human stools | place: Canada | collected 2013-02-04 | reverse complement strand
GGATTGGGAAGAATGAATTTCATTTTCTCAATCCTTTTCTTTTATAGTAAGTTTTCCAGAACTCAATATGAAGCATTGACAAAGATAAGTTCCGTATTTAGCCTGTTCAAGTCCGAGCCTTCGGTTTAGATGAAAATCTTCCTCTCACTATGTTCGAGCGTATTTTCATCTAAAGACTTGCACAGACTAAATACTTCACTGGAAAAGTCAATGATTCAAATTAAATTCCGAAAAACAATGTTTTTGGGCTTGGCAGGTTACTCTCTCCAACTTTCAAAATAGTGCCTTTGGAGCAGTTTATCAATATCACTCTGACGATAGATGATTTTACCTTTTATCTGGATAAAGGGGATTAGACCTGTATCTCTCCACTCTTGCAGGGTTCGCAAACTGACATTCAGTTTCTTGGAAACTTCATTATTAGAAAGAAAGCATTCCCCATTCAGGTGGGGCTTGTAATGCTTGACTATAGATTCAATACCATCCAGCATCGAATCGAGCGAAGAAATAAATTCTTTGACTTGTGGGGTATCTTTATTTATTAGTTCCATGATTGAAAGATTGTTTTATTGAAATATTGATTTCAAGATGGCTAGATAGCTGGTTAGTTACGCAGATAGTGACCCAAAGATGAAATGTTAAGTACGTCTTTTGCCGGATCATAATCTACATAGAGCCGTTTGGATGCTGGGGCAATAAAATACTGGCTACCATCTTGCTGTATCTCATAAGTAGCAGGTGAAGCCTGTTTGGTTGTTTCCGATACATATATAATAGAAAGAAGGTATTCTTTGTCGCTCCGATAGATGATAACCGTAGGATTCAGATTAATGCTTTCCCATGTGCCAACAATGGAAAACAGGTTGAAAAACGGATAATCTTTTTTAATTCTTTTCATAAGACGTGGGGTGTTTTGGGGATTGATTTTGCGTTTCACTGTCTGCAATAATTCTTTCAATATCGGAAGTCTTATAATAAATCTTACTACCAATTTGAGAATAAGCCAATCTTCCGCTACTTCTGTAATACTGCAAAGTTCGCTTACTAACGCCTAACAACAGGCACACTTCCTGACTATCCAGCCAGTTTTCTACTTTCTGGGTATGAGTGCTGCACAAACTTTCTATCCATTTGGCAAACTCCGTGAACCTCTCGCAAACATACGAGAATGTTCCCTTTTCGATGGTTACTACTTCCATGCATTTAATTTTTAATGGTTTATAAAACGTGTGATTCTATTTTCATCGGCAAATAAAGGAAGAATTAAGAACCGTTTTCAAAACTGTCTAAGGATGGCATAGTAAGTTCTGCATTGGCTTGATGGCAAAAAACTTTCTACCATCGCAATTTAGCAAGCAGATTATTTGCATGTTTCCGACAAGTAACATATATTTGTTCCCAAATAGTAACAATGCGTAAAATGAAAGGAAAAAGCATAACAGGAGAAAGAGATCGGGAAGCCACCGAAAAGCGGTTGCTAGATACTATCGGTAAAATGATTGCCGAAGATGGCTTCGAGAAAATCGGCATTAACGCTATAGCTACCCAATCAGGTGTTTCAAAGATATTGATATACCGCTATTTCGGTTCGGTAGAGGGACTTATGACTGCTTACATACAGCAACATGATTTTTGGATCAATTTTCCACTTGAATATCCCAGCCGTGAAAAACTACCTGCATTCGTGAAAAGTATGTTTCAAGGACAGATCGATCAATTAAGGAATAATCCTACTTTGAAAAGGCTTTATCGCTGGGAATTATCTTGCAATAATGATATGATTGTAAAGCTAAGAGAGCAACGGGAAAAAGTAGGAATAGACCTTGTAAAGAAAGTAAGCGAACTAACAGGACATCCCCAAAAGGAAATTGCAGCAATAGCCTCTATGCTGACAGCATCAATTACTTATCTGGTGATGCTGGAAGATTTTTGTCCGGTTTACAATGGCATTCCTCTGAATGAGAATTCAGGATGGGAACAGATAAACGAAGGAATTGAAGTTTTAATAAATAAGGTATTTCAAGATGAAAACTGATTTCATACAAATAGCCAGTTATGCTTCCAAAGCTCCTTCGGGACATAACACACAGCCTTGGAAGTTTCATATTACGGACAGTGCTATTACGGTTCTCCCCAACTTAGATGTAGCGTTACCTGTCGTTGATAGAAACAATCGTGAGTTATTTATTAGCTTAGGTTGTGCTATTGAAAACTTATGCATCGCTGCCAGTTATTTTGGTTACACTACCCATATAATAGAATGCAGTATAGAAGCGATTATTCTTGAATTAACGAAAAATGATCTCACAATTGAAGATTCCCTATTTCATCAAATTGAGAAACGACAGACAAACCGCAATATCTATAATGGCAATAAAATATCAGATGGAATTCTACAACAACTTCAATCCATTCCAAAAGAAAATGGTATTCAATTCTACTTTACTGAAATAAATACGCCATTTGCAAATACAATAACCCAATACATAATGAAAGGGAATGAAATTCAAATGGCTGATATTGCTTTCAAGAATGAATTGCTTTCGTGGATGAGGTTTAATAAAAAACAAGTTGAGGCTACACATAACGGGCTAAGTTATTTGGTTTTCGGGAATCCACCACTTCCTAGAATATTAGCACGTCTCATAGTTAGCTTATTCTTAAAACCTAATGCGCAAAACAAATCGGATAGAAAGAAAATAGATTCTTCCTCGCATTTTGTTGTATGCACCACAAAACGAGATACAATCGAAGAGTGGATTAACTTGGGGCGAACACTCCAACGCTTTCTGTTAAAAGTAACTGAGATCGGGATTTCTTATGCTTTTTTGAATCAGCCGTGCGAAGTTGCGGCATTAGCTTTTGACTTACGAGAGAAATTACCTGTCAATAAGGAACACCCAACATTAATAATGAGAATTGGTTATGCAAAACAAATCCCTTATTCTCCCCGTAAAAAGATTGAAACATTACTAGTCTAATATTTTTTTGATTACCATGTTCCCGATTAGTAACAATAATAAAATAACAATTTAATAAAACTAATATGAATAAAATGGGATTGACATTGATTTATTTATGGCTTTTCAGCCTTTGTTCCTGCCAACAGGAATTGATTGAGTATGAGAAAGGAGACGTGAAAGTATGCATTGAACAGGGTGAACAATGGCTGCATGACTTTCCTTTGTTCTTAGGTATCAACAAAAAGAACCCACCTCAAATTGCTGTCTGGTTGGAAGATACACAAGGGAATTATCTTTCAACGGTCTATGTAACTCATAAGATCGCCACTCAATCTTGGCAAGCATCGGGAGGAAACCGACGAAAAGAAGCTCTACCTCATTGGTGCTATTCACGTGGAGTTAAATACGATGATGGACTTTATTTGCCTACAAAGAAAGAGCCATTAACAGATGGTATATCAGGAGCAACCCCACATGGAAGTTTTGATATCAAATTAAGTCCGGCAATAGCATTAAAGACATTCATAGTAAAAATAGAAATAAATCATTCCACTGATTTCAATGAAGCCTTCCCTAAATCAGCCAAAGAAGGAGAAGCCAACTATTCTGGAGGTAAAGAAGGAAGCGGACAACCTGCAATCGTATACGCTGCCAATGTAGATTTATCGTCAGGTGAAAAATCATTTGAAGCAAATCTGATGGGGCATAGCAGCCCTGACGGTAGTTCCGGAGAAGTCAATAAAAATACATCGGGGCTGACAACTGCTTTACATATTGTGAAACGTATAACTGTAATTATTCAATGAAAAAGATTATTCTACTTATTATAGTTTGTTGCGCTACTGCTATTGCAACAGCGCAACAAACAGAACGCTTCACTTTTGCTACAAGTGTAGGAACAGGGATTGACATGAACAAGCCGGCAACCACTCCGTTTACGTGGCAAGCTCTTGGCTATTATGCTATCAACAAACGGCTATCGGTCGGTATCGGGACAGGATTATCTATTTATGAGAAAACTCTGATTCCGCTATTTGCCGATGCAAAATTGTTAATCATAAAGCCTAGAAAATTCACTCCTTATATAGAATGTGGTGTTGGATATAGCTTTGCACCGGATAAAAATGCTAATGGAGGTTTTTATTTGAATCCGTCTGTCGGGATAGAATATTCAATCTGTGAAAGTAAGAAGTTATTCTTGGCTTTAGGATATGAATCCCAAAAACTTGAACAGCTAAAAACGCAAAAGCAATCATTGTTTACAGCCGAGTTTGCAGAGAAGCTAATCCATAATGCTATTTCAATAAAGATTGGATTCATCTTTTAAAGACATACAGAAATCATTCAGCAACATGTAACAGACTTTAGTCTGATTATTAATACTCATTAATTATTAAACACTTCATGCCTATGAATGATTTATCAAAAACGAGGATTATCATCTTATTAACTGATTCCTCACAAAAAGTAACTGACACAGAAATGCAAGATGCCTATGGAGAATTTGTCAAGCACATAGTCGCTATTAGCAATTCAGAAGATTATTCCTATATCTTTCGGATGCTAAATCTCACCCGTATTGAGATAGCACCCCTAAAAGAGTTATATCAATGTGGGCAGGGGGAAAAATGCGCTTAAAATTCTCTATGTCCACAAAGCGTTATCGACAATTGATGCCGAGCTACAATTAATCAACTTAAAAATTAACCATCCAGAACAATTTAAGTTATCTATTCCTACAGCGTTCAAGTCCGACCTATATGTAATCCCTAAGTCAAAAGACTTGGGGATTATTGGCATTGCAGAAATCGTATTAGCTCTGTTTCTACAGGGGCAAATCGTTGGCGAAGATGGAAAACCTGTCCCAGAAGTTCGTTTAGCTCGTGGCTTTGAGCAGCTTTTCAATCTAAAATTCGGAAGTATTTACGATAAGGTAGGTGAAGTATTTACCCGCAAGCCGTACAACCTTACCAAAACATTGGATGCCTTACGAAATGCTATCATTAAAGAGGACCGAAAACGTAAGAGCCGATAAAGATCAAAAAAGATATTTGTGCAAACTGTTTATTCTCAGATATTTGCAAACATCTTTTCGGGGAGTAGGTAACTACTCCTCTTTTTCTCCTACATTGTTTTACTGAATTTTGCTTCATCAATCGATTGAGAACAATAATGTTAAACTAAAAAATGATGCAAAATGTATATAGACAACGAAAACTTCGATAAATGGATGGAGAAGCTATCTAAGAAACTCACTGAGATAGGACAAGACTTAAAATCCCTTATCAATACCGATCAGGTATTAGAAGAAAATGAACGATTACTTGATAATCAGGATTTAGCATTTCTGTTAAAAGTGTCTTTCAGAACTTTACAACGCTATCGACTAAAAGGTAAGCTCCCCTACTTTACTATTGGGCATAAAACCTACTATCGGGCTAGCGATATTAGAGCTTTTGTACGTGAACGAGCCGATTATCAAACTTATAAACAGTTTGAAAAAGCCAATCAATTAGAAAACAAACTCTGACAGCAAAATGCAGCAGAGGAAAGAAGCTTGTGTTTAAGCTATCACTTTGTGTAACCACCCCGATTTAGTAGAAACCGCTTCACCTATCGGTTCAGCCCATTTCACTAAATCGAGCAAGAGGGAACTGGACAAGTCCTGTTCTTCCCTCTTGCCCTGCGGGGCAAAGCCTTCGGCTTTAGCGTGTTACAAGAACACGCTGTAATGACACCTGTAATAAGCATTTTCTTTGCAACGCTTATTATCAAGTATTTATCTATTCATATTTCTATAAAAAAGTAATTACTATGCCAAATAGCAGTCGAAAAACGATATTCACTACCATTTCCATAGACAAGGAAACGGCAGCTTTAGTAGAGAAGATATGCAAACGCTATTCACTGAAAAAGAGTGAAGTTGTAAAGTTGGTGTTCAGGTATATAGATAAGGCACATGTCAACCCATCGGAAGCACCTGAATCTGTAAAATCGGAACTGGCGAAAATAAATAAGAGACAGGATGATATAATACGCTTCATTCGTCATTACGAAGAAGAAGAACTGAATCCCATGATACGGGTAACAAATTCTATCGCTTTACGCTTCGATGCTATCGGCAAAACTTTGGAAACTCTCATACTTTCTCAACTTGAAGTCAGTCAGGAGAGACAAATAGCCGTACTTAAAAAGTTAAGTGAACAGTTTAGCAATCATGCCGATGTGATAAACAACCAATCGAAACTGATTAACGCACTCTATCAAATACACCAACGAGATTATAAAAAATTGCTTCAACTAATACAACTCTATTCGGAACTTTCTACTTGTGGTGTGATGGATAGCAAAAGGAAAGAAAACCTAAAAAATGAAATCAGCAATCTGATAAATACATAGAATTATGCACATAAACTTTGCCTCGCGATCAAACGGAACATATAATAACTCAGGGAGTAGCCGACAGCTAGCCAATTACCTTGAACACGAGGATTTAGAAAGGATGGACAAAGGTATTTATACTGAAGGATTTTTCAATCTAACAGATGATAATATCTATAAATCAACAGTAATAAAAGATATAGATACAAATATCGGACAACTGCTAAAAACGGATGCTAAGTTTTATGCGATCCATGTCAGCCCATCTGAAAAGGAACTCCGAGCGATGGGTAATACAGAACAGGAACAAGCCGAAGCCATGAAAAGGTATATCCGTGAAGTATTTATTCCTGAATATGCCAAGAACTTCAATAAAGGGCTACCTCCTTCGGATATAAAGTTCTATGGTAAGATCCATTTTGATCGTAGTCGCTCAAATAATGAATTAAATATGCACTGTCATTTGATTGTGAGCCGAAAAGACCAAACCAATAAGAAGAAACTATCACCACTTACTAATCATAAGAATACTAAGAATGGGATGATCAAAGGTGGCTTTAACCGCACAGTGTTATTTGAAAATGCAGAAAAAGGTTTTGATCAATTATTTAGTTACAATCGGCAGTTACTAGAAACTTTTGAATACTTCAATGCAATGAAAAACAGAAATATAGCAAATAAACTACAAATGCAGGAGCTGAATATCTCTACACAAGATTTTATCGATGAAAAGAAAAAAGATGTTGGTGTAGAGGCAAATGAAAACGCCCAAAATCAAACAAATTCTAATTTAAAAAAGATTTCAGACACTGCAATACAAAAGCAAATCAACACCTCCGTTAATCAATCAATACAACAAACAAGTGAAAATAACTCATCGTCTTTTCTTTCCATAACCTCATTGCCTTCAGAAATCAACCCGGTGGATCAACAACAACTATTAAAACCAAAGAAAAAACAAATACCGAAATTAAGTTGATTTAATATCAACTTATATTGTACCTAAAATTATTTTTCGGCCAATTCCAGTAATTTTCCACTCGTAGCTTTGCATTATTTAGAAGAGGCAAGAACCTGTAACAATAATCGGTTCCCGAGAATAAACTTTGTTAGCCTATCGAAGATGAGAGAACTGTTTCCTAAAAACTAATAGGTCAAACTCTTTGTGTAATCGAATTTATTTGATAAATTTGCATTTTATGCTAATTTAAAATGAAAGCAAAGACGATTAACAGGCTAAAAGCTGTGCTTGCTGAAAAGCAAATAACCAACAAGTGGCTCGCTGAACATATGAATTTAAGCACTACAACTGTTTCCCGTTGGTGTACGAACAAAGCACAGCCCTCACTTGAAACATTAGTCGAGATTGCTGAAATTCTTAAAGTGGATGTGAAAGAATTAATCGTTTCAACTAAAAAGTAAAGATTATGAAATTTACATATAATCCGAGGATTATCAGGCAACTGGGCACGGAACTTATTACTTCCGACAGTATCGCTTTATCCGAATTGATAAAGAATTCTTTTGATGCCAAAGCAAACAGGGTTGATATCCGTTTTCTTGACTCAATTGACAATTTGAATAGATCAACCTTAATAAATCCCTTACCTGCAATAGTTGAACAGGCAATAAAAGAAACAGGAAGCAATTTCATTATCATTGAAGATAATGGGAATGGAATGGATAAAGTTCGATTACAAAAAGGCTTCTTTGAAGTAGGTTCTGACATAAAAGAAACAGATAAGCATAATGCCTCAAATGAGGAGGTAATATTAGGCAATAAGGGTATAGGCCGATTGTCTGCCCAAAGATTAAGTCCTATTTTATTTGTGGAAACAGCATCCTATAATGAAAAGAATGATTTTGAATCAAATTTTGTCAGAATTATTTGGAATGATTTCATCTCAAATAAGAATGCAGATGCCAAAGAATGGCAATTATCCTTACAAAAAAAACAATCATATACGCGATTATGGCTGGTTGGAGATGAAAAGAATCCAATAGATTTCAAGAAATTTATTAGCACTATATCAGAACAGGCGAAAGACTTGTTTGGTAGCCCTTATGGAGAGAAACAAGAATATTTAAGAATAGAAGAAGAATTGTTGTCTACACTCAATTTTTTGTATTCACCTTTTGAAATTAAAGAAAGGCCAGCAGATTTACTATTATCCTACAACGAAAAGCCTGTAAGGGTTGAGTTCAATAAAGATAACCTGGCCATAGCGGAAGCGATACATAGTTTTTCCATAAAGGACAATAAATCATTAACCCTAAAATTAACTATCCAGCCTTGGTTTATACAACGAATTCACTTTGGCCAAATTGGAGACAAACTATTTCAAGATTATAAAAAAGAAGCAGTTTTTTATAAAGCGTTACAGAAAAAGCATAAAACAAGATATGAAACAAGCTTGAATGATGAGATTTCTCTAGAAAAATATTTTGAGTGGCAATTAAAAAGTAATAAAAAAGAATTGCCTGAAGAAGCAATTAAAGAAAAAATTAAAACATCAATAGAGCTTTTACAAGCCATATCACCCCTTGAAGGATGTATTTATTCATTCAAAAGGGAACGTAAAATGTTAGAAATGGCATATCAATCGGCTTTAGCAAACAATTATATAAATAAAGATACTAAAATAGATGATATAAAAACATTTCTTGAAGCGTATAATGGTGTGAAATTGTATCGCAATGGATTTCGTGTTGCCACATTAGGAAACAAAAGTAGTGATTGGTTGAAGCTACAACAAAAGCGGACTACAGGTCAACAATTTTATCGCTTTGAATTAGGAAATGCATTGGGCTATGTAAGAATTAACGACCCAAAACAAGAATATATTTTTGAGACTAGTTCTAGGGAAGATATTACAGATAAACCACATAAAAAGGTGCTTGCAGACTTATTATATTATATATTTAATGAGCGCTTTTATCATTTAACAAGAAATGCCGTAGAGATAACTAAAGATATTTTAGATGAAGAAGGGCTTATTCCCAAAAGTTCGAAAGAAGAGATTCAACAAGAGTCAAATAATGCAAAAGAATTATTGGCCTCTGCAGAGAAAAACTTAAAGGCATTTTCAGAAGCATTTAAAGTTATCCGTGAAAATAAAGACATGGATACACGAGATAAGGTGAATACTGTTAAACAGTTACTTGGCTCTGTTGATCAATTGGCACAAGCCTTAGGTGGTAGTTTGCAAAATAGCACATTAGCTTTGAGAACTGCAGATACTATTTTATTGAAAGCAGAAGAACACCATAAAAGAATAGAGGTTGAAACATATAATAACTATAAACTAATGGCAAATGGGCTTATCACAGAAGTGATAACTCATGAGTTACATTCTTTAATTCAAGATAGAGATACTCAGGATTATGAAGGTAAAATAGAACAAGTGAAGCAATATTTATTTAAACAGAATAATCCTATACTATATAAAGAATCTCTTTACCCCGTTCGCAAACGCTTAGGATCAATTTCTAGTAAATTCACAGATATACAGCAGTTTTATTACTTTCTCGAAAAGACTTTTGTTTACAGTGGAAAGGCTGCCGATTTCGAACATCAAAACTTAAAAGAGTTTTTATGTTCATTTGTGGATCGTAATCAGGCACGATTGAACAAATATAAAATACATATTGATATAGAAAATACAAATACCGATTTTGTCATTCCTAAAGGGGCTTTTATGCATATATTTTACAATCTTTTTGACAACTCAATTTATTGGATTGGGCAGCGCCAAGATAGAGCGCGGTATGATAAATCATTCGTGAATGAGGATGAAGATAAGATAACGGTTAGGATAAAAGACGAAAATACAATCCAATATTTTGATTCAGGGACAGGTGTATTAGAAAAATATCAATACGATCTCTTTTTGCCGATGGTATCAGGAAAAGAAAATGGTAGAGGTATGGGTATGTATATTGTTCGCAAATTTCTAGAATCATTTGATGCAAAAATAGAGTTGCTTAATAATACAAACAATTATGGAAATCGCTATATTTTCGAAATTACCTTTAATTATCAACCTGAAATGTAATGTAACGTATCATGGAGCATTTTAACAAGATAGTAGAACATTTGGATGTATCTTGCATTGTAATTATTGAGAATGATTTGAAACCTGAGAATAATGCAGAAACAATCTTGGCTAAATATTCAATTTTATCTGAGACAAACAAGGTAAAACTATTAGAAAAGCTAACAAGCAAAGGTTTTTTATTTTTATCCGATAAACTGAAAATATTTGATATGGAATTTGCTTTATTACCTCATAATGAGCATAAATTAGCATACCTTTCTACGGGAGAACTTTATAGCTATCTGGACTCTTTAATAAATGCACCAGATATTACAAATACCTGCAATGAAATAAAAACCGAGATAGAGAAGAATTCTTCTGTAAATGATATATTCTTTCAATATGGTATAACAACAACAGAGTTACCTGTATACAAGCCATTTATCGACCAAGTATTTGAAAGAGATGATTATGAACCTTGTATATTATTGTTGCCAGACATAACCTCTACTTCATATAAAGAATTTGCAACTGACCTTAAAAGCGCTTTACAAGGTAAAAGTAACTCTTTTATTGCCATAGTTGATAAAATGTTAGGGAATGGCGAGCCAAATGGAATAAAAATAGTCAAAGAATATATAACTTCAATATCGCAAGAAAATAAGCTAATAGCATATCCATTTATCCTGACTTCCACTGCTACAAATGAGCCTGAAAAATTAGGAGATTATAATATGTTAGTTGTTTCAAAACAATCACAAACGCTAATAACAGATATCTGCAAAACAGTTTCAATAAATGCATATTCAAAAGTATTCCAGTATTTTGAAGATAAAATATTAGATTCTTTAACAAAAGCGTCAGAAATAGCAAGTAAAAACAAAAATAATATAGCCTATATTGTCAATAAAGCAAACGAAGAAGGTATATTGCCATACGAAGCTATTCGAATCTGGTATGAGAATGCTTTAAACTTATATACAAATGTAGCTATTGCTAATGGAAGAGATCCTGTTTTTACTACTACTATAGGACTTTCAAAGCTTATAACCAAAAGCAGTAATGAGGAAACTGATTTGCCGGATGACTTCAAAAATCAATTGAAAGAGCTAAATACGAACGAAATTTTTGATTATTCTGTAAATACGAAGCATTTACCAATAGCTCCAGGTGATGTTTTTATCTCTAATGAGGGATATTTTGTTACAATTGGACAAGCTTGCGATATCTCTTTAAGAAGTAATCTCAAAAGAGGTAGCAAATTAGCAAAAATCATCACAGCTACATTTGAAATTCTTGGAACAGGGAAAAAGTACAAAGCAAAGGTTGTTAAGGACAACCCGGAATATGTAAAACTCAATTGTTTTAAAAACGAAAAACAAGAGTTTGGTTTTTTAAAAATCGAATTAACTGCTAAAAAAACCATATATCTAGATTTTCCTATCTTAGACCTCTGTATGTATAACTCCGATGGAAAATGTTCAATTGATATTTCAAAACCATTGGAAAAACCATTAAAAAATTACTTTGCAGAAGTGTATGTAGCACATTATACAAATTTGCAAGAAGAGATAAATAAGATAGTAAAAATTCCAGAGGATATTAAAACTCTATTAAAAGACAAAACTAACTATTTATTTACATATAATAAGACTAATAGTGTTGTAACATTTCCTTTCCAAAGAATTTGCCGTATTAAAGGAAATTTTAATCAACTTATTCATCATAACTATTGGCACTATCGCAGTCGTACAGATTTGAACGAAATAAATCTTACAGAAGAATAATGGACGAGATTTTTGACATATTATCATTGTTTACTGGTGGAGGATTTTTAGATATTGGCTTTTTCAATAACGGCTTTCAAGTAAAAGAAGCTGTAGAAATAGAAGAAGCGTTTATTTATGGTCATAACGCTGGACTTAATAGTTATTTCCAACACTCGGATAATTATTATATAAAAAACAGATTGGTTACCCATATACCTATTGATAGAAAAACAGATGCATCTGATGAAAATGAAATCAATCGATTGGGAATAAAACATCATAATATAGCTGGTATTATAGGAGGTCCACCTTGCCAAGACTATTCAACGGGAGGGAAAAATGCAGGAGCAGCAGGGAAAAGAGGTAAACTGATATTTAGTTATTACCGGATAGTGGAACATGTTATGCCTAAATTCATTTTTTTTGAAAATGTAACAGGCTTGGTTAATACTAAAACACATAAAGAGGAAGGATTTGATTTGCTAGTTACTCGCCTAAAAGAACTTGGATATGAAATTTGGTATGATATACTAAATTCTTTAGAGTATGGCTTACCACAAGACCGCCCAAGGGTAGTTTTAGTAGGATTTAGAAATGATATTGTAGAAACATTAAAAAATGCGGGGTTCTTACTTGAAAAAAACAACAAGAAACTTAAAACAGAAATAGCAGATAATTTTATTTTTAGATGGCCTATTCCTAAATTTGTCGAACCGAAGAAACATAAATGGCCAACAAAATGGGCATTTGGTTCAAAAGTAAAACAAAAAGAGGTTAATGCATTGCCTAAGGAATATATAAAAATGACTATAATTGGAGCATTTGAGGGACTTACCAAAAACACTCCAAATCAAAATGAATACTTTAGACCAAAGTCTGGTCGTTTTCAACTAATAGAAGAGGGTGATACTAATCGAAAATCATTTAAACGTTTACATAGGTATCGATATAGCCCAACTGTAGCATATGGGAATAATGAGGTGCATTTGCATCCTACAGAACCACGTCGTTTAACTGTGAGGGAAGCTTTGCGCCTTCAAACTGTTCCAGATACATATGTGCTACCTGGAAATATGACTTTAACAGCTAAATTTAAAATGATAAGTAATGGTGTGCCGACTAAAAAAGCAGAACTAATTGCAAAAGAAATTAGACGGACATTATTAAATTATGAAACTATTATTCAAAATGGCACTTTATAATACATATGCTGATGCTGCAAACACAGCTGTTCGTGCTTTTCTCACAGAGATAGGGGAATACTATTGGGGCAAAAATTTTAACACAAGCTCTGGTAAGGCCAAAAAGGATTGGGAAACAATTAGAGACCAAATATTCTCCGGAGAGTGTGCATATTGTGGTAAATCTGACTCAAAGTTACAGATGGAGCATTTAATAATGTTCAATCGAACAGAATTTGGATTACACCATCCTGGCAATATTGTCCCTTCTTGTAAAGAATGTAATTCCCGAAGTAAGAAAATGGACGGAACATATAATACCTGGGAAGAGCATCTTTCATTTATATGTGAGAAAAATGATCAAAAAGAAGAATTTTACTATCGATGGAACAAAATAAAAAAACATATAAGTGAAGGTGTTTACAAATATCCAAAACTCAGTTCGGAAGAAGAGAAAGCTATACAAATCATAGCAAATAATTTGTATGATTGTATAAAAAAAGAATTTAGCAATGCAATAAAACTTTACGAAGAATTAGGTAAAGCATTCACTGGAAAACAAGAAGACAAATGACTGATATTTGGGATAAAAGGAAACGTAGTGATGTAATGTCTAAAATCCGTTCGAAGAATACTAGGCCGGAAAAATTGTTACGTTCTCTCTTATTTAAAGAAGGATTTAGATTTAGAATTCACGACAGGAAATTACCTGGAAAGCCTGATATTGTTTTAAAAAAATACAAAACTGTTATTTTTGTTCATGGATGTTTTTGGCATTATCACGAAAGTTGTAATGAAGGACGTATTCCAGATACAAACTCAATTTTTTGGAAAGAAAAACTTTCCAAAAATATAGAACGTGACAAGCAACACCAAAGAAGCTTAAAAGAAATAGGTTGGAATGTTATTATTGTTTGGGAATGTGAACTGGAAAATTTGAAGCAGCGTACTGACACTTTACAAAGAATTATTCAAGATATGAAGCAATGGAACAAAACTTTTTAAATGAAGCCTACAATAAGACTGAAGAATCTGTTTTTACATTACTTGCTTTGGCAACGCAGATATCACAATCATATGATTCTATATTTGACAATGAAGATACTATTAATTCAGATTTCTCAATATCCAAAAACTACTCTTATCATAAACTAATAAACAATACTATTTATGATGCTTTAGCATCTCAAATAATAATAAAATCAGTAGCTTTTATTGATGAGTGGAATAGTTATTTTGGAATAAAGACAGAAAAAAAGGACTACGATAAAATAATACATGTCAAAAAACTCGCAAAACCAGCCTATGCGTGTTTAATGGAGTGGAAAGAGCTTTATGATTATAGAAATCAGGCTTTAGCACATAATCACAGGGATAAGAACAAACGAAACATATACTTAATCGGTAAAAAATTTAACAACGCACCTCAAACAGAAGGTGAAATTCTACTACTTTCATTTTGCATATACAAGATGGCAGAAATAATTTCTAAGTTTTTTCAAGAAGAGACTGTGAAAGTTATTCAGATTATAGAACAGACAATTATAGGCAAAAATGCTGAACAATATGCTGAAACTTCTTTTTCAAAAGATTGTAGAAGTAAAATTAGATACGTAGATGAACAGATTGCTAAAGTACTCAATAATCAGTAAGCGTCTTATGAGATTTCACCCTCTATCTTCTAAATAAATTTATTATTCAAGACATATCAATGTTTATGTCATTTTCCAAATTCTAATTTGTATTTTAGAGAAAAGGGTTATCTTTGCACTCAGTATTCTCCATGAGCAAACTACCGCAAAAGCACGTAGCAAATTAGTGGGATAAATCATGGGATATGCTTGAAGCAAAAAATATAAAGTTTTAAATATCAGCGTGGTAACTCTGCAAGGAGAATTCCAGGCGGATCACATAAGAACAAAGCCAAACGGCGACAAAAAAGAGACAAGTCCTACAATATCAACGTATTGTAGGACTTTTTTTATTGTTTCAGTCTTGCTTAAAAGACAAAAAAGGGGCACGAAAAGACACGGTTGAGTATCCAAATCGTACCCCCTTCCCCAAAAAACGATTAGGGGGTACGATTGTCGGAAAATGGCTTACTTTTGACGTGATTTGTCTATACTCTATTTATCTCATTTACAGTGATTAAAATTAGTTTTGCAATCTAAAAAAAGTGAGATTATGAAGAATGAAAAAAGTACTTTCAGCGTATTGTTTTACCTGAAAAAAGACAAGATGAAAAAGAATGGTTTAGTACCCATTCATGCCCGTATCACAATCAACGGCAAACAGACCCAATTCAATACCAAGTTAGAAGTGTTAGAAACTAACTGGAAATCCGGCAGAGCCATAGGTAAATCAATGGAGATACAAAGGCTTAATTCCATGCTGGACGACATCAAAGCAAACATCCGTTCCCACTTCCACAATCAATTAATGCGGGATAGCTATGTTACACCCGAAAGCGTGAAAAATGCACTATTGGGAAAAGAGGAAGAAGCAAATACCATTATTTCTTTTTTCACCCAGCACAACGACCAATACAAGAAAAAGGTCGAAGCAGGAGAAGCCACCCCAAAAACGTACAGCCGATACGAACTAACAAAGTTACGCCTAACTGATTTCCTAAAAGACGAATATCGTGTATCGGATTTGCCTATACGCCAAATCAACAAAGTATTTATTGAGAATTTCTACCTGTATATAATAAAGAACCACGATTGTTCACCCAATACGGCAATGAAGTTTATACAGCGTTTCCGCACGGTGGTAAACTTTGCACAGGGTACAGGATTGATAACAGCCGACCCGTTCGCCAATTATAAACTGAAATTCGAGTATATAGAAAGAGGGTATCTTGACAAGGACGAGATAAGCAGGATATGCAATAAGGATTTTGCTTCAAAGCGATTGGAGCAGGTACGGGATATTTTCATTTTTAGCTGCTATACGGGACTTTCATACGTGGATATATGCGAATTAACCAGTAACGACATACGTTTGGCATTTGATGATAATCTATGGATTATAAAGAAACGTCACAAGACTAAAGTAACATCAAACATCCGCTTGCTGGATATTCCTAAAGCCATCCTGAACAAATATGAAGGGAAATTGAAAAACGGTCAGTTGTTACCTGTTATCAGCAATCAAAAGATGAATGATTATTTGAAAGAAATTGCCGTTCTATGTGGTATCGACAAAAATATCACGTTCCACCTTGCAAGGCACACATTCGCAACGACTGTTACACTGGCTAATGGCGTGCCTATCGAGAGCGTTTCAAAGATGTTAGGTCATACAGATATTCGGACAACTCAAATCTACGCAAGTGCGCCCAGAATGGTCGCTTAATAAATACTTCTTTAGCAAGAAGTTAGGATTGGGTTCGATATAGTCCTATCGTCAATCAGTTTATCCAAAAGGGAAACCCGATGGAGAGTGTAGCAT
>CDZN01005294.1_pt1 | contig 16852 bp, 9 predicted proteins | sample 557701 | NCBI WGS metagenome assembly CDZN01 (sample SAMEA3182089, study PRJEB8094) | gut metagenome | biome: human; feature: gut; material: Stool; isolation source: human stools | place: Canada | collected 2013-02-04 | reverse complement strand
TAGGCTTGGTCTTTAGGCATAAGCCCCCGTTCTCCACGATAGAACCGATAATATCCTGTTTTCCCATAGTGTCCCACTAATTGTATTCTGATACTGACTGCATCCTCATAGGGAATTCTGTTAAGCAACTGTTTAAGGCCCCATGCCACATGGACTTTTGCAGTCGTTTTAAAACATTCGCACTGATTCCCATCCGCAGGATAACGTGCCGGATTAACGATAGTGATATATAGGTTGTCGGCTGTATCAAGTTGTGCAGCTACGTAGCGCAAGCATTTTGAGGCTTGTGGACATTGAACGTTGAAGCAACGGGCAAAATTGTAGGGGACAGACTGGCTGTCGGGTTCTTCTTTCATCTTGTTGGGCTTATTTTATTTGTGAAATACTGTTGTAAATATGACAAACAGAATTCTTCACAAAAGTAGGACTTTATTTTGGGAATGGGAAGTGTTGGGAAATATTTTATTGATGTTTGAAATGATTATTTATACTTTTTGCCAGCTAATAAACCTATTGAAACAAAATGAGTGATAAGTGTTATTATTTTTTCTCTTTCTGCAAAAGCTTTGGTTTGGAGTAATTCCTTGAAAAGACTACTTTCAGGGTCATTAAAATCTTCATAACGATAAGTCGGAGCTACACGATGATTAAATGAAAGGTTATTCAGGCTATTACGAATAGTAGTGGTTACTTTTTGAGTCTGTTGGAAGAGGTCTTCACTTAATATCAATCCTAGCGCAATCATCATTTGATGTTCTATGTTACATATTTCTTTGCTCATAGTTACTCCAAATTGTTCCATTTGTTCACGAAACATAGCTTGAAATCTAACGAATGCAATAATATAATTTTGAAATACTAACATCGCTGAAGCGACATCGTCATCAAAGAATATTTTGTTTTCAGTTGCATATTGATCAATCGCCAGGAAGGTTTTCCTCATTTCATCACTATTCTCCAATATTTGCGGTGAATGAAGGTATTTGGGCCTTTTTATTTCACATTCCTGCATTATTTGAAGAGCCATACTACAATTGGCCGGTGTATATTCTACCTGATTGTTTAGTGATTCCAGACGTTTGAATATTTCTTTATATATAGGTATTTTCTTTTCTAAAAGTAATCCTTCTATACGTGTTAACTCATCTTTGCGTGTGAAATATTTGGATGTTATATAGCCAAGTACAAGCCCGGTTACTACCGTTACGATAATACCTAAGATTCCTTGTCCGATATAGTCGGGTAAAGAGTTTATAAACTGTGATATTTTATCAAGCATGATGATATTGAGAATTAAATATTGTATGAAATTTGTTTATGTATTTATGTTGTATATCCTTCGGCAGATTGTCAAACTCATCACGAGAAAATTTATTTGAATAATGTATATACATGAACATAATACACAAATATTGAGGATAATGGAAAAGTTGGGAGTTTCCATAAAGACTATAAAACAAATGGTAGTATGCCCATGTTACCTGACGTCTTATCCAATTGGTTTGGCTGATATATTTTTCTAACCAAACAATCAATTTTCGACGAATTTTGTTGTAGGATCTTTTTAAATACTGATCTTCATAATTCAAGTGGATATGCCTCAACTGAAAAGCTATTTTTTTATCTATAATTGCATAAAAACGGGCGAAGTCTCTTTGTAAAGCTATACCAACAACCTGATAAGCCAGATTTATATGTTGCTGTATTGTTTTGTCATCAAATTTGTTATTTATAATATGTTCTGTATCGACAAATGCATCTAATAGTTCTTTTATTTCTGTAAGGTACTCCATATATTGAGAAACACATTCTTCCATAGGGTAGTCAAAGTACACTTTTTCTTCTCCAGCGATAGCACCTATTTCACGATAATATTCATCAAAACATTGCTGATTTTGAAAGAAACTGCTATATTCTAAGTTTGTAAACTTATATGGCTGTCCATCAAGTAGTTGTCCTAATTTGATTTGATCTTGATAGGAAGGGGCAATAAGATTATATATCTTGTATGTCATCTTCGCTATTCGTTCGTAAGCTGCTAAACGAAGTTTAAGAATTTCACTTTTAATCTTGATTTCATATTCTTTTCGTTTTTGATAGTGCGAAGCAAAGGCTCCGAGTATTAGACCTACAGCCAGAACTTCAATAACTTTAAATATAAGTTCCCATATAAATTCTGGTATGGATAAAAACTCGTTCATATATCAGGTATATTCTTTTTGCTTTGTATTATTTATGCATATAGATAACTGTGAATTCTTTGCAACGACGATTTTCTTGACGAATGTTGCTTAATGAAAAGCGGGAGAACTTTTCGAATATGTCCAGCCCACGTCCTAAATTAATAGTCCAACCATTATCCAATTCTATTTTCCGGTCATGTTCTGCATCAAACATGAAATTGAAAGTAATTCCATAAGATAATAGTTCCTCTTGTAGGTCATTGAATATATCAATCATTTCAGGAATCTTTTCTTCTTCATTTTGAGTGTGTAGTTCGATTTCCAGCTCTTCGGGTGTCATACATGTTTCACGAGCCATTTGTATGAATTCTATTAGGTTATCAATCTGATGACCTACTCGGATGAATGGATCGGTTATTGTTATTTTCTTAGCTGTACGTATATAATCTCCGAAAAGGGATTTGTATGATACACCGCGTTGATTGAGACGGATTTCTATTTGTTTAGAAGCAAGCTGAACAATGCGTGGACGTGGCGTAAGGCGGGGAGATGATATCGATGGCTCGGAAACATCTTCTTTTGTAGGTTCTTCTATCTGAATTTCTTCTTCCATTACAGGATTTTCAATCCGTTCGAGTGTCTCGACTTGTTTGGTTTCACCGGTTTTGAGGATTAGATATTCAAACTTGGCAGGTTCTGCTCTAAATGTCTCGTCAATGATATAGAGTTGATCTTTTACACGTTTACGGCATTCTGCTGCAAATTCAATGATTTCGAGTGCTTCTTCATCCGTATATTTTCCGTCCGGATAAAGTAATTTAATCATGCCGGAGAATGTTTTGCGAATAGCCAGATGGTCGCGTTCAGAAAGTGTTCCACTGAATCTTACATAATTCTTTAGCTCGCTTGAAAAGTCTTTATTACGTAAAGCATGAAGCACTGCGGCAATATAATCGGTGATTAATCCATATCCATTACTGAAACTATCTTTTTTGAGCATCTTTATTTCCCATCCCGGATTGTAAAGATGAATCCGGTCAAGGAAAGCCCCTTTGATGAATGCTGTAGGAATAGACTCGAAGAGGTGTGAATTCTTTAGCATGTATGAAACGGTATGTTTCGTGTTGCCGACAAAACTCATTGATGCCGAAGCTTCATGAGAACCTTTACCACGGTTGAATGATTTGTTTGCTAAGTAGTTCTGCATCGTATCTATCAGAACAGGATCTACTGATTTTCCTTTTTGCTGTTCGTATTCATCCCAGGCAACTACATCCCAATATCCAACAAGTCCAAGTAGTTCCCTATTTCCACTAATCTTCACGAACAACCGAGCGGAAGTAACATCTCCGCCACTGACAAGTACGCCATAAGGGGATAATTCCTGAAAAACGTGTGATTTACCTGTCCCTTTGGGGCCTAATTCCATAAAGTTGAAGTTATTTTCAACGTGTGGAAGTAATCGGGAAAGAACTATAAATTTTTCCCGACGGTTCAAATTTTCCGGTTTTAGCCCGACAGTATGAATAAGAAAATCAATCCACTCATCAGTAGTGAATTTTTCTCTTTGTGTAATGTATTCATTAATATCTATATTGGATATTTGGATGGGTTTCAAACTCTGAATATCCCATCGCATCTTAATGTCTTCTCCGCTGATATATCCGATAGTAACGATACACCACACACCATTGCCTGAAAGAAGTTTGGGATTCTTCTTTACAAATTCTGCAGGAATAGGGATATTGGCAAGTCCGAGATTGGCAAAAGTAGCATCATATTCGTCTGCCCTGTCATTGAGAATGACTGATATCTTATCGATAATACGATATTTTCCGGCTTCTCGTATTTTGCCTTTTACTTCTTCGGCATCAGCCCGATGAACATAGTTATTACGAATGACATCCTTTACCTTTTCGAGCCCTTCTTCAATAATAACCGTATCATCACTTGCACAGTATTGTCCTAACAGATATTCGAGCACATAAGTCGGTACAGGTAGGTTGCCTTTGACAAGAAATGCCAGATCTTTTCTTACTACTTTCCCGATGAAGGCGTCTAATATTTTTTGTTGCAGTTCCATAAGCGTTAGAAATCTTGTTCTATTAATGTATTGTTCGTGACGGTTTCTTTTATAAGAGGGTTAAGCATGTCTTCTACATCAAAGATACGGAGTTGCATGATACTTGTACTTGTCGATTGGTTCAGTGTTAACTCCACATCGAAGATGCGATTGTTGTAATTATCTATATCACTGCTATTCAGACAAAGCCTTTTTTCTGTAGTGACGAGTGTGTCATTTGCATAAACGGCGCATACGATATTACGCTCCAGGGTATCCATATCAACTGGTTCCGATTGCATAATTTTAAATTTCAACCGACTCGATACAATAGAGAGATTACGGGTTATCAAAGCAACATTCACTTTTTGCTTCACATTGTTTTTCTTGTTTTTACTATGTATTACAGGAATGATAAGTTCTTGCAAGGATGCCCCTCCATGAGCGAAGTTGTATCCTCCACCTTGAGCGGCAAATCTGTTTGTCCCTTCAGGAACGGCCACAAATACATTATCATTCATGCCGGAAACTTCGGATAAGGGGAATTTGATAACTCCTTGTATGGGAGTATCAGATTTGGTAATGTAATATCGCGACTTCTTTTCCATCGTTTCTTCGGAAACCGTTATTTTATCTTTTTCTTCAAAAGCCATGTCGTTATATAAGAAACCATGATCTGAAGTAAGCGTTACATTAGTCACATTGTAGCTGGCATGAAGGCTTCGGATTAACTTTGCCAACTGTTCTATCGTTCGGCGACAGGCAGAAACTACTTCCATTGGATTATTAGAATGACCTATTTCATCAATCGTATTATGGAAAATATAGACAAGAGGCTTTTTGAATAGTTCCCGATTTACATCTTTGGTTCCATTTACTACAGTAACATAATCTGTACAAACTGCACCTTCACGATAAAGAGCTATGTGTGCAGAGCGTTTCTCCAGCGTATTTAGAATCTTATCATCTACAGCTAAATCCATTTCCGTATCATTCTTATATAGCCAGATGGAACGATGAGGGAGTAGGGCAGGCTTACAAAACTTAGTTTCGGTAGGTAACATGGCAAGCGCGGCATCCAGTGTCGCAATATGTTTTTCTCTGCCGAGATATTGCATCAGTTCTGCGGCTACTTCGTAACGTAATGCATCGCTGATGATAATCACTTGTTTGGTTTGATTATTTTTCTCTTGTTCGTAAAAGTCCTGTTGTTTTGTCAGGCTGATTGTGTTAAAACTGCTGCCTTTCTCCTGTAGGCAGGTAAGCCATTCCAGATTAAGGATATTACACAATTGGGCATAGTCAATATCAAGTTGTTTTTTGACTTTTTCGATGGCACTAATTATAGGAGTACTGTCAGATAACTGATGATAGTTCTCTAATGATTTACGATAGAACATATCAAGCAAGTGGGCTTCCGATATGTATTTACGTACATACTCGTCGGGAGTATTTAGTTTTAACGAACCCAATGAAGTGGCTTTGCTGTAATAATTGGCTACTTCTATTCCGTAGTTAATAGTTTTTTGAATGGCTGTATTGCTCTCTTGTTTTAAGAACAGATCACGTAATTTGTCACATGCGGCTTCCGGGGTCCCTGTGAGTTGCTTTGCAAATATTTTCTTTAAGATTTCCCAACACAGTTCGGTGGGGATATAGAAATAATTAGCATCAATACCATAGGTTTTGATGATTTCTTCAACTTTTATTCCGGCAGCTAATGCATGAAAGGTTGCAAAAAACAAATCACTTTTTACTTTAGACTGATGGATGGCTTTCTCAAGTAATTTATTTATCCGGTCTAAAGCTAATGAACTGTTTATTTTATACCGTTTATAATTGTCGTTTGCATCGACAGCTAATGTCTGTGTGATAGCATTGTATTTAAAAGATTCTGCTATTTCTTTTATCTTTTCTTCGCTGTTTGGATTATAAGATCCCCCAAAATAGGATTCAAGTACATTTTGTAAAGTTGCGTAGATATCTACGTTTCTCTCTATCGAACGGTAGAAAGTTATCTTTTTCTTTTCTTCGCCCGGTGATGACAGGAGGAACATCCTGATAATGATAGAATCCCAGTCTAATAACTGATTCTCACCTAAATATCCGGATATTAATCCTCTGCATGCAAGGCTTTTATCAAAATTTTCAGTATTATAGTAAGGACTTAAAATGCGATTAAACTTTTCCAGTTGCAGTTCATCAATGTGCTTACGGATAAAGTCGTGACAGCTTTGAGGAATGTGATGTTGCTGTATAAAGGCTGCATAATCATCGCTTTTGTATTCCATATTAGCACATAATACATCAAGTAGTGGGAACTTTAGCATGGAAATTGTTGATGTAAATGGGCTTGCCTGTTTGAAAATAAGAATGACTTTATCTTCTTTCCATTCATTTTCTAAAGCATATTTTGTTTTGAACCAAGCGCCGTCGAATTCGATGAAACGGAATCCGTCACGCCAGGATACGGCATGAAGTTCCGAAGCAATGGCATCCATCGGGTCGAATATAAAAAGTACTTTAAGCTTTTCGTTTCGTTCAAAGTAATTGTATATCTTGTTTTGTATCATATCTAATTCTTTATTGCTTTAAGTTCATTTTCTAATTCTTTAATAGAGGGTAAAGTGCCTTTGAAATCTTTCGGATAAAGTTTGGTTAACTCATATTCGGAGATACCTATAGGCTGGTTGCTCGCTTCAAGGGCATATTGTGCCAGTACGTTGTCTTTGGTCTTACAAATTAGCAGACCGATGGTCGGATTATCTTCAGGACGTTTTAATATATGATTGACGGCAGAAATATAAGTTCCTAATTGCCCTACATTTTCTGAATCAAACTCATTGATTTTAACTTCGATTACCACATAACATCTTAGATTTAAATTGTAGAAAAGCATATCGATGAACTTCTCCGTATGACCGATTTGAAGTCTGTATTCTCTTCCAACAAAAGCAAATCCGGTGCCTAGCTCTAATAAGAACTTGGTAATATTGTGCATTAAAGCATCTTTTAGCTCTTTTTCCCTATATTGTTCTGTGATGGCCAGAAAGTCGAAATTATAGGGGTCTTTGGTCATCTCTTGGGCCAGGTCACATTGTGGTATTGGTAATGTCTGGCTAAAGTTTGAAATTGATTTTCCTTCTCTTTGATATAAGTCAGTAGTAAGGAAGTTTAGTAAAATGGATCGCGACCAATTGTTCTGAAGTGTTTTTTTTATGTAAAAGCAAGCTTTTACTGGATCATCAAAGCATTTGTCGATGATGCATTTGTGATGTCCCCAAGGTATAGCAAACAATTCACCCCCAGGCTGGGGGCAGATTGTGTTTTCTGTACCTTTTAAATTGCCCTCAAGTTGGGGGCATAATTTATCTGACTGTGAGTAAAGAAGATAAAACCGCTTAATATAATTAATATTAGTGATAGAGAATCCTTTGACACCCGGTAGGCTTTTTTGTAAATCCTGACTAATGGATTGAATGATACCATCCCCCCATTTGCTTTCAGCTTTAAGATTTACAATGTCAGCTCCCAAAGACCAATAGAATCGCAGCATTTCTGTATTCACTTTAACAGCTGCTTTCAGTTGACTTTGCCTATACCGTTCACTTAGATTTTTAATCCATTGTTGGTATTCCGTATCTATTTTTATTAGTTTACTCATTATCCGGATATTATTTGATTTTTGCTACTACATCTCTGAACTTAGCATGATTTACTAGCACTCCATCATCTAAATCAAATGCAATCTGTTCATCAGCTATTATATGTAAGCGATTGTGGTATTCTTGACATTCGTCTAAATCTTTGCGTAGCTTATCCAACTTTTTACGTTCTTGAGTAGAGAGGGAAGCTGCCCGGTTTTCCATTTCTAAAATGCGGTTGGACAGATACTCAATATGTGGAAGCAAATATTTGCTGCGTATTTTTTCTACAGTGTAAGCATCCATACGATGCATATAGGTAATACACTGGAAGGCTCCTTTTTTTGAAGAGAATAACCAGTAAATGGGACGATTCTGATACATCTTTTTATGATCTTTCCAGAAGTCTTTTACAAAATAGTCCTCAAGCGTTTTTCCTAGACTTTCTTCTATGAAATTGAGGTTTTCAGTCAAGGTCTCTGCACCGAATGTTATGCGGACAAAGTCTGTAAAACGGCTGACTGCATTATCGTCAAATGCACAGTCGCGAGACATAAAGGGAATAATGGCATCATCGTCAATTGTGAACTCTTCTCCATTGTAGGAGTAGGGGGCAGTTTCTTCCTCTGTTGGATTAGGATGTGCTATTTGAAGTCCCGGACGATCGAGACGGTAGCGTCCCATCCAGCAGCCTACGGCATAGCTGATGAATTGTTTCATTATGACATCAGCATTGAAAGTTATTTCGTTGTCTTTGATAGTGATTTCACCTTGTTGGAGGATGGTGATTTCTTCTAATGGTACATCAGGAGTTAGCTCGTCCTGTAAACCGTATATTTCGATGAATTGGCGGTTGAGTTCTTCTTCGTTACAGTGAAGTTGTATGAAGAGTTCTTTCCATTTTACTACATATTTATTATATATATATTGTAATGTGTTTGGCAATGATATGTCGATAGGGGTATCGTTTATTGTAACTGTGATACCATTCATATCTCTAGGAAAACGTTTATGTATTGATATTAGCTCGTTTTCTTGAAAATCCCATGAATTTTCGTGAGAGTTCCAATCTTGCTTGGAGATAGATATATTTTGAATACATTTTTTTTTCGTTATATCAGAGTTGTATTCTATTAGAGGAATTTGTCCAATATAACCTGTTTCATATTTGAACGATGGACATAAAATCTGACAAAAATGTTTTCCGACTACTGAATTTAATAGAGGTAGAAGTGTATATATATCAGCATCATATATATTTGGAGCAACGTCAGTCATCATTATATGCTTTGGTAAATAACGACCGATAAAACCTTTAGTACGAGAAGATATAATATTGTAACTTATAGCCTCTTTTAGCATGAAAGGAAGATTTTGAGGGCGGGACATTAATTTTCCATTTTCATCTCTATAACTTTTTAATTGTTGTCCATTGTTCTTCCAATCAATTACATATTCAATATTGCCATACCATTTTCGATAGCCTCCACCTTTACACAGCGGAATCCATCTGTTTAGTTGTTTTTCTAGTTTGTCACACTTATAATCAATCTTCTTATTTGCAACCTCAAACCAAAGCCTTAAAAATAAATTATCATTTCCTGTTGCTAATCCTTTTTTTACGGGATATTTTTGATTGATGGCAGTTCCACTTAGAAATGCAGATAATGTAGCTTTTGAGATCCAATAACAAATTTTGTAGTCTGGAATTTTCGATATACTATCTAATGAGAATATGTAAGGTTGATCTTTAACAGAGTGAAATAGCTCATTCTTTGCATCAGAAGAGGATGCAGACGATAAATTAAAATAAAGTCCATCTGTTGCCTCTGTTTTCATTATTGAGAAACATAAGGATTGAACAACCTCACCATTTAATTCATCGAAAGTACCTGAACCTAAATCCAAATATGTCGCAATATTTGCATTGTTTTTAAGCCAAAGTCGATAAGTATTGTATGACGATTTATTAGCCCATGAAGATTGATTTATCATAGCAAAATACCCTTTATTTTTTATAAGAGATAATGCAATATCCATAAATATAGTGCAAAGATCAAACTTTGTTAAAGGATAATTGGCTATTGTATATTCTTTTAATTCCATATTCATGTTGCTTTTCCCCATATATGGGGGATTTGCTATCACTGCTGCATATTTATCTGTCAAAGCCAATATCAATCTAAATGCGGAAAGAAAATTTCGAATCATGATCGGCATTTCTCCCATAGTCTTATATTCTGCCAATCGTCGTACAATAATTTCACGTGTAACTTCTGATATATCAAACTTCATGATAGAACCTAAATTGTCCGCTTGCTGTAACAATTTCATTGCATCCATCAATTCATTTAGGACTTTGTTGTCTTTAGTGAGTAGTATATCTGAAAGATCATTTTTCATCCTGTCATACAACACAGGAATACCACTCATATCAAGTACCCGTGGCAGAGTGTTAGCTTCGAGGAAATAAGTATCTTTTTTGCATGCAGCCATTAGTAGTGCAAACATCGCTAATTGTTTAGCACGTGTATCAAGGTCGATACCTAATAGATTTTTGGTTAAGATGGCTTCTACTGCTTGTCGACGAGAATATCCTTCTTCCTGATACATTTGATAAAATAAACCAAATGCCTCAATCAGAATATGTCCCGAGCCACAGGCAGGATCTATCATTTTCATTGTTTCTATATCAGATATAACCAATTTAGCCTCTTGGGGAGTTGGTTCGGAGGGCTCTACCAGATATTTCATTTGTTCTGCTAGGCTAGAATAGAGATTATTATCAAGATATATGCGACCTATGGTGTTTTGTACCATATACTTGACAATCCAGTTTGGAGTAAAGATTTGCGTTGCTGCCGGAATATCTTCAGCTTCTGCTTTTTTTGACTTCTTAAACGATGCAAACACTTCGTCTTTCTTTTCAGAAATATAGAATTGATAGAGCCAACCAATCAGTTCCGGTGAACAGTAATCTTCGTCAGAGATAAAATTTGTATGATTAAGAAGATCAATAAATCCACCTTCAGCAAGAATGTTTTTCGGTAGTAATAGTTCTGTATAATCATTGACATTGCCAAAGCATGCCTTTAGTACAGGATTAAACTGACAGAATGCGATAATAAGATAAGTGAATTGTTCTGTCACTTTATTGTCGTCTTCCATGTATTCGAGCAGTGCACGACGATTATCTTCGGTCATGGTCGGCAATATTCCACGACGGGCTTCTGCTACGATGTGAGGAATATGTACGATTTCACTTTCGTAGGCAAGTATGGGAGATATGAAACCATTCTTTTGCATGATACGGATAGCCATCAGACGATTGAACCAAGTGTAGGCAGCTTCTTCGCATACTTCTTTAACTCCTTTTTGCTGAACACGTTCATAAAGCGATATCCATTTATCATAAAATGTATCATCCGCAATATGTGTTCCCATAAATATAGCACCGGGTTGAACTTTTAGAGGTTTATTTTTTTCTTCTACTTTACCGTGAGTATCAAACCCCAAAGAAGTTATTTTGTTAAGGACTCCTGTTTTGAGTATATTGCGTGCCTCAATGGCGAATTTCTTAATCTGATTTGTTTCCATATTATACGGTGCAAAAATGTTATTTGGTAACCATTACTTCACAATTATTGTCTATGAACTTCATCAATTGTTTTTTCAATCCTTGAAGATATTCATCAATCTCTGCTTCAGACTTTAATGGTTCAAAAGTCTGAATGTTTAGTCGAATATTTCGTACTGGTTTGGCAGATGGAGAAGACGCTTTTATGATAATATCTAGTTGTTCGTTATAAAAGTCATTGCTAGTATTGATATTATTTTCGAGCATCAAGATATTAGAAGAATTCTTTTTCTGCATAATACTGACATCTCTTCTTGCAAAACTATCACGATCCACATCCTTAGATGCAGCGAACTTCTCCAGTTGATCGAATATATCATTATAAACACGTTCTATTTCAAGAACCTTAGTCTTTTTAACCTCTTCTAACTGTGCGTTCAGTTCACGCATCATTTTATTATAGGGAACCATTTTATCAATAGGCCAAGGTTCATCTATTATAGACTTCAAACTCTTGACTATATCTGTACATGATTCAGGAAGAAATGACCAGTTGTCGCGGTTATCATCAACGAAATCACAGATTATTTTATATTTGGCTAATTGATCTGTGATAAATTCTCCTATCATTTTACGCTTATCTATTAGTGCTTTAGCAGATTGACGCGCATTGATGATCTGTTCGAAGAATTTCTTCGGTTCACGTTCCGAATTCCAACGGCTCAATTCGCTGATTGTATCATTGAGAACTGTGACAAAGGGATAGCGGGCTATTCTCTTGCAATCGTTTTCTGTATTTTGAATATTTTCGGTCAGCTTGGTTTTGCATTGGTTGAAAAGTTCATTGCTATCTATACCCGATGAAATGCTGACTGTTCCGAATATATCTTTCCAACTTTCAACAAAACGGTTGATTAAATCCTGCGATATTTTTTGGGCAGGACGGACCGCGAATTTAGCTTGATCTCTCAATATATTGTTTGCTACGATGGATCGCTCTACATTTGGATTGTTGTTGTAAGAGAAATCGCGAAGATGTCTGCGTACCAACTCATTGACAATGTAAATGGTACAAATCTCATTCCATCCATAGGGAGCAGCGGCATAACGAGTCACAATATCTTTGAGGTTCACATCATTTACCTGTCGATTCAAATAGTTTTCTACTTGTCGTTCAGCTTCTGTCAGCGTATTATTCAGTTCATTGTAGTCACCAATTTCTACTTTTCGTTGAATCTTGGACTTCAGTTCTTCCGAATTATGTGGCATATCCGTAGAATCAACAAGGCGTGCTTGTGGATATAGGTTTGCGAAATGGCGATTTAGGACTTGTTTGTAGCGATCCTGACCTTTACCGGAACCTAAATCTTCGAGAATGTTCAAACCGGATATAACCGGACAAGAATCGAAGATTTCGCGGAATGGCTTTTCTATCTTACGTTGGTAGATGTCTTTAGCCCGTTTACTGAACTCTTCCCGTGTTTTCTGGCGAAGTTCGCTTGTGACAGGAGTTCGCATATATTTTTGTACTTGGCAATACCAATAAAAATCATTCTTGAGCGTCCGATTTTCTTTATAAAGTTCCGACATAAAAAAGACCATCTTATTGTTTGTATTGCTAAAAGCGTAAGTATGCGGATTGTCTTGGTCAGAATCCATCACAAATTCGACATTGATATCTGCATTGTTGGACAAGAAGTTCTTTCCCATAATATTTACTCCTACAGTAAAACGGCTGGAATAGAATACTTCACGTGCAGCAGGAGTAATATATGCGAAGAATATTTCTTTCAACTCCTCGGCCATCGTATTATTATCGATTACTTGAGTTTTTATTAATTGAGCTACTTCTATTTCGTCTTCGGAATAGAAACAATATGTTTCGGGAACTCCCTGCTTGGCGGGTTCGTTACGAATAATGTTTTTGTCACATAGAAAATCCAGTACTTTTTGAACTTCATTTTTGAGTGATAACTTTTGAGCATCGACATCACTCATTAATAGGCAGGTAATGTTGTCGACAGTGGCCGGAAATATTAACCGGTCTGTTTCCGAAAGATTACATATCATGAATAAAATGTTAACCACTCGTTGACCGAAAGCACGATCGCTATACTCTTGTATCATATCGTTTGCTTTCTGGATAGAACGCTGCCCTTTAGCCATCAGACTACCTTGGAACATGGCATTGAAGAATTGATCGAAAGCAATGAAATTGCCAACTTCCTGATCTTTAGTTTGCTTGGCCGTACTGTGGGTTACTTTAATAATACTTCGTTCATTACCTTTTACCTCTTTCTCTACATATCCTAAATTAACGAAGGAATTGAAAACCTGCATTATCAATTTAAATTGATAGGGTACAAAAGGGTAGTATCCGATAAACTCTTCGCGTGTTTGATAAGCATTGTATGATGTAGGAAGTTGGAATTGTGCTGATATAGCGTTTTTCTTTTTATCATATAATTCTCCTAATCTTAACTCTGCTGTCGGCTTTTTCTCAAGAATACGTTTTTGAGTGATGTATTCGGGCTGTGTTCCTTTCAAAGAAACTTTCACTTCGAAGCGTCCCATAATCTTTCCATAATCTTCGGAAGTTGCAGATATCTGGCAACTTTCTACGATTTCCGATAAATCTTGCTGTGCTGTACAGGCTACCCAAATTTTATCTTCACAGGCTTTATGCAATTCTGTGACAATCTGTTGCAACTGTAATAAAAGTCCTTTTCGATCATCAATAAACTGACTGACTTCGTCCACAAGGAAGATTAAACGATATTTATCTCCTTTGTCTGCAAGATATGATTTTAGCTCATTCATGAACGTTTCGACGCTAATAGCAGTGTCGTCTCTAATGATTCGTTCACGAATAATGTCTGTTGATAGGGTCGGTATCAGTTCTTTACCGATTTCGAGAATGAAATCTAATTCATTGATAGCCAGGTCACTTGCCTGCAAATCCCAGTCGAAACCTTCTTCTTTTATACGCTCTTTGAACTCATCGAATTTATTTTTCTCCAGAAGAACCTTCTCGAAATGTTGGGCAAGGGCTAAATTGAATTTATTGAACCCTCGAAATTGATTCAGTTCGCTCCAGAATATATCTAAAAAGACACGTTGCTGATCGCCATGAATATTATGGACTGTACCAATATTGAAAAGAATAGTGTCAACGGTAGCGTCCTTTAACCAAATTGTTAAATCACGCATATCCGAAATTTCTACTTCCGACTTACTTTCCGGTATTTGTAACGGGTCACGAAGTTTCACTGCTTCTAACAAGCGTTCAAGAGCCATTTCCCGATATTGGGAAGATAGACAATAATCCAAATATTTTAAGAAATGGGATTTACCGGAACCAAAGTAGCCATTTATCCAAATTCCATCATGGCTGACATTGCGGTTTTTGATAGCCGATAGTATTTTGTAGAGTCCATTAATGATTTCGTCTGTAAATACATATTCTTCAATTTCTGTTTTGACTGTTTTATCAGAAAAGTCGCTTGCGGATACTGCCGGATTGACCGTACGGTTTATATCTTTTTCGTATATTGCTTCTAATTTCATATCGGTGTCTTTTTAATCGTTAATCAATAATGTTGCGCGGTATGTGTGTTGATCGTCAAGACGGTCAAATAAATTGAAGTTATTATCTTCACGGTGTCCGGGATAGAATACTATAATTTTGTATCGGCTACTTCGGTTGTACTGTTCGTAATTGGCCAGAAATACATTCGTACGCATATATGGGAACATATTGCCTATCCCATATAGAAATACATAGGGACGTATCTTATCATCATCAATTGTGATATGGTCAATGATGCGTTGATGAATATATTGATAAAAAGCTTCGCTATTAGCTTTATTGGTAAGAGAAGATGTTACCGCATCCGGAGTACTTTCGTCTTTTTCAAGTAAGTATTTCAAATACGAAGGATGCTTTTTCCCGAAGGATTGTCCATCAAGAAATTTACAAAACTCATCAAATAGATTGAGAGTAAGTACATCTATGTAATTACAAGGGCGAATTAGTTTCGCCTTGAATTCCTGTATCTGCTGCCGTATTTCATATTCCTTACTGGCAGGATATTGAAAGATGAAGAAGTTATAGAATAAATCTCCATTTTCTGTATCTTTGAACTCTTTACTGGAGAGTTTCTGGAATAGTTGCTCAACTGTCATGCTTATAGTATGGATTGTTTAATGCGTTCAATTTCATAAGGTTGTAACAGACAGGCTTCAAGGAACCATTGTTCTTTTTGAAGCAAGTAATAGTTCCAGTCAGTATCTTTTATTTGCAGAGGGTGAAGCTCGGATGTTTTTTCGTCTAACATACCAATCTTCTTAAGCATTGATAAAAATGTCACAGCTATTTTATTTTTCGTCTGATCACTCCAACTGTCAACAAAATCATCATTGGCTGATATTTCATTGATTGCTATTATAATGTCGTTTTTACTAACTTCCCGTTGGATAGAGTTCCATCTGGAAAGAATGACATTCAGTTGAAAATCAAAGAAAAGTTTATAACTTTTGAGCATGACATAGAACATGCCCACATTCTGGGCTTCCCGGGAGAAGGACTGGTATTGCACCCAAAATGCGGGAGGAACAGAATTGTATCTAAGCCTGAATTCTGTAACAGCACGTTTCCGCGTATTCTCTGTATTCATCATTAGATATTTGTTTTCTATAATTTCCTTTTTAAGTAATGCATCTTGTTCTGGTGACATTAATAATGGCAGAATGTTATTCATTTCATCCGGCATATATCCACAACCCGTAACAGATGCACTATATGGACTATTATATTTATTATTCATTTGTATTTTTACTACTGTTTATTAATTCCCGAATATCTATCTCGAGAAGTCTTGCTATCTTTATTAGAGTATTTAAGTCTGGCTGCGAAGTATTAGTACACCATTTTGATACAGTGGCAGGGTCTTTACTAAGCTGCTCTGCTAACCACTTATTAGTCTTTTTCTTTTCAACAAGGACTACTTTTATTCTATTAATATCCGTCATTTGATATTTCCTTTATTGCGTTTGACGCAAATTTAGTGAAAAGAAAAATAGGATACAGCATCTTACTATGATTTTTTCTTCATAGATGATGCAATTGGGCAGTCTTCTTACATCTTATCGACTCTTAATTGGTATAATATAGTGTGTGAATGGAAATGACACTTTAATGTTAGTGCAAAATCTCACTTAACTTATCTCCAATAATTTTCTTCTCATTACTACCGATAGTAGACAATCTCACCAACGGAATTCCGTATAACTCTAAGATACGATCCTTTTTAATATCACGTTCAGACTGACTCGTCCCCGATTTGTGGAATGTATAACCATCCGTCTCAATAGCCAATACCGGTTG
>CDZN01005067.1_pt1 | contig 18126 bp, 11 predicted proteins | sample 557701 | NCBI WGS metagenome assembly CDZN01 (sample SAMEA3182089, study PRJEB8094) | gut metagenome | biome: human; feature: gut; material: Stool; isolation source: human stools | place: Canada | collected 2013-02-04 | reverse complement strand
GCAACTTACCGTTCGGCAGTGACTCCTTATGTAGTAACAGTTACTCAAGGAAATGTAATTCCGACTGCCTTTATCGGCACAGCTTCTTCTGTGAGCCAACTGACAAGTCCTGAAGAAAAAGCCGCTGCCCAGTGGATGATGGATAATATATCCATGTCCGAATACATCTCATTCAAAGATGTAGTAGACGGAAAAGTGGATTTGGGTAAATATACTGCAATCTGGTGGCATTTCCATGCAGACAATGGCGATAATCCTCCTTTGCCGGATGATGCGAAAGCTGCCGTAGAGAAATTTAAAGTCTACTATCAAAACGGTGGCAACCTGTTGCTGACCCGCTATGCAACTTTCTATATTAAGGACCTTAGCATTGCAAAAGACGAGCGTGTACCCAACAACAGTTGGGGAAGAAGTGAAGACTCACCCGAAGTCGTTGATGGGGCATGGAGCTTTCCAATTATCGGCAACGAGTCGCATCCGTTATTTCAGGATTTAAGATGGAAAGATGGTGACAAAACAAGAGTCTATACCTTTGATGCTGGTTACGCGACTACCAATAGTACGGCACAATGGCATATCGGAACAGATTGGGGAGGTTATGAGGATCTGAACGCATGGCGTAGCTTGACAGGAGGAATCGATGTGGCATGCGGAGACGACGGTGCAGTAATCATTGCCGAATTCGAGCCGCGTGCCAACAGCGGACGCACAATTTGTATCGGTTCCGGTTGTTACGACTGGTACGGTAAAGGCGTAGACACTTCTGTCGACTACTACCACTACAACGTAGAGCAAATGACTCTGAATGCAATCAACTACTTATGTAAATAAAAGAATAAGCAATAATTATGAAAAATATGATCTTATATATAGCAATCACCACGCTGTTGGCCTCAATGAGCGCTTGCAGTGATGAGATGGATCCCGTATTGACTCAAAGAGACTGGGACGGTACAGCCACTTACTTCCAATCGGCCGACGAGCATGGCTTCTCGATGTACTATAAACCGCAGGTAGGCTTTGTCGGTGACCCGATGCCATTCTATGATCCGGTTGCCAAAGACTTTAAAGTGATGTACCTGCAAGATTACCGTCCGAACCCCGAAGCTACTTACCACCCCATTTTCGGGGTGGCCACCAAAGATGGTGCTACTTATGAATCTCTCGGCGAACTGATTCCCTGTGGAGGTCGTGACGAACAGGATGCTGCCATCGGTACAGGAGGTACTATCTATAATCCGGTTGATAAACTCTACTACACCTTCTACACCGGCAATAAATTCAAACCTTCTTCCGACCAGAATGCACAGGTAGTCATGGTAGCTACCTCTCCCGACTTTAAAACATGGACCAAGAACCGCACTTTCTATCTGAAAGGAGATACGTACGGCTATGACAAGAATGACTTCCGCGATCCGTTCCTGTTCCAGACCGAAGACGGCGTTTATCACATGCTGATTGCCACCCGTAAAAACGGAAAAGGACACATTGCCGAATTCACCTCTACTGACCTGAAAGAGTGGGCGTCTGCCGGCACATTTATGACCATGATGTGGGACCGTTTCTACGAATGTCCGGACGTATTCAAGATGGGAGACTGGTGGTATCTGGTCTATTCGGAACAAGCTTCCTTCATGCGCAAGGTACAATACTTCAAAGGCAGAACACTTGAAGAACTGAAAGCAACCACCGCCAATGATGCCGGAATATGGCCGGACAATCGGGAAGGTATGCTGGACAGCCGTGCATTCTATGCAGGCAAGACTGCTTCCGATGGAACCAACCGTTACATCTGGGGCTGGTGTCCTACCCGTGCCGGTAATGATAATGGAAACGTAGGGGATGTAGAACCCGAATGGGCTGGCAACTTGGTGGCACAACGCCTCATTCAGCACGAAGACGGTACGTTAACTCTTGGAGTTCCCGATGCAATCGATCGTAAATACATTTCTGCACAAGAGGTAAAAGTGATGGCTAAAGACGGAAACGTAACAGAAAGCGGTAAAACCTATACGTTGGCCGAAGGAGCTTCCGTTATCTTCAACCGGTTGAAAGTACACAACAAGATTTCCTTTACCGTAAAAGCATCCTCGAATACAGATCGTTTTGGAATCTCTTTCGTCCGTGGAACGGACTCCAAATCATGGTATAGCATCCACGTCAACGCTGACGAGGGTAAAGCCAACTTCGAGAAAGACGGTGACAATGCCAAATACTTGTTTGATAACAAATTCAATATCCCGTCGGATAATGAATACCGGGTGACGATTTACACTGACCAGTCGGTTTGTGTGACTTACATCAACGACCAGTTATCTTTCACGAACCGCATCTATCAAATGCAGAAGAATCCGTGGGCACTCTGCTGTTATAAAGGCGAAATCACTGTATCAGATATTCAAGTGAGCACCTATTAATAGAAAAGTAACATCTTTTACAGTGTTTGAAACAAAAGTGATAGGCGTTTCATCCCGGAGCGCCTATCTTTGCACTGTAACAACCTTAATACCATAAAGCATGAATTTAAGACTCTCTTCCAAACAAATTCAAACCTTCGCGGTTTTATTTTGTATGATTGTGATGAATATCTCTCTATCCGCCCGTGCGGACAACTCTCCTCTATTAATTAAAGATTTAGGAGAAGGACATTGCCTCGTACGTGTCAACACTAACCAGAAGTATCTGTTGTTGCCCGTAGAAGATGCATCGCCCGATGTGCGTATCAGCATGATTGTTAATAATAAAGAGGTAAAGAACTTCGATGTCCGTCTGGCCATCCATAAAGTCGATTACTTTGTTCCGGTAGATCTTTCCGACTATTCCGGCAAACTAATCTCTTTCAAATTTAAAATGAACTCCAACGACCCCGTGCGTGTCAACCTTTCGCCGGACAACACTGCTTGCTGCAAGGAAATGAAATTGTCCGACACGTTCGACACAAGCAATCGTGAAAAGTTCCGTCCCACCTATCACTTTTCTCCCCTCTACGGATGGATGAACGACCCGAACGGAATGGTATACAAAGACGGCGAATACCACCTTTTCTACCAATACAACCCTTACGGTTCCAAATGGGGAAATATGAACTGGGGACATGCCATCAGCAAAGACCTCGTAAACTGGGAACATCGCCCCGTAGCAATCGCCCCGGATGCATTCGGTACTATCTTCAGTGGCTCCGCCGTGATAGATCATCATAATACCGCCGGCTTCGGTGCAGGCGCCATCGTCGCCATCTATACACAAAACAGCGACCGTCAGGTGCAAAGCATTGCTTACAGCACCGACAACGGACGTACCTTTACCAAATACGAAAACAATCCTGTATTAGTATCTGAAGCACGTGACTTCCGCGACCCGAAAGTATTCTGGTACGAAGGCACCAAACGCTGGATCATGGTATTGGCAGTAGGGCAGGAAATGCAATTCTTCTCTTCCCCCAACTTGAAAGACTGGACATTTGAAAGCAGCTTCGGCAAAGGACACGGCGCACACGGAAACGTTTGGGAATGTCCCGACTTATTCGAACTCCCGGTAGAAGGAACAAATGAAAAGAAATGGGTACTGCTTTGCAGCCTCGGCGACGGTCCTTTCGGTGACTCGGCCACTCAATATTTTGTAGGCTCCTTCAACGGAAAAGAGTTTGTAAACGAATCACCCTCCAAAACCAAATGGATGGACTGGGGAAAAGACCATTATGCCACCGTGACTTGGAGTGACGCTCCCGACAACCGCCGCATCGCTATCGCATGGATGAGCAACTGGCAATACGCAAACGATGTTCCTACCTCCCAATACCGTAGCCCGAACTCCGTTCCCCGTGACTTGAGCCTGTTTACCGTAGATGGTGAGACTTACCTCCAATCAGCTCCCTCTCCCGAACTGCTGGCTTTGCGTGATGCTTCCAAGAAACGCTCGTTCAAAGTAAACGGAACACGCACAATTAAAGAAATGATTCCCGGTAATGACGGTGCATACGAAATAGAATTGACAATCGAAAATCAACGTGCAGACGTAATCGGCTTCCGTCTCTACAATGATAAAGGCGAAGAAGTGGATATGCAGTATGACATGAAAGAAAAGAAATTCTCGATGGATCGCCGCAAGAGCGGAGAGGTTAGCTTCAATGAGAACTTCCCGGTGTTGACCTGGACAGCTATTGAAGCCGGAAAAGATGTATTAAAACTCCGTCTGTTTGTTGATAAATCCAGCGTTGAGGCTTTTGGGGACGGTGGACGTTTTGTGATGACCAATCAGGTATTCCCTTCGGAACCTTACAATCACATAGACTTTTATAGTAAAGGAGGAACTTATAAAGTAGATTCATTTGTAATTTACAAGTTGAAACCATAACCCCGCATTGTTCCGCTCCATGGGTTCTTTCCCCGTATCCTTACGGTAGAGTATCTCTTTCCCTATGGAAGAGTACCATTAAAGCGGGGATATAGTTGCTCTAAGCTTACGGTATTACTAGTTCGTCACGGCCGTGACGAGATCCTACCACGGCCGTGGTAGCTTCTTCCCACAGCCGTGAAGAGAAGTCACCACGGCCGTGGGAAGGTAACAATACCGTAGCTTTAGCACAACAAAGAACGGGAGATGCACCAACTATACAAAGGGCTGACGTGTACATTGCCGTAGGGTTATGTGTCTTGTCCTATAGAAACAGAAATTATTATATAAAAGATAAAACAATGGAAAACAGTAAAAACTCTTCCCTTTCCAAACTGATCCCGGTGATGCTTTGCTTCTTCGCCATGGGATTTGTTGACCTGGTAGGCATTGCCTCCAATTATGTAAAGGCAGACCTCGGTCTGTCGGACTCGCAGGCGAATATCTTCCCTTCACTGGTATTCTTCTGGTTCCTCATCTTCTCCGTACCCACAGGCATGTTGATGAGCCGCATCGGTCAGAAGAAAACCGTATTGCTTAGTTTGCTTGTGACTTTTGCTTCTTTGTTATTGCCGGTTTTCGGAGACAGCTATATGCTGATGCTGATTTCTTTCTCCCTTCTGGGCATCGGAAACGCGTTGATGCAGACTTCCCTGAATCCGTTGCTTTCTAACATCGTACGTGGCGACCGTTTGGCAAGTAGCCTGACTTTCGGCCAGTTTGTGAAAGCTATTGCCTCTTTCCTTGCACCTTACATTGCCATGTGGGGAGCGACACAGGCCATTCCGACTTTCGATTTAGGCTGGCGCATCCTGTTCCCGATTTACATGGTTGTAGCCGTCATTGCTATTCTGCTGCTCAATATCACACAGATTGAAGAGGAGAAGGAAGAAGGCAAACCGTCCACTTTCGGACAATGTCTCGCTTTGCTTGGCAAACCGTTTATTCTGCTTTCTTTCGTCGGCATCATGTGTCACGTCGGAATTGATGTGGGAACAAATACCACTGCTCCCAAGATTTTGATGGAACGTCTCGGCATGGGGCTTGACGATGCGGCTTTTGCAACAAGCCTTTATTTCATCTTCCGTACGGCAGGTTGCTTCCTGGGTTCTTTCATTTTGCGTAAGATGTCGGCAAAGTCTTTCTTTGGTATTAGTGGCGTGCTGATGCTGATAGCGATGGCCGGTTTGTTTATATTCCATGACAAGACAATGATTTATGTATGTATCGGCCTGATTGGTTTCGGTAACTCCAATGTGTTCTCCGTAGTCTTCTCGCAGGCATTGCTTTATCTGCCGGGTAAGAAGAATGAAGTTTCCGGTCTGATGATTATGGGACTGTTCGGCGGCACGGTATTTCCGTTGGCTATGGGAGTAGCATCCGATGCCATGGGACAGAGTGGGGCAGTAGCCGTAATGACGGTGGGCGTGCTTTATCTCTTGTTCTATACGTTCCGTATTAAAAAATAATTTTATAACTTTGGAAACAATAAAATCCGTAGATCATGAATAATACAATCGTAGGAATGGGCGAGGCACTTTGGGATGTGTTGCCCGAAGGAAAGAAGATAGGTGGTGCTCCGGCAAACTTTGCCTATCATGTATCACAGTTTGGTTTTGACAGTCGCGTGGTGAGTGCCGTGGGCAAGGATGAGTTGGGAGATGAGATTCTGAACGTATTCAACGAAAAGAAACTGAAAACGCAGATTGAACAAGTGGATTATCCTACCGGTACGGTACAGGTGACACTGGATAACGAGGGGGTGCCTTGTTACGAAATCAAAGAAGGCGTGGCATGGGATAACATACCTTTTACGGATGAACTGAAACGTTTGGCATTGAGTACGCGTGCCGTTTGCTTCGGTTCCCTGGCTCAACGTAATGAAGTGAGCCGTGCCACTATCAACCGTTTTCTGGATACGATGCCCGACATAGACGGACAACTGAAAATCTTTGATATTAATCTCCGCCAGGACTTCTACACCAAAGAGGTATTGCGCGAATCTTTCCGCCGTTGCAACATTCTGAAGATAAACGACGAAGAACTGGTGACCATCAGCCGTATGTTTGGCTATCCCGGAATCGACTTACAGGATAAATGCTGGATTCTGTTGGCAAAATACAACCTGAAGATGCTGATTCTGACTTGCGGAATTAATGGTAGTTATGTGTTTACTCCGGGTGTTGTCTCTTTCCAAGAGACGCCGAGAGTTCCGGTTGCCGATACGGTGGGGGCAGGTGATTCCTTTACGGCTGCTTTCTGTGCTTCCATTTTGAATGGAAAACCGGTTCCTGAAGCTCACAAACTTGCCGTTGAAGTTTCTGCTTATGTCTGCACGCAAAGCGGTGCAATGCCCGAACTTCCGCAGGTTTTGAAAGACAGACTAATGTAATTGTTTGATGGAAAGTAAGTATAGAGGTATATCTCATTCGTGGGAATATACCTCTTGTTCTTTTTGCATGATTCGTATGATATGAGAGGTAGGGGCATAAAAAAAGGAGCAACGCCTTGCTCCAACCTTTGTTAACCTTAAATCTAATACTATGAAAAACACATTGCAAAGATACGGACTTCTGCTAAATCTGCAAATAATCCAAATAAAAAGAGATGTTTTATAACATTTATTGAGTGTTTGTCTTACGCTTTATACTTTTGTTAATAGTTTCCGGTTGAATATTGGGAACTGTTTTGCATTTCTTTGGAGGGTAATGATGAGAATAATTGGGTGATAGATAGCATACTCACAGTTTTATTTCTTATTTTTGTTCTCAATCGTCTATTTAGGCCATAGAAAGAAATACGAAAAAAATGAGAATGATTAGAATGATGGGATATACGAAGTGGATAGCAGTCTTGCTCTGTCTTCTTGGCATGACGGCTTGTCGGCAGGACACACACCGTTTCCGTATCGGGGTGGCGCAATGCAGCGATGACTCCTGGCGGCATAAGATGAATGATGAAATTCTCCGCGAAGCAATGTTTTATGATGGAGTATCGGTTGAAATCCGGTCGGCTGCGGATGATAATCGTAAACAGGCGGAAGACGTTCATTATTTTATAGATGAAGGGGTTGATTTATTGATTATCTCTGCCAACGAAGCGGCCCCCATGACTCCGATTGTAGAGGAAGCCTATCAAAAGGGAATACCTGTCATCCTGGTAGACCGGAAGATTCTTTCTGATAAATATACTGCCTATATCGGTGCCGACAATTATGAAATAGGACGTGCGGTAGGTAATTATATTGCGTCAAGCCTGAAAGGAAAAGGGAATGTGGTGGAACTTACCGGACTGGGTGGCTCAACTCCTGCCATGGAACGCCATCAAGGATTTATGGCTGCTATCAGTAACTTTCCGGATATCAAACTGATTGATAAAGCGGATGCTGCGTGGGAACGTGAACCGGCGGAAGTGGAAATGGATAGTATGCTTCGCCGTCATCCGAAGATTGATGCGGTGTATGCACATAACGACCGTATCGCTCCGGGAGCTTATCAGGCTGCAAAGAAAGTGGGACGGGAGAAGGAAATGATTTTTGTCGGTATCGATGCTCTCCCCGGCAAAGGTAACGGATTGGAAATGGTGCTCGACAGTGTGTTGAATGCTACTTTTATTTATCCGACCAATGGCGACAAAGTGATGCAACTGGCAATGAATATTCTTGAGAAAAAGCCTTATCCCCGGGAAACGGTCATGAACACTGCGGTGGTTGACCGTACAAATGCGCATGTCATGCAACTTCAGACAACTCACATCTCGGAACTGGATCAGAAGATTGAAACATTGAACGGACGTATCGGCGGATATCTGTCTCGGGTTGCTACACAGCAGGTGGTGATGTATGGTGGTTTGGTTATTCTTCTATTGGTGGCAGGTTTATTATTGGTAGTCTATAAATCTCTCCGTGCTAAAAATCGTCTGAATAAGGAACTTTCCGAGCAGAAGAAACAGTTGGAAGAACAGCGGGACAAACTGGAAGAACAACGGGATCAGCTCATCCAGCTTTCTCATCAACTGGAAGAGGCAACGCATGCCAAACTGGTTTTCTTCACAAATATATCTCACGATTTCCGTACTCCGCTTACATTGGTTGCTGATCCGGTAGAACATTTATTGGCCGATCATACACTAAGTGGAGATCAGCATCGAATGTTGATGCTGATTCAACGAAACGTGAATATCCTCTTACGTCTTGTCAATCAGATTCTGGATTTCCGTAAATACGAGAACGGTAAGATGGAATATACACCTGTTCAGGTAGATGTTCTTTCCTCTTTTGAGGGCTGGAACGAATCATTCCTTGCAGTTGCCCGGAAGAAACACATTCATTTCTCTTTTGATAATATGCCGGATACGGATTACCATACATTGGCGGATATGGAAAAGTTGGAACGTATTTATTTTAATCTGCTTTCCAATGCGTTCAAGTTCACACCGGAAAATGGAAAGATAACAGTTCGTTTATCTTCCTTGACGAAAGAGGATACTCGCTGGATTCGTTTTACTATAGCCAATACCGGTTCAATGATTTCCGCCGAACATATCCGGAGCATTTTCGATCGTTTTTATAAAATAGACATGCATCATGCCGGTTCGGGAATCGGACTTGCACTGGTTAAAGCTTTTGTTGAATTGCATAAAGGTACAATTTCTGTGGAAAGTGATGAAAAGCAGGGCACTGTCTTTACCGTTGATTTACCGGTACAGACTTGTGAGACTATTCTGGCCGAAGATTCTCTAAAGTCATCAATCTCTGCAGTTCCTTTAAATCCTGCTTCTCCCGGATCTCCCGCCTCTTCCGACCTGAATGAATCTTTAGTTGTCGAAGAAGAGGAACTGGAAAAAGGCTATGATTCTTCCAAACCTTCTGTTTTGGTAATTGATGATAATGCAGATATCCGTTCGTATGTACGCGGATTACTCCATACCGATTATACTGTAATTGAAGCAGCAGACGGTTCGGAGGGCATCCGCAAAGCAATGAAATATGTCCCAGACTTGATAATCTCTGATGTGATGATGCCCGGTATTGATGGAATAGAGTGTTGTCGTCGGCTGAAAAGCGAACTGCAAACCTGCCATATCCCTGTCATCTTATTGACAGCCTGTTCTTTGGATGAACAAAGGATTCAAGGGTATGATGGAGGTGCAGATGCTTATATCTCCAAGCCCTTCAGTTCGCAATTGCTGTTGGCACGCGTTCGTAATCTGATAGATTCACATCGCCGCCTGAAACAGTTCTTTGGTGACGGACAAACGTTGGCAAAAGAGGATGTTTGCGATATGGATAAAGACTTTGTGGAAAAATTCAAGGCTTTGATTGAAGCAAAGATGGGAGATTCAAATTTGAATGTAGAAGATTTGGGTAAGGATATGGGATTAAGTCGTGTGCAGCTCTATCGCAAAATAAAATCCCTGACTAATTATTCTCCGAATGAATTGCTTCGCATCGCTCGCTTGAAGAAGGCTGCTTCCCTGCTTGCTTCGTCAAATATGACAGTGGCGGAGATTGGTTATGAAGTCGGTTTTAGTTCTCCTTCTTATTTTACCAAATGTTATAGAGAGCAGTTTGGAGAAAGTCCGACAGATTTGCTGAAGAGGAAAGGATAGAATCAAAACTATTCACGTCAGAATACAATAAATCCCGGTAACTTGAATTTTCAATGTTTACCGGGATTTATTGATATGTGTTAGTTATGAATCAATAAACTTTTATCTGCGTTTCCTTGATTATACCAGTTTTGTTCGTTTTTGCCACTACTTTGCGCCCATTTTGCAAATCCTTTATAGGCTTCCAAGAAATTAGCTTTTTCAATAGCATGCGCTGCGTTGCCTGGTACTCTTAATCCCCAAATCAGGCGTCCTGCACTAAAATAATAATTATCATCTTCTTCGTCCCCGTTTGTATATACCGGTAGCAGATTTTTATCATTGAATGGATATTGGTAAGTGATCGGTTCAATACCATTCATATGGATTTCTGTTCCGCTATCATTACGTTTTAAATACAAGTCGAATTCATCGCCTTCTAATATTTCCTTTACTTCTTTTCTCTTCTTTAGGGTGATCAGAATATTGATCTCCGGTAAATCACTTGTTGCTACCAAAGCATTCTTTTCTGTATTATAATATTGGCTGCCTGCAGGTTTAGCCAGATTCTTAATTAAAGGGCTGTAATCAATGATAAGATGTTTATTGGGGACAAGATCTACTCCGTCGATCGCAGGAATCACGTTTTTAGTTTCATAAACTTCTATACTTTCCACTTCGTCAGAATCTATTTCTTTCAGTCTTAAATAAGGAGAATAAGGGAATATTCCTCCGATAGCTTTTAGACGTAATCCTATTTGTATATACTGCGCAGTGTATTTTTTGTCAACCTTTTTAATACCTTGGAACTGCACCTTATAATTGACTACAAAATCATTAAAGTCATAATCTCCTAATGATGGGAATTGGTCTTCAAACATGATTGTTCCCCAACCATCTTTGGGATGAAAAATGACTCCTTTTGACAATTGGATGTCATCTTCTATATCATGCCCACGAGTGATTGACCGGGTGGTGTTAGATTTGGATTTGGCATCATTAGCAATGTTCAGTGAGAAACTTCTATCTGCATTTACAGGTATGGCTACTTTTTTGGTTTCATTGGTGCTGGTTTTGTACTGGGCATACAATGTATTTACGTAGGTTGGGATGCTCAAAGGGAGACTTGAAATTTCTGTATCTACAGGAATGTCGGCTATTTTCTCTTCTTTACTACATGCTTCATCCAAAAAGAAGGAAACCATAGTGGGGGTAGTAGCAGCTACTGTTCCTGCGGCTACTTGAGTTAATTTCCATTGAAAGCCTGCGGGTATATCCAGGTCTTTTACTTGAATTTCTTTTTCAGGTTGCTTGCTTTCATCATAAAGGTTCTTCTCACAGGAGCTGAAAGCGAATACTCCAAATAAACAAGAAGCGAATAGAATTGTCTTCTTTTTCATAACAGCAGTGCTTGTTTTGTTAATAATAGGGTTGCTTTTAATGGGTACAAAGGTCGGGATTATTTGTAAATAAAGCAAATAAAGTTGCATATTTTATTTGAAATACTTTTATTATTTGCAAATTCTTTCCTTTTTATCTAGTTTTGGAACTGAAATAAAGTAATGTTTGAGTGATGAAAGATTATAAAGTAGACAAAGCGAGCCTCTCCGCATCCTTTTGTCAAGAGGTGTATCAGGTTGTTCGGGAAATTCCGGTAGGTAAAGTTTCTACCTATGGGGGAATTGCCGCATTATTGGGAATGCCTCAATGTTCCCGTATGGTGGGGCGTGCTTTGAAACAGATTCCGGATGATTTATCTGTGCCTTGTCACCGGGTTGTCAATGCATCGGGACGCCTTGTTCCGGGTTGGACAGAGCAGAAACAACTCTTGTTGGAAGAAGGGATCTCTTTCAAGCAAAATGGATGCGTAGACTTGAAAAAGCATCTTTGGAATTACTCCGTATCTGAATGAAATTTGCATATTTAATCTATTTTCCTTACCTTTGTGCCAACAATATGCAAGAACAGACTGTTATTTATTTATGAAAATACTGTTTTCTACTGTTCATTGAGAGGATAATCTTATCAAATTCTATTCCTTTTAAACTACTTAGTCTGTTTTTTTACCATTTAAAAAACGTCGGATCGTCATGTTGTCATGTGACATGACTGAACCATGCGAACATTCAACTTGTTTATCGTAAGTGAGAATGAGGAACGCGGCAGTTGAAAACAAAACAAATATTATAATCTAAACCAATATATTATATGAGTAAAATAGAAATAAAGGATTTGTACCTTATCTTTGGTCACGAGAAGCAGAAAGCACTCAAGATGTTGAAAAAAGATAAGAGTAAAGAGGGAATTCTGAAAGATACCGGTTGTACGGTAGGAGTGAAAGATGCCAATCTTTCAATTAATGAAGGAGAGTTTTTTGTGATAATGGGACTCTCGGGAAGTGGAAAATCGACATTACTGCGTTGTATCAATCGTCTGATACGTCCTACTGCCGGACAAGTGCTTGTAAACGGAGTAGATATATCTAAAATATCCGAAAAAGAGTTATTGCAGGTTCGCCGGAAAGAACTGGCGATGGTTTTCCAGAATTTCGGTCTGTTACCTCACCGTTCCGTATTGAGCAATATCGCGTTCGGTCTCGAACTTCAGGGAGTGAAGAAAGAGGAACGTGAGAAGAAAGCGATGGAAAGTATGAAGCTTGTCGGATTGAAAGGATATGAAAATCAGATGGTGGGCGAGCTTTCCGGTGGAATGCAACAGCGTGTCGGACTGGCCCGCGCTCTGGCTAATAATCCCGAAGTACTTCTAATGGATGAGGCTTTCTCTGCGCTCGATCCTCTGATTCGTGTGCAAATGCAGGATGAACTGTTGGCTTTGCAATCGAAGATGAAAAAAACAATTGTCTTTATTACCCATGACTTGAGTGAAGCGATTAAACTGGGCGACCGTATTGCTATTATGAAAGACGGAGAGGTGGTGCAGGTAGGTACTTCAGAAGAAATACTGACCGAACCGGCTAACGATTATGTAGCCCGTTTTGTTGAAAACGTGGACAGGAGTAAAATTATCACCGCTTCTTCTTTAATGATTGACAAACCGTTGGTGGCCCGTTTGAAGAAAGAGGGACCTGAAGTATTGATTCGTAAGATGCGTGCGAAGAATATCACCGTATTACCTGTCATAGACGCCGATGATAAACTGGTCGGAGAAGTACGTCTGAACGACCTGCTTAAGTTACGTAGCAGACAGGAAAAATCCATTGAAACGATTGTGCGTACAGAAGTACATTCTGTATTGGAGGATACAGTGTTGGAGGATATACTTCCTTTAATGACAAAGAGCAATTCGCCGGTATGGGTGATTGATGAGACGCATGAGTTTTTAGGAACAATCCCGCTTTCCTCCTTAATTATCGAAGTGACGGGGAAAGATAAAGAAGAAATAAACGAAATAATTCAAAACGCAATAGACTTATGATAAATATAGGACAATATATAGAGATGGCTATCAATTGGATGATGGTACATTTTTCCACTTTCTTTGATGCCGTGAATGCAGGCATCGGTAGTTTTATTATAGGATTCCAACACGTACTTTTTGGAATACCTTTTTATATAACCATCCTGGTACTTGCTGCACTCGCATGGATGAAGGCAGGACGTGGTACGGCGATTTTCACCGCATTAGGATTATTACTGATTTATGGAATGGGATTTTGGGAGGCTACTATGCAAACCCTGGCTCTCGTTTTTTCATCTACCTGTCTGGCTCTGATTGTTGGTGTACCTTTAGGAGTGTGGACGGCAAACAGTCCGCGTGCAGAGAAAATACTTCGTCCTGTTCTCGACTTGATGCAGACGATGCCTGCTTTTGTTTATCTGATTCCTGCCGTTTTGTTTTTCGGATTGGGAGCAGTGCCAGGAGTGTTTGCCACCATTATCTTTGCTATGCCTCCTGTGGTCCGCCTTACCGGATTGGGAATTCGGCAAGTTCCTAAAAATGTAGTGGAAGCTTCCCGTTCGTTCGGAGCTACCCGTTGGCAGTTATTGTATAAAGTGCAGCTTCCTTTGGCGTTGCCAACCATCCTGACAGGTGTCAATCAGACAATAATGATGTCGCTTTCTATGGTTGTCATTGCTGCCATGATTGCTGCCGGTGGTCTGGGAGAAATTGTATTGAAAGGTATTACCCAAATGAAAATCGGACTTGGGTTTGAAGGTGGTATCGCAGTTGTTATTTTAGCTATCATCTTAGACCGTATCACACAAGGAATGGCAGGACGAAAAAATAAGAACTAAACGGAAAGGATAAAATACGTATGAGAATATATAAAATAGTAGGAATAGTATTGTCAGCTATACTTTTGCTGGCTTCCTGTACTAATTCAGACTTAGAGAAAAAGAAAGTAAAAATAGCCTATGCCAATTGGCTGGAAGGTATTGCCATGAGTCATTTGGCTAAGGTGGTATTGGAAGAACATGGATATGAGGTTGAACTGCAAAATGCTGACCTTGCCCCCATCTTTGTATCTATGTCAGGAAAGAAATCTGATGTCTTTCTGGATGCCTGGTTACCAATAACGATGAAAGATTATATGGATCAGTATGGAGACAGCATCGAATTCCTGGGTGAGGTATATGGAGAAGCCCGTGTAGGACTGGTTGTTCCTCAATATGTTACGATCCAGTCTATTAGTGAGCTGGAAGCTAACAAAGACCGTTTTTCTTCCGAAATAGTGGGAATTGATGCCGGAGCAGGGATAATGAAGACGACCGATAAGGCCATTGCTGCTTATGGACTTGATGGGTATACCCTCATGACTTCAAGTAGTTCCACCATGCTGGCTTCTTTGAAAAAAGCGATGGACAAAGGAGAATGGATTGTCATCACGGGGTGGACACCGCATTGGATGTTCGACCAGTTTGACTTGAAATTCTTGGATGATCCGAAGAAAGTATATGGAGACTTGGAAGAAATACATGCTATTGCATGGAAAGGATTCAGTGAGAAAGATCCGTTTGCTGCCGAATTCTTTGGTAACATCAAACTAACGACAGAAGAACTTAGCTCTTTTATGACAGCTATGAAGGATGCCCGGATGGATGAAGAAGAAATAGCCCGCAAATGGAGGGATGAACATCGGCAGTTGGTGGATAGTTGGATTCCGAAGTCAGAGAATAAATAGATTGGAGCATTGTGATTCTTAATTTTAAATATAAAATAGACATGAACTCTAGTGGGAAAAAGGGAGTATTGTTTATGTTAGACAGAGTTCATACAATAAAAAAGCGGTAATCTTCTACAAGATTACCGCTTTATATTTATAGGGTATTACTATTATTCAGCACCCCAGTTTTCTCTAGCCAAACGTTTGTAGCTGTTGTAACGCCATTTAGCGTTTTCTTCAGCAGCTTTGAACAGTTCTTCAGCTTCAGTAGGATATTGTTTCATTACAGAAGCGTAACGAACTTCACCCTTCAAGAAACCTTGGAAATCTTCCCAGTTCGGTTCTTTGCTATCCAATTGGAATGGGTTCTTGCCTTCTTCTTCCAAAGCCGGGTTGTAACGCCACAAGTGCCAGTAACCGCACTTAACAGCTTTTTCTTCTTCTTCCTGGCTCTTACCCATACCTGCTTTCAGACCGTGGTTGATACATGGAGCGTAAGCGATAATCAAAGATGGTCCCGGATATGCTTCAGCTTCACGGATAGCTTTCAGAGTTTGAGCTTGGTCAGCACCCATAGCGATCTGTGCAACATATACATAACCGTAAGTAGTAGCCATCAGACCGAGGTCTTTCTTACGTACGCGCTTACCAGCAGCAGCGAACTTAGCGATAGCACCTACCGGAGTAGCCTTAGAAGACTGACCACCTGTGTTAGAGTAAACTTCAGTATCCAGAACGAGGATGTTAACGTCCTTACCGGAAGCGATTACATGGTCAAGACCACCATAACCGATATCGTAAGAAGCACCGTCACCACCAATGATCCATTGGCTGCGTTTTACAAGATATTGAGTCAGTCCTTTCAGTTCTTTGCAAATAGGACATCCGTGAGAAAGACCTTCTTCAATCACTGCTTTCACTTGAGGAGCCAATTCTTTAGTCTTGTCAGCATCGTACATGTTTTCAATCCATGCTTTCAGCACTTCTTTTGCTTCAGGTGAAGCGTTGTCGGCAGCAAGGATTTCGTTGAATAACTTCACGATACGAGCACGCATCTTTTCATTAGCCAATTCCATACCCAAACCGAATTCACAGAAGTCTTCGAACAGTGAGTTAGCCCAAGCAGGACCGTGACCGTTTTCGTTCGTAGTATACGGAGTAGAAGGAACTGAACCAGAGTAGATAGAAGAACATCCGGTAGCGTTAGCAACCATTTCACGGTCACCGAACAATTGAGAAATCAATTTCACATACGGAGTTTCACCACAACCAGAGCAAGCACCAGAGAACTCAAACAACGGAGTAGCGAACTGTGAGTTCTTCACGTTAGACTTGATATCAACAAGATGTTGTTTAGTCTTCACGTTTTCAGCACAGTAAGTCCAGTTGTCAGCTTCAGCCAATTGGCTTTCGAGGTGTTTCATTGTCAATGCTTTGCCACCCTTCTTCGGATTACCCGGACAGATGTCAGCACAGTTACCGCAACCCAGACAGTCGAGAACGTCAACCTGGATACGGAATGTCATACCGTCGAATACTTTACCTACTGCTTTCAATTGTTCGAACTTAGCACCCTTCTGCTCTTCAGCATCGAGTACGAACGGACGGATAGAAGCGTGAGGACAAACGTATGCACACTTGTTACACTGGATACAGTTTTCTGGATTCCATTCAGGAACGAATGCGGCTACACCACGTTTTTCGTATTTAGAAGTACCTTGATACCAAGTACCGTCTTCGATACCCTTGAATGCAGATACAGGCAGCAAGTCACCATCTTGTGCATTGATCGGACGAACTACTTCGTTGATGAATGCAGGATCGTTGTTTTCAGCTTTTGCATCATCCGGCAGGTTAGCCCAAGCAGGATCAACAGCTAAAGTCTTGTATTCACCACCACGGTCAACGGCAGCATAGTTCTTGTTAACAACGTCTTCACCCTTCTTACCGTAAGACTTAACGATGAATTTCTTCATCTGTTCAACAGCCTGGTCTACAGGAATAACACCTGTGATACGGAAGAATGCAGATTGAAGGATAGTGTTGGTACGATTACCCAAACCAATTTCCAATGCAATCTGTGTTGCGTTGATATAGTATACGGAAATGTTGTTCTGTGCAAAATATTTCTTAACCTTGTTAGGCAGGTTCTTAGCCAGTTCTTCACCTTCCCAGATAGTGTTCAGCAAGAAAGAACCGTTCTTACGCAAACCACGAGTTACATCGTACATGTGCAGGTAAGCCTGAACGTGACAAGCAACGAAGTTCGGAGTATTTACCAAATAAGTGGAACGGATCGGAGTATCACCGAAACGCAAGTGAGAACAAGTGAAACCACCTGACTTCTTAGAGTCATAAGAGAAGTAAGCCTGGCAGTGTTTGTCAGTGTTGTCACCGATAATCTTTACAGAGTTCTTGTTAGCACCTACTGTACCGTCAGCACCCAAACCGTAGAATTTAGCTTCGAACATTCCTTCACCGCCTAAAGCGATTTCTTCTTTTTGAGGAAGAGAAGTGAAAGTAACGTCGTCTACGATACCGATAGTGAAGTGATTCTTCGGCATTGGCATGGCCAAGTTCTCGAATACTGAAAGAATTTGAGCAGGAGTAGTATCTTTTGAACCCAAACCGTAGCGACCGCCAACGATAACCGGAGCATTTTCTGCGCCGTAGAAGCAGTCTTTAACGTCAAGGTAAAGAGGTTCGCCGTTAGCGCCCGGTTCTTTAGTACGGTCAAGAACTGCGATAGTCTTGGCAGTCTTAGGTACAGCAGCCAGGAAGTGTTTAGCAGAGAACGGACGATACAGGTGTACGGCAACCATACCCACTTTTTCGCCATTTGCTACCAAGTGGTCGATAGCTTCGCGGGCAGCTTCTGTTACAGAACCCATAGCGATAATTACGCGTTCTGCATCTTCTGCACCATAATAATCGAACAAACCGTATTTACGACCTGTAATCTTAGAAATTTCATTCATGTATTCTTCTACGATAGCAGGAACTGCTTCATAGTAGTTGTT
>CDZN01019772.1_pt1 | contig 18155 bp, 13 predicted proteins | sample 557701 | NCBI WGS metagenome assembly CDZN01 (sample SAMEA3182089, study PRJEB8094) | gut metagenome | biome: human; feature: gut; material: Stool; isolation source: human stools | place: Canada | collected 2013-02-04 | reverse complement strand
AAAAATCAATAAGTCTTAGCAGAACTTGGTACATTTGCGATTGTAAACTTACCGTCAATATCAGTGATAGTACCAAGGGTAGTGCCATTCACCAATATTGAAGCACCTACGACAGGTTGTCCATCTTCTTCAGAAGTAACCAAACCGGTAACTCTGGATGTCTGCGCTGTCATCAGACCTATACCTATAAAAAGGAAGGTCATTAAGAACATCAATTTTCTTTTCATAAATTCTCTCTTAAATTTAACCTATAAACAGATTTTTTGTCTCTAACAGGTTGCAAAGATAATACTAATTATGACAAACCGGAAAAAGTGTTACGTATTTAACTAAAAAGTATTATTTTGCAAGCAGTCATCCAGCAAAAACCAACAAACTATAACTATGAGTATTTAATTTAATATATTTTAAAATAGAATTTCTATCATAAAGATATCGTCCAAAAAGATATTTTCAAGATAAAAAGAGCATTATTTCCTCTCAAATGGTATCTTTTTATCATTTTGCATCTCCCAAAAGACTAAAGAACTATTAACAATGATGAAAACTGAAACGACCATGTACCAAGTTCTGCTAAAACTTTGCGCATTTCTTATGTAGGAATGATTTCGCAGGACGTTTCCATCAAACCGGGAGTAATAAAAGTCGTATTAAAAAGTGACGCGAAAGCACTGGATGAGGTTGTAGTGACAGCCATGGGTATCTCGCGTGAAAAGAAAGCACTGGGTTACGCCGTTCAGGACGTAAAATCAGATCAGCTGACGCAGGCTGCCAACTCCAATCTAGCAGGAGCGCTGCAAGGTAAAGTATCCGGTTTGGACGTTAAGCCTTCAAGTGGTATGCCAGGAGCTTCTTCACAGATCACCATCCGTGGTGCACGTTCCTTCTCGGGTGACAACACTCCGCTTTACGTTATCGACGGAATGCCGGTAACCAGTACGCCGGACGTTAGTACAGACATACAGAACAATGGTAGTGTGAGCGGAGCCGACTTCGCCAACCGTGCGGTAGATATCGACCCTAATGATATTGAAAGTATCAACATCTTGAAAGGACAGGCTGCTTCTGCACTTTATGGTATCCGTGCTTCCAATGGTGTGATTATCATCACAACCAAGAGTGGTAAAGGATTGGAAAAAGGCAAACCACAGGTTAGCTTCTCTTCTAATGTCAGCTTCGATGTAGTCGGTCGTCTGCCGGAATTCCAGAAAACATACGCACAAGGTTCGGGTGGAGTATTCAGCACTACTTCGGGAACGTCTTGGGGACCTAAGATTTCCGAACTTCCAAACGACGCAACGTATGGAGGTAACACGGATAATGAATACACGCAAAAGTTCGGTAAGCAACAGGGAAAATATTATGTTCCCCAGCGTGCAGCAGCCGGTCTTGACCCGTGGGCTACTCCACAGGCGTATGACAATGCAAAAGACTTCTTCGACACAGGAATCACCTGGAGCAATTCATTGAATGTAGCGCAGATGCTCGACAAAAGCTCCTACTCTATCTCATTGGGAAATACACATCAGGACGGTATTATCTCAAGCACTGGTATGGACAGATATAATGTAAAGGTTAGTGCTGACACGAAACTGACTAACAACTGGAGTTCCGGATTTACAGCTAACTATATCACTACTTCTATCGACAAGGCAGTGACTTCCGGTAACGGTCTGTTGAGAACGGTTTACGCAGCTCCTCCCAGCTATGATCTTGCTGGTATTCCAAGTCACGTAGACGGTAACCCGTACACACAGAATTCTTTCCGTGGTAGCTTTGACAACGCTTATTGGGCAATGGAAAACAACAAATTCACAGAAGATACCAACCGTTTCTTCGGAAATGTATACGCAAGCTATCAGACTGATTTTGGTACAACCAACCACAAGTTGAACGCAAAATACATGGTCGGCGTGGATGCTTACACCACTCACTATGTAGACAGCTACGGATACGGTAGTAATACCGGTGGCGGTCGCGGACAGATTGAAAACTACGGCTGGACGAACGCTACATACAACTCTTTGCTGACCATCAACTATGACTGGCGCATCAACGAGGACTGGGGATTGAACGCTGTATTGGGTAACGAAATTATCCAAAGTAACAGAAAGAAGTATTATGAATATGGTACGAACTACAACTTCCCGGGATGGAACCACATCAACAACGCCACTACTCAACAAACAGAGGAAGAGACGTGGAAAAACCGTACGGTGGGATTCTTCGGTAACGTATCGGCTTCTTACAAAAATATGCTTTATCTGACCCTCACCGGACGTCAGGACTACGTATCTAATATGCCACGTAACAACCGTTCGTTCTTCTATCCTTCTATTTCGGCAGGCTTCATCCTAACGGAACTGGATGCATTGAAAAACAATGTTGTTAATCACGCTAAATTGAGAGTATCTTATGCGGAAGTAGGACAAGCAGGGGATTTCCTCGAAAACTACTACTCAACTCCGACCTATGGAGGTGGTTTTTACACACTGACTCCGATCATGTATCCGATGAAAGGTACTACTGCCTATACTCCGTACTACACAATTTTCGACCCGAAACTGAAACCGCAGAACACACGTTCGTATGAAGTGGGTGCTGACGTGAACTTCCTCGATAACTTAATTACATTCAGTTATACGTACTCACGCCAGAATGTGAAAGACCAGATTTTTGAAGTGCCTTTGGCTTCTTCTACCGGTGCCAGCAAACTGCTCACCAACGGTGGTAAGATTCATACCAACACGCACGAATTCACTCTTGGCTTCAACCCCATCCGGACGAAGAATATCAACTGGGATTTTGCATTCAACTGGACGAAAATCGATAACTACGTAGATGAACTGGCACCGGGTGTAGAAAATATCTCTCTGGGTGGTTATGTTACTCCGCAGGTACGTGCTTCGGCAGGTGAGAAATTCCCTGTAATCTATGGTGTAGGTTTCAAGAGAGATGCGAACGGTAATCGACTGGTAGACGAAAACGGTCTTCCTATCGCTGGTGAAGCACAGGTAATCGGTAAAGTTTCTCCGGATTTCCTGATGGGTTTCAACACCACATTACGCTTATGGAAGTGTACAATCAGCGCAGTACTCGACTGGAAACAGGGTGGTCAGATGTACAGCAGAACAACCGGACTGGCAGACTACTACGGTGTCAGCAAGAGAACGGAAAACCGCGAAGGTACCATCATCTTCGACGGATACAAAACCGATGGAACTAAAAATGATATCGCTATCACAGGTGCAAACGCACAACAGGTATTTTACAGCCGCCTGAACGATATTGACGAATCTTCTGTATATGACAACTCTTTCATCAAACTGCGTGAAGTGGCTGTCAACTACAAAATTCTTCAAAAACGTTCAATGGAACTTTCTGTAAACGCATTTGCCAGAAATATCCTGATCTGGGCTCAATTGCCTGACCTCGATCCGGAAGCCAGTCAGGGTAACAACAACATGGCAGGAGCATTTGAAGATTATTCAATGCCGCAGACAGCTAGTTTCGGCTTTGGTTTCAACATTAAATTTTAATCTGCAAGACAATGAAAAAATATAAATCAATAGGAAAATTGCTGGCAGTTTCTTTCTTGACTGCTGCCATTGCTTCTGCTTGTACGGAAGACGCAATGGATAAAATCAATGAAAACCCTAACAATCCTCTGGATGCGCCTGCAAAATTTTTGATTACAGACTTAGGGGTAAGCACTGCATTCAGCACTGTGGGAGGGGATTTCTCGCTCTATTCTTCTGTTTACATTGAACACGAAACGGGTATATCCAACCAGCTTTACCGGGCGGAAGTACGTAGCGGAGAGCCTACAACGGCTACTACCTACAACAACGCATGGATCAACGTGTATTCAAATATCAAGAACGCTAAAATCGTTATCAAGAAGTGTGAAGAAGATCCTTCGGAAAAAGGAAACGTAGTGACGGAAGCAATTGCTAAAATCCTGCTCGCTTACAACGGAGCAGTGGCAGCCGATGTATTTGGAAATACACCGTACAGCCAGACTGGTATCCTCAATCCGGACGGCACACCAATGTATATGCAGCCCAAAATAGATACGCAGGAAAGCATTTATCAGGAAGTGATGCAAAATCTGGATGATGCCATCACTCTGCTGGATAACGGTACTGCCAAAGATGCAGGTCTGTCCGGCGCAGTCGGTTCTAAAGACTTGATCTACGGTTCAAACACCAGTACTCAAGCAAGTATGTGGCTCAAGACAGCTTATGCGTTAAAAGCACGCTATACAATGCGTCTGCTCAATAAAAGTGCCAATAAGACAACTGATCTTCAGAACATTCTTACTTATGTGAGCAAATCATTTGCTAATGCAAGTGAAGAATGTAAACTGGCTGTTTATGACGCTGATTCACAGTTGAATCCGCTTTGGTCATTCAGCTATAGCCGTAACAGTTTGGCAGCCAGTGCCAGTCTGATTGAAAAGTTTGTTGAGCGCAATGACCCCAGAGCACCGCAAGCATTTCTGGAGCCCGATCCCACCGGCTATATTGCTTATGGATACGGAGGTACGCAAGCTACAGACATCGCAGGTATCAAAGCGGCTCCTAACGGAACTCCGCAAGAGTTGCAGAACAATTATGGTATGTCAATGATATCATGGGCAATGTCGGCTCCTACTCTTTTAATCAGTTATCACGAAGTGAAATTCCTCGAAGCAGAAGCATTATGCCGTTTGGGAGGCAGACTGGGTGAAGCTAAGAGTGCTTTAAAAGCTGCAATCACTGCCGGATTCGAGAATCTGGAAAACTCAATTATAGATGCCGCTGACACTTGGGTATATGATGGTGACAGCGATTTGGGGGCAGATGTAGCAGAAACCTATTTCACGGATGAAGTAGAACCGTTATTCGATGCCAACCCTCTGCAAGAGACAATGATACAGAAGTATCTCGCCTTCTTCGGTGCATCCGGCGAATCACTGGAAGCCTATAACGACTACCGTCGTTTGAAAGGTGCAGGAGAAAACTTCATTGTACTGAAGAACCCGCTGAACAACAATAAGTTCCCATTGCGCTTCGGTTATGGAGCAGACGACGTATTGGCAAATCCTGAAGTGAAAGCTGCTTTCGGTGATGGCCAGTATGTATATAGCGAAGCTGTCTGGTGGGCCGGCGGAAACAAATAATGAACTTAAAATCTCTCAAAGGAGAGACTTTACATAGAGTCGTTTCTGTACTCTAACAAATTAACAGAGGCGAACAAAAATAGGCCAACCGTGAGGTTCGCCTATTTTATTTTATCCAATTTCATCAGATGAATGCTCAAATAATAATAGAGAAAAAGGAATATTCAACGGCATCTTTTACATACCATTTTTCTACCCGATCATACTCTTTTCCTACTTTATTCCGTATTTAACGTTTAAGCACCTTTTAAATAAATTAAAAAAAATCTCGTACGAATCAATTTCACCACTGCAAATCGGGTAGATATTTGCTTAAAGTAGTGCGGAGAATACTCAAAGTAATAGGTTTCACCAATACTTCAGTTGCTCCTGCATTCATTGCGTTTTCCTTATCCGAGCTGAAAGCATAAGCTGTCTGCATGATAATAGGAATTTCGGTATTAGACTCACGAATTATCTTCGTTGCCTCCAACCCGTTCATCACCGGCATCTTGATATCCATCAGCATTGCTTTGGTTCTTTCCTGATGCTGTTGAAACAACTCCACCATTTCCTGGCCATTTTTAGCCCACTCGATATCACACTTTTTGCCTATGATAGCCTTGATTAATTTAAAGTTGCTGTCATCATCTTCAGCTACTAAAATTAAGGGTCTGAATTCATTCATTTGTTCGCTTTCCATATCGCTTATATATTGTTTTTTTATCTGTTTTTTGGGATTAATCTCCCTTTTCAGCCCGCAAGTTATAAAAAAGATTCATATATTTCGCTATCTTTGCGCCTCAATTTAAAAGAATAGTATGATTTCTGTTGACGGACTAGCCGTAGAGTTTGGCGGCACTGCTTTATTTAGTGATATTTCTTTCGTAATTAATGAAAAAGACCGCATCGCACTGATGGGTAAAAATGGGGCGGGAAAAAGTACGCTGCTGAAAATTTTGGCAGGCGCACGACAACCGACACGTGGAAAAGTTTCCGCGCCCAAAGATTGCGTAGTGGCCTATCTGCCTCAACATCTGATGACGGAAGACGGAAGAACAGTGTTTGACGAAACGGCACAGGCTTTTTCACATCTACATGAAATGGAAGCGCAGATTGAAAAACTGAATAAAGAGCTCGAAACACGGACGGACTACGAGAGCGACAGTTACATGACGCTGATTGAAGAAGTGTCTGCCTTGAGCGAGAAGTTTTATTCGATTGACGCAACTAATTATGAAGAGGATGTGGAAAAGGCATTGCTCGGATTAGGGTTCACCCGGAGCGATTTTCAACGCCAGACGAGTGATTTCAGCGGTGGATGGCGGATGCGCATCGAGCTCGCTAAGTTGCTGTTGCAGAAACCGGACGTACTCTTGCTCGATGAGCCGACGAATCATCTGGATATTGAATCTATTCAATGGTTGGAAGATTTCCTTATTAATAACGGGAAAGCAGTTATCGTAATCAGCCACGACCGCAAATTCGTGGATAATATTACAACACGCACCATCGAAGTGACGATGGGACGTATTTATGATTATAAGGTGAACTATTCCCAATATCTGCAACTGCGTAAGGATCGCCGCGAACAGCAGCAGAAGGCATACGACGAGCAGCAGAAGTTTATTGCTGAAACGAAGGAGTTCATCGAACGATTCAAAGGAACATATTCAAAGACGTTGCAGGTACAGAGCCGCGTCAAAATGCTGGAAAAGCTGGAATTGCTCGAAGTCGATGAGGAGGATACTTCTGCATTGCGACTGAAATTCCCGCCTTCACTCCGTTCGGGCAGTTATCCGGTTATCATGGAGGGTGTTGGAAAGGCATACGGAGAGAAAGTGGTGTTCCGCAACGCTAACCTGACGATTGAGCGTGGTGATAAAGTAGCTTTTGTCGGTAAAAACGGTGAAGGTAAATCTACACTCGTGAAATGTATCATGAAGGAAATCGAACATGACGGTACACTGACTCTAGGACATAATGTACAAATCGGATATTTCGCTCAAAATCAGGCTTCGTTGATGGATGAAAACCTGACAGTTTTCCAAACGATTGATGATGTAGCCAAGGGGGATATCCGGAACAAGATTCGTGATTTACTGGGTGCCTTCATGTTTGGTGGTCCCGAGGAATCAATGAAGAAGGTGAAAGTACTTTCGGGTGGGGAGCGTACCCGCCTTGCCATGATTAAATTGCTGTTGGAACCTGTCAACCTCCTGATCCTGGATGAGCCGACGAATCATCTGGACATGAAAACGAAAGATATCCTGAAACAGGCATTGCTGGATTTTGACGGCACGCTGATTGTTGTTTCACACGACCGTGACTTCCTCGACGGACTGGTGACCAAGGTATATGAGTTCGGTAATCAAAAGGTGACGGAACATCTTTGCGGCATCTACGAGTTCCTCGAAAAGAAAAAAATGGATTCGTTGCAAGAACTGGAAAAGAAATAATAAATAATAAAAAGAGGGTATCGGCTGCAGGCAGAATAAAAGTATTTGTATATTTGCAACATCATTTATAACAGGCATTTAGAAAAAAATGGATGAAACAAGGCAGTTATACATTATAAGCGGATGTAACGGAGCTGGTAAAACAACAGCTTCCTACACTGTACTGCCTGAAATTTTATTATGCAAAGAGTTCGTTAATGCGGATGAAATCGCCAAAGGTTTATCACCGTTCAATCCGGAAAGTATGGCTATAGAAGCCGGCCGTCTGATGTTGAAACGTATTAATGAACTATTAGCTGCTAAAGTAAGTTTCTCTATTGAAACAACATTGGCAACCCGTTCATACACCCGGCTCATTCAAAGAGCACAAAATGCCGGATATAAAGTCAGCTTGATTTATTTCTGGCTGAATTCTCCGGAACTTGCCGTCAACCGTGTGTTACAACGGGTCAATGAAGGGGGACATAATGTACCGATGGACGTTATCTACCGCCGATATCAGGCAGGCATTAACAATCTGTTTCAGATTTATATGCCGCGTGTAGACTATTGGCTGTTAGCCGATAACAGTATTTCTCCTCGAGTAATTGTAGCCGAAGGTTACCAACATGGCGAGGATCGAATATATGAACTTGAACTTTTTAAATGCATCAAGAATTATGTCAAATAATGAAATGCAAGAATTGAGCGATAAATTACGACGCGGTCTTCAGCTGGCAGAAAAGCGATTGCTGGAAAAAAATGCTCGCAATGGTAAACTCCTTAGTCAGGGAACACCAGATGGAAAAGTAATTTATGTATCAGCAACAGAATTGCTGGAACGTTTGCAAGAAAAAGAAAAGGAATCAATAAAAAAATAAATTCTCTAAAAGAAAGGATGAAAGGGAAGAAACGAATAATAGTAACTCTGCTATTTTTAATCAACATTATAATGTTGGTGGCAGCCGTTATTCCCCATCATCATCACCCCAACGGAATGATTTGCATGAAGCAGGACTTGCCTGTAGAACAACAATGTCCCACGCATCATCATCACCCGGGAAACGATTCATGTTGCAGCAGCGAATGTATGACTCGTTTCTACTCTCCCACTCCATCCGTACATACGGATAGCGGACCGGATTATGTATTCATCGCTACCCTGTTCACGGATGTAATCATCGAACATCTATTACGGCCACAAGAGAGACGGATTAAGAACTATTACGTCTACCGAGACTCTCTGCATGGCACGGATATACACCGTGCCACTCCTCTTCGTGCCCCTCCCTACTCTGTTTTTGCGTAAAAGCGTAAATGCAAATCAGTTGCATTTGCGTTACCTTATCTTTGTAGCGTAAAAAAACAGTAAAATTTAGTAGGAAAATATCATTATGAAAAAACTTATTTTCGTAGGAATCCTAGGCTTATTCGTGCTGGGTTCCTGTAATAATAGTACCGTCACACACACACACAATGAACACGATCATGCCACGGAAGGACATAATCACGAGGCAGAGGGTTCCGATCATTCTCATGAAGGCGAATGTAGCGGAGAACACAACCATGAAGCGACCGATGGACATAACGAGTCTGCCGAAGCGCACAGTGATGAAATCATCCTTCCGAAGGCAAAAGCTGAAGCAGCCGGTGTCAAGGTGAGCGTTATCGAACCTGCACCTTTCCAGCAAGTGATTAAAACCAGCGGACAGGTGCTGGCTGCCCAAGGTGATGAATCGGTTGCCGTAGCTACAGTGGCCGGCGTTGTATCTTTCCGTGGAAAAGTAACGGAAGGAATGAGCGTCGGCAGCGGCACGCCGCTAGTCACGATTTCTTCAAAGAATATCGCCGACGGTGATCCGGTACAACGTGCCCGTATTGCCTACGAGGTATCTAAGAAGGAGTACGAACGTATGAAAGAGCTTGTTAAAAACAAGATTGTATCTGACAAGGATTTTGCACAGGCAGAGCAAAGTTATGAAAATGCCCGCCTTAGTTACGAAGCCCTTTCCAAGAATCATTCGGCTATCGGCCAAAGTATTACAGCTCCTATTGCAGGATATGTGAAAAGCATTCTTGTGAAAGAAGGTGACTACGTGACCATCGGACAACCGCTGGTGAGCGTGACGCAGAATCGTCGTCTTTTCCTCCGTGCCGAAGTGTCTGAAAAGTATTATCCATACCTCCGTACAATCAGTTCCGCCAATTTCCAGACTCCTTATAATAATCAGGTGTACGAGTTGAAAGCATTGAACGGCAAACTTCTCTCTTTTGGAAAAGCTGCCGGAGACAACTCTTTCTATGTACCTGTCACTTTTGAGTTCGACAATAAAGGGGAAGTGATCCCCGGCTCATTCGTAGAGGTGTTCTTGCTTTCTTCAACGATGGAAAACGTTCTTTCTCTCCCACGCACGGCACTGACAGAGGAACAAGGTATCTTCTTTATCTACCTGCAACTGGACGAAGAGGGTTATAAAAAACAGGAAGTAACGATAGGAGCCGACAACGGTAAAAGTGTTCAGATCCTGACCGGAGTGAAGGCTGGCGACCGTGTAGTGACCGAAGGTGCTTATCAGGTTCGACTGGCAAGCGCAAGCAATGCCATCCCGGCACATAGTCACGAACATTAAAGCGGCGAGGTGCCGCAGCCGGATTTTCTTGCGGCGCATCTATCAAGTTATTTATAACTCTCAATTAATGAAATATCATGCTTAATAAAATTATACATTACTCCCTACACAACCGGTTGGTTGTAGTCTGCGCGGCCATCCTCCTGCTAATTGCGGGAACGTATACCGCCATGCATACGGAAGTAGACGTATTCCCCGACCTGAACGCACCTACGGTAGTCATCATGACAGAGGCCAACGGTATGGCTGCGGAAGAGGTTGAACAGCTCGTCACTTTTCCTGTTGAAACTGCCGTAAACGGAGCTACGGGTGTACGCCGTGTCCGCTCTTCTTCTACCAACGGATTTTCTGTTGTCTGGGTAGAATTTGATTGGGGAACCGATATTTATCTCGCCCGCCAGATTGTTAGCGAGAAGTTAGCAGTGGTGAGTGAATCACTGCCGGTCAACGTTGGTAAACCGACACTCGGCCCACAATCTTCCATCTTGGGCGAAATGCTCATCGTCGGTCTGACTGCCGACTCCACTTCGATGCTCGATCTTCGTACGATTGCGGACTGGACTATCCGTCCCCGTCTATTGTCTACCGGAGGAGTGGCACAGGTTGCCGTGCTCGGAGGAGATATCAAAGAATATCAGATTCAGCTGGATTCCGAACGGATGCGTCATTACGGCATTTCGATGGGAGAAGTGATGGCTGTGACACAGGATATGAACCTGAACGCAAATGGAGGTGTGCTCTATGAATTCGGAAATGAATATATTGTACGCGGTGTACTTTCAACTTCTAAAACAGAGCAACTTGGCAAAGCGGTAGTAAAGACAGTGAACAACTTCCCTGTCACGCTGGAAGATATTGCGGACGTAACCATCGGACCGAAAGCCCCGAAACTGGGAACTGCTTCAGAGCGTGGAAAATCTGCCGTACTGATGACTATTACCAAACAGCCGGCTACCAGTACGCTGGAACTGACGGATAAACTGGAAGCATCTTTGAAAGACCTGCAAAAGAATCTGCCACCAGACGTAAAAGTTTCAACGGACATATTCCGTCAAAGCCGCTTTATCGAAAGTTCCATCGGCAATGTGAAGAAATCACTCTTTGAAGGAGGTATTTTTGTAGTAATCGTACTCTTCCTGTTTCTGGCAAATGTGCGCACTACATTGATTTCATTGGTAACGCTGCCTCTTTCCCTGCTTGTTTCGATTCTGACACTACACTACATGGGACTGACAATCAACACCATGAGTCTAGGAGGTATGGCGATAGCCATCGGATCATTGGTAGACGACGCCATCGTCGATGTGGAAAACGTGTATAAACGACTGCGGGAGAACCGTCAGAAAGCAGAAGCGGAAAGGTTAAGTACACTCGAGGTGGTATTCAATGCTTCGAAAGAGGTGCGGATGCCTATACTTAATTCTACGCTGATTATCGTTGTCAGCTTTGTTCCGTTGTTCTTCCTTAGCGGAATGGAAGGTAGAATGTTGGTTCCGCTGGGCGTTGCCTTTATCGTAGCATTGTTCGCGTCGACAGTAGTTGCTCTGACGCTGACTCCGGTGCTCTGTTCTTATCTATTAGGAAGCAATAAGACAAACAAGGAACTGAAAGAAGCTCCCCTTGCCCGTTGGATGAAAGGAGTTTACGAAAAGGCACTGACTTGGGTGCTGGCACACAAACGAGTGACACTTGGAAGTACAATCGCACTTTTTGTGGTTGCGCTCGGAGTGTTCTTTACCCTCGGACGCAGCTTCCTTCCTTCCTTTAATGAAGGATCGTTCACCATCAATATCAGTTCTCTACCGGGTATTTCACTGGAAGAAAGCAATAAAATGGGACATCGGGCAGAAGAGTTATTGATGACGATTCCCGAAATACAAACCGTAGCCCGGAAAACGGGACGTGCCGAACTGGACGAGCACGCATTAGGGGTAAACGTTTCTGAAATAGAAGCTCCGTTTGAACTGAAAGATCGTTCGCGCAGTGAACTGGTAGCTGATGTACGTGAAAAATTGGGTACTATCACCGGGGCAAATATAGAAATCGGACAACCAATCAGCCACCGTATCGACGCTATGTTATCGGGTACGAAAGCGAATATCGCTATCAAGCTGTTCGGAGACGATCTGAATAAGATGTTCTCACTCGGTAATCAAATTAAAGGAGCTATCAGTGATATTCCCGGTGTTGCCGACCTGAACGTGGAACAACAGATTGAGCGTCCGCAGCTGAAAATACAGCCTAAACGGGAAATGCTGGCTAAGTTCGGTATTACTCTGCCGGAGTTCTCGGAATATGTGAACGTAGCCTTGGCTGGAAAAGTGATCTCGCAGGTTTATGAGCAAGGCAAGAGTTTCGATCTGATCGTGAAAGTGAAGGATGATGCCCGGGATGAAATAGAAAAAATCCGCAACTTGATGGTAGACACGAATGACGGTCGCAAAGTTCCTTTGAGCTATGTAGCAGAAGTGGTATCTGCCATGGGGCCAAATACGATCAACCGCGAGAATGTAAAACGTAAAATTGTGATTTCTGCTAATGTGGCCGACCGCGATTTGCGTAGTGTTGTCAATGATATTCAGAAGCGCATCGACACATCGGTGCAACTGCCCGAAGGTTATCACATCGAATATGGCGGACAGTTTGAAAGTGAGCAGGCTGCCAGCCGGACACTGGCGTTGACTTCATTTATCAGCATTGTAGTAATCTTCTTATTATTGTATAATGAGTTCCGCAGCGTGAAAGAGTCGGGCGTCATCTTGCTGAATCTTCCGCTGGCACTGATCGGTGGTGTATTTGCTTTGGTGATTACAACAGGAGAGGTCAGTATTCCGGCTATCATCGGTTTCATTTCCTTGTTCGGTATTGCAACGCGTAACGGTATGTTGCTCATCAGCCACTACAATCATTTGCAAAAGGAAGAAGGTTTGAATGTATACGATAGTGTGCTCCGAGGTTCTCTCGACCGTCTGAATCCGATTTTGATGACGGCATTGTCTTCTGCACTTGCACTGATTCCATTGGCACTCGGCGGCGACTTGCCCGGTAACGAAATTCAAAGTCCGATGGCAAAAGTGATTTTAGGAGGGTTATTAACGTCTACTTTTTTGAACGGTTTTATCGTTCCGATTGTTTATCTGATGATGCATCGGAAAAAGGCCCAGGAAAGCCTGTAGCGGGTGATGTTTTTCCTCGGTGAGGAAACCATCGTTCCCCGGTGAGGAACCAAGTGTTTCTCGGTGAGAAACGGGTCGTTCCTCGGTGCCAAACAAATAGATGCCTTATCATAAAGTATCTACCAACAATAGCTTGTAATAAATAAAGAAATTAGAAATGAAACAAATCATGACCATAAGCGCTGCACTTCTTTTCTTAACCATAGGCGAAGTGCAAGCCCAAAACGGAATTGAACAGGTATTGAAGAATATCGAAACGAACAATAAGGAGTTGCAGGCAAACGAGCAACTGATTACTTCGCAGAAGCTGGAAGCTAAAACGGATAATAACCTGCCTGATCCTACTCTTTCTTACGCACATCTATGGGGAGCGAAAGATAAAAACGAAACAATCGGCGAACTGGTTGTTTCACAGAGCTTTGATTTCCCCAGCTTATATGCTACACGCTACAAGTTGAATCGTCTGAAAGCCGGAGCTTTTGACAGTCAGTCGGATGTTTTCCGTCAAGAGAAGCTGTTACAGGCGAAAGAACTTTGCCTGGATATTATCATGCTTCGTCAGCAAAAGCATATTCTGGAAGAACGCCTCCGCAATGTGGAAGAACTTGCAAAGATGTATGCCAAACGTCTTCAAACAGGAGATGCGAATGCTCTCGAAACCAACAAAATCAATTTGGAACTGTTGAATGTCAGAACAGAAGCGTCTCTGAACGAAACAGCACTCCGCAACAAACAGCAGGAGCTGAATACGCTGAATGGTAATATTCCGGTAGTTTTCGAGGAAAACCAATATCCGGCTATACCTTTCCCAAGCGATTATCAAATATTGAAGTCGGAAGTGATGGCAGCGGACCGTACTCTTATGGCACTTGGCAACGAAAGTCTTGTTGCCCGTAAACAGATTGCTGTCAATAAATCCCAATGGCTGCCGAAGTTGGAACTCGGCTACCGTCGGAACACAGAAACAGGCATACCTTTCAACGGTGTAGTGGTAGGTTTCTCTTTCCCGCTTTTTGAAAACCGGAATAAGGTAAAAATCGCTAAAGCACAGGCTCTTAACATTGACTTGCAAAAGGATAATGCTACCCTGCAAGTAGAGTCCGAATTGGCACAGCTTTACCGGGAAGCGAAAACACTGCACGCTTCGATGGAAGAATACAGCAAGACTTTCCAGTCGCAACAAGATCTGGCACTGCTAAAACAAGCTCTGACAGGTGGACAGATTAGTATGATTGAATATTTCGTTGAAGTTTCTGTCATCTATCAAAGCCATCAAAATTATCTGCAACTGGAAAATCAGTACCAGAAAGCAATGGCACGGATTTACAAGAGTAAGCTGTAAATAGTACATAAAATCCTTTAGACATGGATTACGCTAAACATACTAATTTCTATTTTAAGTGATGTAAGTATGTTTATATAATAATTTCAGGCACGGATTACACGGATTTCACGACTTTTAGAAATATGATTGCCATAAAGCAACAGCGTAATCCGTGCCTAAATATATCTCCCCCTCTCTCTCATTTTCTTCAAGTTTCAACTAAATATTTCAAAATAATATGTTACATTTGCAACGAACATAAAATACAGATTATGAGACCTAAACAATTCTATCTATTCATGTTATATTGCATCCTTACACTATTCAGTGGATGTAAAGAGGATGAAGAAAATCCACTTCGTTTTTACAACAGTGAATATGAAGTGCCCATGGGTGGCAGACGTTACCTTGGACTGGAAAGCGGAAATGGTGATTACTCACTTGAAGTTAAAGACACACGCATCGCAAGCGCAGGAACCGAAACCGGTTGGAGCGGAGTACCTGCCGGACGTATGATTTATGTTACCGGTATTCTCACCGGGCAAACTTATCTGACAGTAACGGACAACGCCACACAAGAAACCTGCACCCTGCCAATCAAGGTTGTCGACAATTACGAAGATATAAAGTTACTCCGCAGCTACTTGTCTAACTTACCAAATGGAGACGAGAATCTTCTGCCCGGCATTTCCGACATTTTTCTTATCAACAACCACGCACGGGATGCTTATTTTTTCAAACAGGGAGAACAAACAGCTTTTTCATCCGGACTTACCCTAATAACTCAAGGAAGTTACAAACTGGAAAAAGAAGAAGGAAATAATGAGAAAGCTATACTGACTCTCACCTTTTCGGAAGATGCAGCAACACCTGTTCCCGATCATAAATTCATCTTGTGGGGAAACGCATACGCATTTCACCGCTTGGATAAAAGCTTGAATCTGAATTGGAATACTCCACCCATCGGAGAAACGCGGACATCCCCTGCACCACCTCCTTCCTACACGCTGGAAGAAATCGCCGGAGGCGAACCAGGTACAGGCAAACAAATTAGTTTTACCCTTTCCGAACAGGAAATACCTGCCGGAATACTGCCTTAATCAGCAGGGTCTTCTTTAATCAACTGTACTTTCCGATAATATGCGTATATTTTCCGGCAAGTATCCGCTACGAATACGCCATTCTTGCGGATAAAGATTATTGGCACGATTACCGATATTCTTCACAAATCCGAGAGGAATATGCCGGTACGTAAGCAAAACATATCCACGAGGGGCTGTTACCGGCAAGGTAATGGCCTCTTTTCGTAAATAAGTGATAGCCTGTTTATAACTTATTTCTTCCGTAGCGAAAGCTTCCCGGCATAAAAGTGAACTACACATCGCCAATGCATGGTCAGGTATCAAATCCTTTCCTTTCACTTCTCCTATCTCCACTCCTGCCGATACGATTTTCAGGCATTGTTTCATTGCCATTAATTCATCAGCATAATGCTTTGAAAAAGCCTGGATACTTGTTCCTTCTGCCGACAATATATACTTGTCCGAATTTTCATCATTCAGCCAGCTTTTTGCAATATTCAGCTGTTCTTTCGAAACAGGAGAAGATGCTGCTCCTCCTTTCTTATCTTTCTTTTTAGAAGTCTTCTCCTTGGCGAAAGAAGATACCGGAATCTCGTCTCCTGTCTCCGGCTTCCGAAAAGCTGCCAGGAAAAAGCCTTCGCCTTTCGTCTTATGAGGGAAAAAATGATAGACAGGAATAGAAGATTTAGAACCATCACAATTATCCGGTAAAAGATCTCCTGTTATATTCCAGTTTTCCTGTATCTGCACAGTTAACGGTTCGGCTCCATACTCTTGTTGAATCCAACGTGCATTCTCTTCGTCCTCTTTTGTATTAAATGTACACGTACTATATATAAGAATTCCCCCAGGCTTCAATGTGTCCCAAATATCTCCAATAATCCGCCGTTGCCGCTGCCAACAGATTTCTACATTCTCGGGACTCCACTCTTCTACAGCGACAGGGTCTTTACGGAACATACCTTCACCGGAGCAAGGGACATCTGTAAGAATCACGTCAAAGAAAGACGGCAAAGCCGCAAAATCTGCCGGATCATTATTGGTTACTACCACATCCGGATGTCCCCACTTCGTTAAATTCTCCGCAAGAATCTGCGAACGATTCCGGATGACTTCATTAGCCACTAGTAAACTCCCTTCAGGAAGCACACTACGGGCATGAGTAGACTTTCCACCGGGAGCCGCACAAAGATCCAGCATCTTTACCGGTCCAGTGACATACTGCCGAAGCACCTGTTCCACAAACATAGAAGAAGCCTCCTGAACATAATAACAACCTGCATGAAACAATGGATCAAACGTAAAAGTGAGACGCTCATCCAAGTAAAATCCTTCGGAAGACCAAGGGACTTGATTAAATTCAAAATTGAAAGCTGAAAGTTGAAAATCAGTAATACAGCCTGCTTGCGGTACAATTCTGCATTTTCCATTTTCAATTTTTAATTTCCCATCATTCAACCGGATGCTGACAGGTGGTTCTTGTCGGATGGCAACAGCTAATTTGTCGTATTCTTCATCGCCCAGCAGGGAACGGGTATAGTCTATAAAAGAAGCGGGTAATTCCATTTTTCGTTATTAATTTCCGCAAATATCAAAAATATTTCGTCTCTTTGCAACTTTCTATGATATTAACTACGTCTAACAGACAAAGAAATAAATAAAAAAACTATTGATATGAAAAATTTTCTATTAGCATTGATGGTTGTACTGACCACTTGCACACTGGCTATTGCCCAAAACCAAACTACTGTTGTCCGCGATTCCGTCGGAAAAGTAAAGGTAACTGTGACCAAAGACAATAAAGCAAAAACAAACAATACTGCTGTCACAGTCATCGGTGTAGATACAGCGGACACTGATTCCACAGAAGTAGATGCAAACTCAAGCAATGTCAGTACTGGTCATGGTAAGGCCAGTTTTACATTCGAATCGGATGACGACGATTTCCCATTCCACGGCTTTGGTATCAACGGAGGAATTCTCGTAGCAATCATATCAATCATTGCCGTTTTCGGATTTCCGGTATTCATTCTGTTTGTAATCTTCTTCTTCCGTTATAAAAATCGGAAAGCACGCTATCGTCTTGCCGAACAGGCACTCGCTGCAGGTCAGCCATTGCCAGCAGAATTTATTCGTGAAAACAAAACGGTTGACCCACGTTCACAAGGCATCAAAAACACCTTTACAGGTATCGGTCTTTTCATCTTCCTTTGGGCAATCACCGGTGAATTCGGAATTGGAGCGATCGGTTTACTCGTTACATTTATGGGTATCGGACAATGGATCATCGGTAGTAAACAACAGGCTCAAGGTACAGATGCTCCCCGGACGTATACTACCCATAAAGATGAAAAAAAGAATC
>CDZN01009527.1_pt1 | contig 18204 bp, 17 predicted proteins | sample 557701 | NCBI WGS metagenome assembly CDZN01 (sample SAMEA3182089, study PRJEB8094) | gut metagenome | biome: human; feature: gut; material: Stool; isolation source: human stools | place: Canada | collected 2013-02-04 | reverse complement strand
TGTTGCCGGGATTGAGTGTGATGCAGAACACTAGTTGGGGCACAGATAAATCTCGTCTCAATGTGCGGGGACGCGGTTCTTTGAATGGAGATACACCTTTATTTGTAGTAGATGGTTTTGCACGCCCTCTCGAATATATTAACCTTTCGGAAATAGAATCAATATCCGTTTTGAAAGACGGTGCTGCTACTGCTCTTTGGGGAGGCAGAGGCGCCAACGGAGTGGTATTGATAACTACCAAACGCGGTATATATAGCCAGAAGGATATAAAAGTAGACTATAAGTTTGGTTTAGGCTTCCCTGTTAATCAGCCGGAATTTGCCGATGCTTATACCTATGCCAAAGCCCGTAATGAAGCATTGAGATATGATGGCTTGCAACCGGACATGGATGAGGCTTCTTTCCTGTCCGGAGGCAATAGCGATCTTTATCCGAATGTGGACTGGCAGAAAGAAGCGTTACGCAATCATACAACCAGTCATCAACTGGACATCACTTTCCGCGGAGGTGGCAAGCGGCTTCGTTATTTCAGTGTCCTCAATTACAAAAACGATATGGGACTGCTGAATAGCAAGTACACTGATTATACAGATCGCTATAACTCCCAGATGAAGAAATACTTCCTCAATCTTCGCATGAATCTGGATGTGGATATTACGGACGCGACAAAATTGAAATTGAGTATGCTCGGTATGCTGCGAGAGACCAAGCGTCCCACCACATCGGAAGCTACTTTGTTTGAACAGATTTTCAACACCCCGTCCGCTGCATTTCCCGTGCAGACACAGAATGGATTCTGGGGCAGTAACAATGTGCTGAAAACAAACCCGATAGCCAATCTGGCGGACGTAGGTTATTATAAACTGAATCAGCGTATGTTGCAGGCGGATTTGCGGTTGGTGCAGGATTTGTCTGTATTGACTCGCGGGTTGAGTGCGGAACTCGCTATTGCTTATGATAATAATGCGACCTATCAGGAAACAGCCAAGAAAAGTTTTATGTACCAGACCATTGAAAAAGGCACAGATGGAGAACCGATTTACACGAATTACGGAAATCCTAACGATGAACTGGAAATCAGCAACAAAGGATTGGCCAATCAATACATACATGCCAATTTTGAAGCGAAGGTCAATTATCACCGGACATGGGATAAACATGATTTTACGGCCAGTGCTATGTTTCGTCAAGAATCAATGACGTTGACAGGGGCTAATAACAGTCGTTACCGTCAATACATCATCGGAACCGCAGGTTATAATTTTGACAACCGTTATATGGTGGATATCGTAGCCAACTGTTTTGGCAGCAGCGTATTGGGGAAGAATGACAAGTATCGTGCATATCCCGCCATTTCTGCCGCCTGGATACTTTCGAACGAGAATTTCATGAAAGAAATTTCTGCTTTTGATTATCTGAAACTTCGTGCTTCTTACGGACGCTCCGGATATGATATTTATGATTATGACATGGATAAGCAATATTGGGTAGGAAGCGGTGCTTACTATTTTCAGGCCGGAAATACTTCTGCCGGAAGTAGCCTGAAGGAAGGAGTGTTGGCAATGGAACAACTGGATCTGGAAGTTGCGGATAAATATAATATCGGTTTGGATATGAGCCTGTTCAAGGGACTGACTTTTTCTATTGACGGTTTTTATGACAAGCGCACTAATATCCTGATTGACGGAAGTGGGCTGATCTCATCGGCAATCGGGGTTACTATTCCGCAGATGAATGCAGGAAAAGTGGAAACAAAAGGAACGGAACTCTCTGCCATGTGGAAAAAGGAATACAAGGACTTCAACTATTATATCGGAGCCAACTTCTCCTATGCCAAAAGTAAAGTCGTAGAAAATGGTGAGGGATATCAGCCGTATGGCTATTTGTCTAAAAAAGGTTACCCTGTCGGGCAGTGTTTTGGCTGGGAGGCTATCGGTTATTTCAGAGATGAGGCGGACATAAAGAGCAGTCCTGTGCAGAAATTCTCGGAAGTACGTCCGGGTGATGTCAAGTACAGAGATCTGAATGGCGATAACGTGATTGACAACAATGACCAGAAGGCGATAGGATATTCCACTGCCATACCGGAGATTTATTATGGCATTAATTTGGGATTTGAATATAAAGGTTTTGGCGTGGATGCTCTGTTTCAAGGAGTAGCCCATTATAGTGTGATGTTGAACACTGCCAGCGTATACTGGCCGTTGAGAAACAACACGAATATTTCCAACTGGTATCTGAATGACAGAATCCGCTGGACGGAAGAAACGAAAGACATCGCAAATGTCCCCCGCCTGACCACGTTGGATAATGCCAATAACTTCAGAAACAGTACACAGTGGTTGGAGAACGGGAGCTATTTCAAACTTCGTAACCTGAATGTCTACTATAATCTTCCTTCCTCTTGGGCGAAGAAAGTGAAAATGGAAAAGATTCAGGTATATGCGAGAGCTAACAATCTTTTTTCGCTCGATCATGTGAAGTATATGAACAGTGAAGATCTGAAAATCAATTATCCGGATATGACTTCTGTTTATTTCGGGTTGAATATTAACTTCTAAAATGTGAGATGACCATGAGAAAATATATCCTATTATATACAGGTTTGCTATTATCCGTATCGGGGTGTAGCTTGCTCGAATTGGACGAATCGACAGGCTTGGACAGGGAAGAGGCCTATTCCTACTTTAGCAATGTGAAAGGTTTGGCTACCTACGTTTATAGCCAGTTGCCCGGAGATCTCGGAGTGCTCGACGGGGCTTTGAGGGAGTCTGCAACGGATAATTCTGTTTATGTCTGGAGTGATAATAGTGTTCACGACTTTTATAACAATGCCTGGAGTCCCAACAATGCAGTCGATAATATGTGGTCGAAGTGCTATGGAGCTATCCGTTCCGTCAATTCATTTCTTGAAAACTATTCACAGGAAAAACTGGAGCGTTTCCGCTGGAACGACACGTATGAAGAAGACATTGCCAAAGCTACCATGTATCGTGAAGAATTACGGGTGTTGCGAGCTTTTTATCTGTTCGAACTGGCTAAACGATACGGTGATATTCCACTTTTGACACGTACGTATGCTTTGGATGAAATCAACGGCGTGGAAAAGACTTCTTTCAATGAAGTGATAAAATATATCTGTGACGAATGTAGTGACGCGGCCAAAACTCTGCCTGTCAGTCATCAGGACTTTTGGGCGGAGACGGGACGTGTGACCAAAGGTACAGCGTTGGCATTGAAATCCCGTGCTCTTCTTTATGCGGCGAGTTTGTTGCATAATCCCGCACAGGATGCCGATAAATGGAAAGCGGCTGCCGATGCGGCTTATGCTATCATAAAAGAGAACTGGTACAGTTTGCCGAAGACGAATGTAGATCCTCTGTATGACAAGAATGGTGGAAACGATGTATTGAAATCTCCGCAATTAATTTTTGAACGTAGAAATGGGGAAAGCTTTGATTTTGAAGCTAACAATTTGCCCATCAGTTATGAAAAGGGGAAAACAGGCAACGTGCCCACCCAGAACCTGGTGGATGCCTTCCAGATGACTAATGGAAAAGACTTTGACTGGGAACAGATTACACCGGGGCAGAATCCGTATGAAGGCAGAGACCCGAGATTCTATAAAACGGTGCTTTGCAATGGCGATACATGGATGAACTCGACCATCCAGTCTTATGAAGGAGGAAAAGACGGTGCCGGAACAACCGGAGCGACTACCACAGGTTATTATTTGAAGAAGTATATGAATGAGACTGTTTCTCTAGCTCCTTCCAATGAGAAAAAGAAACCGCACCATTTCATCATATTCCGTTATGCGGAAATTCTCCTGAACTATGCGGAAGCAATGGATGCCTGGAAAGACGCTGATTATACGGATAATGACCATCCGTTGTCTGCACGTGCGGCACTGAATCAGGTGCGTGCTGCTGCTGATATGCCTGCCATTACAACAAGCGGCAATGCGTTTACTGAAAGCGTCCGTCGTGAAAGACGAGTGGAACTTGCGTTCGAAGACCATAGGTTCTGGGATATCCGCCGTTGGAAAATCGGTGATAAAACCAAAGCTATTTATTGCATCAAGATCACTATGGAAAACGGCTTGCCTGTTTATAAGAAAGAATTGCTTGAAACACGTAACTGGGATGATAAGATGTACTTATATCCTATACCACAGACTGAATATTATAAGAATCCTAATTTAGGTCAAAATACAGGCTGGTAACTATGACTAAGCGAACCCTAAAAGTTTTTGTCTAACTTTTAGGGTTCATTTTTATGGGAAGAAGTCCTTTTCTATGTGTGGTCCCTTGTTCCAGTTTTATGCTGCAGGATCCGGGGCCTCACCGCTACCGCCTTCGTCCGGATTTTCCGGTTTATTTCCCCCTCCATTTCCGGAAGAGGTGCCGCCGTTTCCTTCCGTCTTGTAGATACTTACATTATCCAACATATCCTTAAATTTAGGTACTGATATACATATCTACACTGGAAATCCTTCCGTCCTCGGAGGGATTTCTTTTTAATTATACGTATCTGTAAATTTGTCTGCGGACACCGTACAGACACTTCCCACCTACGTATATAATATCAGTATTAACCAAAACATATATTGATATGACAACTAATGATGTATTTTTAGACGCCTGCAAAGGGCTAGTGATGCACTGTAATTGCAACATTCTTATTCTTAATGTGCTAGGCAATTTTAGAGCATATATAGCTCCGGAAGTCAGATTAAAAACTAGGGAATGTCGTTACAACGAAGTCCAGGATGCGCAAGACATTACAAAACTAATTCTGAACCTCGGGGTAAACTTTGCTCAAGGAATGAATGAACAAGCACTCCGTGAAAAGACGCAATCCATTCACAAGGAAAATTTCAAGTTTGGTACGGATGATTATATGTGGTTCACAAAAGTGGATTTAAACCGCTAATTTGTTGTTTGCATATAGGAAAGTAGTTATATTTGCACAGTCCTTTGAGGACAAGACATTATTGGAAAATTAAAGGAAAGTGCCTTAGATATTCGTTAAAATCGCCAAATCTACCGAATGTATATACAGGGCACAGAGGACAACTCATACAAGTGGGTTGCCTTTCTGTGTGTATATACAGGTGTTTGGCGATACCTAACGAGTATTCACAGGAAGAGCAGCCCACTTTCTTTATATATAACGTTCTCACTGGCTGTCTGAGGAAAATCGTTTAAAATTCGCCATTATGAAAAAGTATTTCATTTTATCAGTATTTATTATGCTGATGGGGGCATTTACTAATGTCCAAAAGCAAAACTCAGTGATTCCCGATAATGGAGTAAATTCCCATGTTGGAATTGAAAGTTCAAAAGGAATTATTGTCACCATTCCTTCTATCTACACAGTATTTTCAATCGTTCCAATAAAGAACGAATAACCCATGATAAAATTTGATTTATGGTTCTCACGTATTATATGTAACTAGGATTTCCAAGTTGTATATTGTTGTCAAACAAAATAACTTTGTTCTATTAACGTATTAAAAAGTAAGAATTATGAAGAAAGATTTTATTACCGCAACTCCGGATACAGGTTCCGGAAACGGAACTGTAAATGTGAAAGCCGATAAAAATACAGGAGGCAGCCGTTCCACATTTATAACTATTACCGGAGGTGGAATAACAAGGACTATTCCTATTTCGCAAAAAGCTGGTCCGCTCAATTTGATTCTAGTTGGAGCCGGTGGAAATATTATAAAAACTACAATAACGTAGTATTATTGAAATCAACAAATTAAAAGCGATTATGAGAATGAAAATATTTTGTATGGTGGTGCTATGCGCCTGTTTGTTTATTGCGTGTGAAAAGGATAACGATGATTATGAGCCTGTGAAACCGCCTGTAGAACAACCGGAAAAGCCTGTTGAACCCGAAAAGCCAGATGAGCCCGAGAAGCCGGAAAAGCCTACTACACCACCGTCAACAGATGATATTATAAACTTTAAAATAGGAGATTTAAATATGATAGTAGGAAGTAACGAGTGGAATGCTGTTGCGTATGGGGATGGAAAATATGTAGCTGTTGGGGAAAGCGGCTATATATCGTATTCTGATGATGGGGAAAATTGGGCTGCTCCTCAAAGATTAGGGACTGATAGCTGGACATCAGTAATTTATGCTAATGGAAAGTTTGTAATCGGTGGAAATTGGGGAAAGTCGGCTACTTCTATAGATGGAGTGAGTTGGACTTCAGGGCCATCAACGATGATAGGGAAATGTACTTCCATTATATACGTAAATGGAAAGTTTGTTGCTGCTGGGAGTAGTGGAATAAACACTTCTATAGATGGTGTCAATTGGGAAACTCCTCAAAAAATAGGTAAAGGATGGCTTTCCATTATATACGTAAATGGAAAATATGTAGCTGTTGGATATTCTGGATTAGCAACTTCTTCTATAGATGGTGTCAATTGGGAAACTCCTAAACAAATAGGTCCTGCCTCTAATACTTTTTTATATGGTGTAACTTATGGGAATGGAAAATATGTAGCTGTTGGGAGCGAAGGGTGTGTAATAACTTCCGTTGACGGAATAAACTGGGATGAACCAATATTTGTTGGTGATGGTTATTGGAAGGGCATAATTTATGGAAATGGAAAGTTTGTGGTGTATGGATGGTCTGGGTATATAGCTACTTCCACTGACGGAGTAAATTGGACTACCCCCGCTCAAATAACAGATGAATCGGGAAATACTGTTACAAAAACTTTAAATGGAACTTGTTTAGTGAACTAATTAACCATTATCTTTTCCTTGCTTTCAACAAGAATTTATCCAACCTTTTTAAATCAGCCGGACTAAGTTCCGGCTCTTTTTGTATTAGTCCGTTTTTAGGGTCTATAAGGGACGGGAGTGCTTCTGCCAATAGCTTCTTAAATCCACGTTTAGTTTTAGCTTTAGACGACCCATAGAGGTGATTTATTACGGTTAGGAAATAGCCTTGTTTGCCACACATTTCAAAGTAATACTTTTGAGGTATTTCCATATCGGACAAATCCCCGAAGTAGGTGTTTATCAATAATTGTGTTCCCTGTACCGTCAACCCTATAACTTCATTGACCATTGTTACGCAGGGAATAGTAATTTCACCTAGTATAAACTCTGCTTGTTTTCTGTTAGTTCTATCCATTTTGCTTCTTTTATTTCTTTATGTGTTATACGTCCGTCAGAACAACAGAGGAAACAGATAAACATTTCGGAAGTACTAATGTCCCTCAAGTTATATCTGAACACAAATTCGTCAACATACTTTTGCAGGTATTTCTTCGTGTGAACATTCCGATATGTTCCTAACATCATACGTTTGAAATGTGTCCAGCAGGCTTCTATTCTGTTAGTTGTGATATTGTCGTAACTATACAAATTCTTACTATGGTCAACCACTTGGCGTGGATATTCCTTGCCTATTTCGTTGTAAGAAGCATTTTCATCCGTATAGATATTGGAATCGGGCTGTACGTGTTTCTTTATAAATGCAGAAAGAGTTTTGGCAGTAGTATCTCCCGTTACTAGAGCATTTATTAAGAAATCCCGTTGTATCATTCCAACAACCGGAGTTTTGTCTTTATGGGAACGCCCTTGTGAGTGTGCCACTTTCTTGTTCCAATGGCGGTTCTTGTTTCTACCCCCGACAAGTGTTTCATCAATTTCCACATCATCCGTTAGAGGATTTTCGTTTGCAAGATACATTTGGCTCCTTATTTTGTGCAGCATGAACCACGCTGTCTTTTGAGTGACATCTATATCTTTTGCCAACTGGTAGGAAGAAAGCCCCGCTTTATGGTTAACAACCAACCATATAGCAACAAACCACCTTTGTAGGTCAATCTTTGTTTTCTCAAACATGGTTCCTGTCTTTACGGTAAAGTTCTTCCCTGTGTTTTTACAGCGATAACTCCCGTTTTTCAATTTGTAGACTTTTGAGGTTTTATCAAACGGTGAAATGGGGTTACCGTGCCAATTAATAGCTTCAAGATATTTAATGCAGGCTTCTTCATTTGGAAACTGCTTGTAAAGAGCTGGAATCGAATTTACTTTGATGTCAAACGGGTCTTTCATAAGGCTGTCCTCCAACTATTTTGTGACGTAACAATTTACAAAGATTTTATGAAATATCAAAGAAATCCGCAGACAAATTTACAGATACGTATAATTAAAAAGAAATCCCTCCGAGGACGGAAGGATTTCCAGTGTAGATATGTATATCAGTACCTAAATTTATATCCCGGAGTAAATACAATTTTCACTCGACGAACGGTATCGGCATCTACATCTTTTTCCTCTTTCTGGCTTTTGCAGTTCATGCCCGGACGGAAACATCCGAAGTCACCTAATTGCACAGACAATCCTTTGTTTAGGTTCGTGTTCAACGCATCAATCAGTGCGTCAATCACGTGTTTCACTGCGCCTTCGGGAATCATACCGAACATGGATACTTCCTTGCATAAATCTCTGAAATTTACCGTATTGGTAATTACATTCTGTGCTACATACTTTTCAGTCTTTGTTTTGTCAAAGCCGAAAACTCTTTTCTTGACAACATACTTTAGTGCCATAGTCTTTCTTCTTTTAATAGTTAGTTAATCTGTTTTATTGTTGTTTTGTGATCACGATGCAAAGATATGGTTTCCGAAATTCATGACCAAGCTGAAAAAGAATTGTGCGTTAATAAATTAGTTAATAAGTAGAATGCTGCTGTATTGGGGTGTTTTATGTAAAAAAGATAGAACGGAAGGACTACTTTCACAAGTAATTTCTATATATACTGATAAGAGGTATGATTCTATAATACTTTTGGCTGAAATTTATCCCTTTTACCAATATAATGCTTACCTTTGCTGAAAACGTATTCTTATGGAACAGAAAGACAAATATATTCGTTTTGACTGGGCAATCAAGCGCCTTTTACGCAATAAGGTTAACTTTGGCGTGCTTGAAGGTTTCCTCACAGTATTATTAGGTGAGGAAATTCATATTCTTGAAATTTTAGAAAGTGAAGGTAATCAGCAACGGGAAGATGATAAATTTAATCGTGTTGATATTAAAGCCCGCAATAGTAAAGATGAAATAATTCTTGTCGAAGTTCAAAATACTCGTGAACTCTATTATCTGGAACGAATCCTGTATGGAGTAGCTAAGACTATTACCGAACATATCGATTTGGGTGAAATCTACTCTAATGTAAAGAAAGTATATTCTATCAGTATTCTTTATTTCGACATTGGACAAGGAAGTGATTACCTTTATCATGGACAGAATACATTTTTAGGTGTACACACGGGCGATCATCTGAAAGTTACTACCAAAGAACAGGGAGCTATTGTTCGTAAGTTGCCTGCTGAAATCTTTCCAGAATATTTCCTTATTCGTGTGAATGAGTTTAATAAAGTAGCTGTTACTCCTCTGGAAGAATGGATCGAATATCTGAAGACAGGGTGCATACGTCCCGATACAAAGGCACCCGGACTTGAAGAGGCTCGTAAGAAACTGGTCTATTATAATATGGATAAGGCTGAAAAGCTGGCATACGATCGCCATATAGATGCGGTAATGATACAGAATGATGTGTTGAGTACTGCTAAATTAGAAGGGCATGAAGAAGGACACCAGCTTGGACTTGAAGAAGGACGACAACGAGGACTTGAGGAAGGTATTAAGGAAGGTATCGAGCAAGGAATCGAAAAAGAAAAAACAATCACTGCTCGTAAGTTGAAATCTCTCAATCTCCCCGTTGATACTATTATACAGGTTACCGGTTTGTCGTCAGAAGAAATAGAGAAACTCTAATTGTTTTTTGCTATTTTCTTATTTAAGAACTCCTCTTTCTATAGAATATATAAAAATAATTCTGCTAATGATTGTAATTTATTCTTCACTTTTCTTTGCGTAAACCACCAGTTTACCCGCTCCATAACGGATCAATAATCCACGTTCGATAAAGGTGTTTAACTCATTGATCGCCCGTTGTTTGTCATGTCCTGTCATTCGGCAATAATCTGCACGGGTCAGGCAGGGAAATTGTTGGAGATGTTTATTGATTAGTGTCAGACATTCTTCTTCACTGCGTCCTTTCCCGTGAGGGCGGGTGAACGATGCTCCGCGCTCCGGTCTCATTTGTTGGCTCACTTCTTTCTTGAACTGTTTGCCTGCCCTGAAATTGATATTTTTCAAGCTGATGGATTGTGCATGCACATCTTTCTTTTTCATTACGGGAGGTCCTTGTAGAGATACGGAAAAATATCCGATGTCACCCAGTTCTACAATCCATCCGTTTGCAAGCAAATCTCGCAATTCATTTTGGAAAGACTGCATGGCACCTACCAGTAGGCTACGGCTTATTCCGGTGAATTTGTGAACACGATCCAGAAATTCTTCCTGATCGATCGTCCCGTTGAAAACAACACGGGGATGAAGCGGTTGTTCTTCGCCTTTCTTCTGAATGTCGGGCGTGTCGTAAAGGTCGTAATGTATACTCATAATCAGAATTGTTTTATATCGGCACTTTTATCTATCCGATTGCCTGCGCGGATTTGTTTCATTCGTTATTCTTACTTCGTTTGACTATAGTTTCCCTTTCGTATGACTATAGTTATACGCAAGGGAGACTATAGTTATCTTTGCGTATAACTATAGTTAAACGAAAAAAGATTAGGCAACAAAGGTAATCTCTTTAGGTAATAAAACTAATTATATTAGCAGGAAAAAAATAAAAACGTCGCAAATATTGTTTATTACCTTAAGTCACCCTTTCCTTTTTTAATAAATTAGCTAGAAAGTGTGGTGTTTATTGAATAAGAACGCTTATTTTTGCAGCATGTTACAATTTGAGAATCAAAAGATAAAACAAATAGTTCGCAAGGTGCTTCCGGTAGTAACGCTGGGGGCGATGTTATATTCCTGTGCCAGTATTGGACGGCCGGACGGTGGACCTCGGGATAATACGCCGCCCCGTTTCATCGGCAGTACTCCGGAGGCGGGGGCTTTGAATAATAAAAGGACTAAAGTCTCTTTGGTGTTCGACGAGTTTATCAAGCTGGAGAAAGCGACCGAGAAAGTCGTTGTCTCTCCTCCCCAGATACAGCAACCGGAAATCAAGGCTTCCGGCAAGAGAATACAAATCAACCTGCTCGACTCTCTGAAGCCGAACACGACCTATACGATTGACTTCTCGGATGCAATTGTCGACAATAATGAAGGTAATCCGTTGGGTAACTTTGCATTTACGTTCTCTACCGGTACGGAAATCGATACGATGGAAGTAGCAGGAACGATGCTCGATGCCTCTAACCTGGAGCCTATTAAAGGTATGCTTGTCGGACTACATTCCAACCTGAACGATTCGGCTTTCAACAAATTGCCTTTCGACCGTGTAGCACGTACAGACAGTCGTGGACGTTTCTCCATCCGTGGTGTAGCTCCCGGCAAATATCGCATCTATGGATTGATGGATGCCGACCAGAATTTTACCTTCAACCAGAAGAGTGAGATGATCGCTTTCCACGATTCATTGATTATCCCCCGCATGGAAGAACGCATTCGCATGGATACGGCTTGGGTGGACTCATTGACTTACGACACGATTGTTGAGAAGAAATATATGCATTATTTGCCGGATGATGTCATTCTCCGTGCTTTTAAGGAACTCAATTATTCACAATACCTTATCAAGTCGGAAAGACTGGTTCCTCAAAAGTTCACTTTCTATTTTGCCGGTAAGGCGGACACTTTGCCTGTTTTGAAAGGCTTGAACTTCGATGAAAAGGATGCTTTTGTGATCGAAAAGAATCAGCGGAACGATACGATCCATTATTGGGTGAAAGATTCTCTGCTCTTCAAGCAGGATACGCTGGCCATGAGTCTGACTTATCTTTATACGGATACCTTGAATCAGCTAGTGCCCCGTACAGATACGCTGAACCTTGTTTCGAAACAGAAATATAAGAAAGAGGAGCCGGATAAGGACAAAAAGAAAAAGAAGAAAAAGAAAGGGGAAGAGGATGAACCCGAACCGACGAAATTCTTGCCGGTGAATGTTAGTGCCCCTTCGTCAATGGATGTATACGGCTATATTTCTTTGAATTTTGAAGAACCGATAGCCAGTTATGACACTGCTGCCATACATCTGCGGCAAAAAGTAGATACGCTCTGGAAAGATATACCATTCGAATTTGAGCAGGATTCAGTGAATCTGAAGAAATTTAATCTGTATTATGACTGGGAACCGACATTGGAATATGAATTCTCGGTAGACTCGACTGCCTTCCACGGAATATACGGATTGTTTACCGATAAGATAAAACAAGGATTCAAGGTGCGTAGTGAAGATGAATATTTCACACTTCATTTCAATGTGACGGGAGCAGACTCACTGGCCTTTGTCGAATTGCTTGACGCTCAGGACAAGGTAGTCCGTAAGCGGAGAGTGGAAGAGGACGGAATGGTCGATTTCTACTTCCTGAATCCGGGAAAATATGCAGCCCGATTAATCAATGACACAAATGGAAATGGTGAATGGGACACGGGAGACTTTGCTAAAGGCATCCAGCCGGAGGCTGTTTACTACTATCCGACGATATTGGAATATAAAGCGTTGTGGGATGTGACCCAACCGTGGGATATTCATGCGACTCCAGTGGATAAGCAGAAACCGGACGAACTTAAAAAACAAAAACCAGATGAAGACAAGAAAAAGAAAGATAGGGATCGAAATAATCAGAACCGCCGTCGTTGACGTTCGACGTAACCTTATTATTGGATTGGTGGCATTACTGACGGGAATCTTCGCCCTCCCTGCCAGTGCCCAATGTGAAGCGAAGAATGATGCGTTTCAATCCGGCGAACATGTAATGTATGATTTATACTTCAACTGGAAGTTTGTCTGGGTGAAAGCCGGACTCGCCAGTCTGACAACGAATGCGACCACTTATCATTCGCAGCCAGCCTACCGGATCAATCTGCTTGCTTTGGGCAGTAAACGGGCAGACTTCTTTTTCAAGATGCGCGATACGCTGACTTGTGTGATCGGTGAAAAACTGGAACCGCGCTATTTCCGCAAAGGTGCCGAAGAGGGAAAACGTTACACGGTCGATGAGGCTTGGTTTTCTTATAAGGACGGTCTTTGCCTCGTAAACCAGAAACGTACCTATCGGGATGGAGCGTTTGATGAATCTGAAGCTAGCGATAGCCGTTGTATATACGATATGTTAAGCATCTTGGCGCAGGCACGTTCTTACGACCCTGCAGATTATAAGGTGGGAGACAAAATTAAGTTCCCGATGGCTACGGGCCGTAAAGTGGAAGAGCAAACGCTTATCTACCGTGGAAAAGAAAATGTGAAAGCAGAAAACGGGGTTACTTACCGTTGTCTGATCTTCTCATTGGTAGAATATGATAAGAAAGGAAAAGAAAAGGAGGTGATTACTTTCTTCGTAACGGACGACTTGAACCATCTTCCTGTTCGCCTGGATTTATTCCTGAACTTCGGTTCGGCAAAAGCATTCCTGAATAATGTGACCGGTAACCGGCATCCGCTGACTTCTATCGTTAAATAGATATAGAGAAAAAACGAAGGCATATCAGAAGTAAATTGACCTGCCAACCTGTTATTTTTTAGACGCGGATAACGCGGATGACACGGATTTATTATCTTCTTATCCGTATCATCCGCGTTATCTGTGTCTAAAAGGTATACTTTTAAAAGTGTTGATGCACCTTCCTGTTTTTATTCCTGAACTTCGAAAGGCACTTTTTGATCCTTTCGGAACACGCTGGATTCAAAAGTTGCAATCAACTCTCCGTCTTGGTTTGTTATATCTACCTGATAGCAACCTGTGCTTCGGCCGATATAGCGTTCACGTGCTTCGGCAAAGAGAGTATCTCCGGGGCCGCTGGCACGCAGGAAAGTAATAGTGGACGAGAGAGAGAAAGCTAGTGTGCCGTGTGAGTTAGCAGCTGCGGCAAGTGCAAGGTCTGCCAGCGTAAAGATGGCTCCTCCTTGTGTGCGGGCACCTGCATTAAGATGTTCGGCTTTTATTTCTAACTTGGCTTTACTGTAACCTTTGCGTACTTCCAGCAGCACTACGCCTGCATTTTCGGCAAATAGATCATTCTTGAAGAATTCTTGTGGCGTCATGATGATTTATCATTTATGATTTATGGGGTGGATTCTGATTTATGAAAATGTCATTCAGGCATAAATCATAATTCATAAATCCAAAATCTTTTGCAAATGTACCAAAATTGTCCTTCATTTGGATTATTTAGGTCGGTCAATTCTATTTAAATGCACTACTTTTGCCATCAAGAAAATTAATCACTTAATAAACAATCCATGTATTATGAAAACAATTCTTAGCGCATTAGGACTTTCCCTTTTGATCTTAACGAGTTGCGGTGGACAAAAAAAGGTTGAAGTAGACTTTATTCAGGACAACATCGACAACGCAGTTGCACAAAACACGATTCAAACGGACATTATTGAAAAATCCGGTAAGATCCTGAATCCAAGAACTATCAACAAAGACGGTAGTATATCCTATATACCTATCGAAGACTGGTGTTCCGGCTTTTTCCCCGGCAGTATGTGGCTCACATATAATCTGACCGGAGATCAGAAATGGTTACCATTGGCCGAAAAATATACGGAAGCCCTTGATTCGGTAAAATATCTGAAATGGCATCATGACGTAGGTTTTATGATCGGTTGCAGTTATCTGAACGGATACCGTTTGGCGGACAAGAAAGAATATAAAGATGTAATTATTGAAACAGCCAAGTCGCTTTCCACTCGTTTTCGTCCGAATGCAGGCGTTATCCAGTCATGGGATGCCGATAGAGGCTGGCAGGGAACACGTGGATGGAAATGTCCGGTGATTATTGATAATATGATGAATCTCGAACTTTTATTTGAAGCAACAGCTCTTTCTGGAGATTCTACTTTCTATAATATTGCAGTGAAACATGCCGATACGACAATAGCTCACCACTTCCGTCCGGACAATAGCTGCTACCATGTGGTAGATTACGATCCGGAGACAGGCGAAGTGCGTAAGAAACAAACTGCGCAGGGATATGCGGATGAATCGGCTTGGGCCCGTGGACAAGCTTGGGCACTCTACGGATACACTACTTGCTATCGTTACACGAAAGACAAGAAATATCTCGACCAGGCACAAAAAGTATATAATTTTATATTTAATAATAAGAATATGCCGGAAGATCTCGTTCCTTACTGGGATTACGATGCTCCGAATATTCCGAACGAACCGCGTGATGCTTCTGCTGCCGCTTGTACAGCTTCTGCCCTTTACGAACTGGATGGCTACCTGCCGGGTAATCACTACAAGGAAACTGCTGATAAGATTATGGAAAGTTTAGGCTCACCTGCTTATCGTGCGAAGGTTGGAACAAATGGCAACTTTATCCTGATGCATTCAGTAGGTAGTATTCCTCACGGTCAGGAAATCGATGTCCCTCTGAACTATGCTGACTATTACTTCCTAGAAGGACTGATGCGTAAAAGAGATTTGGAAAAGAAATAAGGAATAAAAAATAATGAACGGTAAGCAGTGAACGATGAATACTCTACAGATTCTGACGTAACATGTTTACCGTTTATCATTCAGCATTGACTGTTTATTATTTCCCTCTCATTATTTATTACTAACCTGTTTAAATCATTTATCGTAAACTATCATGAACAAACCTATTAACCTTCTTGTAGGAGGCCTGACGCTGTTTGCCGCACAGGGTTGCAAGGCTCCGAAGCAAGTGCCCCAACAAACAGAACATCCCAATATAATTTATGTATTTCCCGATCAATACCGTAATCAGGCAATGGGCTTTTGGAGCCAGGACGGATTTCGGGATAAAGTAAATTTTAAAGGAGACCCCGTGCATACTCCTAATTTGGATGCGTTTGCGCGGGAATCGATGGTACTGTCGTCTGCACAGAGTAACTGCCCGTTGAGTAGTCCTCATCGTGGAATGTTACTGACTGGTATGTACCCGAATAAAAGTGGTGTACCATTGAATTGTAACTCCACACGTCCGATCAGTTCCTTACGCGAAGATGCGGAATGTATTGGCGATGTATTCAGCAAAGCAGGTTACGACTGTGCCTATTTCGGCAAACTTCATGCCGACTTCCCAACTCCGAACGATCCCGAACATCCGGGACAATATGTAGAAGAGAAACGTCCGGCATGGGATGCTTATACTCCGAAAGAACGTCGTCATGGTTTTAATTACTGGTATTCTTACGGTACATTTGATGAACATAAGAACCCGCATTATTGGGATACGGACGGCAAGAGGCATGATCCGAAAGAATGGTCGCCCCTGCATGAAGCAGGCAAGGTTGTTTCTTATCTGAAAAATGACGGTAACGTACGCGATACCAAGAAACCTTTCTTTATTATGGTAGGTATGAATCCTCCTCACAGCCCGTACCGTTCTTTGAATGACTGTGAAGAACAGGATTTCAATCTTTATAAAGACCAGCCTTTGGATAGTCTGTTGATTCGCCCGAATGTAGATTTGAAGATGAAGAAGGCAGCATCCGCCCGCTATTATTTCGCCTCCGTAACCGGTGTGGACCGTGCTTTCGGTCAGATTCTGGAAACATTGAAAGAGATGGGATTAGACAAGAACACAGTTGTCATCTTTGCTTCCGATCATGGTGAAACGATGTGCAGCCAGCGTACCGATGATCCGAAGAATTCCCCTTATTCCGAATCTATGAATATTCCGTTCCTGGTTCGTTTTCCCGGTAAGATTCAGCCGAGGGTGGATGATTTATTGCTTTCCGCTCCTGATATTATGCCTACGGTGCTTGGCCTGTGCGGGTTGGGTGATTCTATTCCGGCAGAAGTGCAGGGACGTAATTTTGCTCCTCTTTTCTTCGATGAAAAGGCGGAAATTGTTCGTCCTACCGGTGCGCTGTATATACAGAATGTTGATGGTGATAAAGATGATAATGGATTGGTGCAGAGTTACTTCCCTTCTTCAAGAGGTATCAAGACTGCTCAATATACATTGGCTTTATATATCGACCGTGATACGAAACAATTGAAAAAAAGCCTTTTATTCGATGATGTGAAAGATCCATATCAACTGCATAACTTGCCTTTGGAAGAAAATAAAGAGATTGTGGCGCAACTTTGCGGTGAGATGGGAGCTATGTTGAAGGAGATTAACGATCCTTGGTATACGGAAAAGATTCTGTCGGACAGGATTCCCTATTAACTGCTAGTTGTTAAGCCTATACAGCTAATTTAGACAGAAGAACAAAAGAACATAAAGGCTGCGTTCAGAAAATTATTTCTGTTGTTTATTAAACTCCTTTTTTTCTTTTGTTCTTCTATCTAAAAATAGATTATTGTTTACTTTGATATGTATTTGAATGAAAAATAGTTGTTTTCTAATATTATTCCTGTTCGGAAGTTTCTCTTCAATTTTCGCCCAATTCATCGGATTTGAAGAGAAAGTACCCGAAGCATTTAAGGTTTCCGGGAAAGGTGAAGTGAAAATCTCTTCTCTTTTCTACAAGGAGGGTGAAAGTAGTCTGGAATGGAACTTTCAGCCCGGATCTATGTTGGATGTCCAAATAGCTCCTTTATCGTTGAATGCGAGAAATGAGAAGCTGTTTGGTATTACATTATGGATTTACAATGAGAAACCACAGCAGGATTCTATTCGTTTTGAATTTTTGAATAAGGCAGGAGAAGTCTCTTATTGGTTCTCTTATCGTTTACAGGCAGCAGGTTGGCGGGCTTGTTGGATCTCTTTTGAGTATATGCAAGGAGATAAGAAAGATAAGAAAATCGTAGCCTATCGACTGGTTGCCCCGCAACGGAAAGGACGTATCTTTCTTGATCGTTTGACTTTTCCCGAAAAGAAAATGAATCTTCGTACTACTCCCGACCAGCAGTTGCCTGCCAATAATGGATTGTCTAATCGTGACCTATGGCATTGGTGTCTCGTGTGGAAATGGGAACAACAGTCGTATGATATCCCTCTGCCTTCTAAATTGTCAAGCGAACAAAAGAAAGAATTGAAGACTATCGAACAACGTTTGACTGACTTTCTGGAAGTGAAAAAGGCTCCGCAAGGACCGATTAATGCTGCCTATAAAACATTTGAGAAAGCGGCTATCAGTCCATCCATCGC
>CDZN01025023.1_pt1 | contig 18350 bp, 9 predicted proteins | sample 557701 | NCBI WGS metagenome assembly CDZN01 (sample SAMEA3182089, study PRJEB8094) | gut metagenome | biome: human; feature: gut; material: Stool; isolation source: human stools | place: Canada | collected 2013-02-04 | reverse complement strand
TGTGAGTGGGACGGTGCTATCTGGCCGTTTGCTTCCGCACAGACATTGACAGCAATGGCTAACTTTATGAATAATTATCCGCAGACTGTATTGTCTGACAGTGTATATTTCCGTCAGATGGAATTGTATGTGGAATCACAGTATCATCATGGTCGTCCCTATATTGGTGAATATTTAGATGAGGTGACCGGTTATTGGCTGAAAGGAGATCAGGAACGTAGCCGTTATTATAACCATTCCACTTTCAACGACTTGATAATTACAGGACTGATCGGACTTCGTCCGCGTTTGGATAATACTATTGAAGTGAACCCCTTAATTCCTGCCGACAAGTGGGATTGGTTCTGCTTGGATAATGTATTATATCACGGCCATAATCTGACGATTCTTTGGGATAAGAATGGTGATCGTTATCATTGCGGAAAAGGATTACGCATTTTTGTAGATGGTAAGGAAGTAGGACATACAGATACATTGACTAGAATTGTTTGTGAAAATGTACTCAAATAATCTTTATTTTTAGACATAAGAACAAAAGAACATAAATGCTGCGCTTTGAAATTATTTCTATTGCTTATTGAACTGCTATTTTATTTTTTGTTCTTATGTTCTTCTGTCTGAATTAGATTCCCATTTATCGAACAAATAAAAGATACTTGAAAAATGAAATTCAAAAAGATTCTTCTTTCATTGCTAATTTGTTTGTCTTGTTTTGTACAGGCAAAGAATATAACCATCAGTCGTCTTACCTGTGAGATGCAGGAGGGACTGGTAGTGGTCGAAAGTTCACCCCGTTTGGGCTGGGTGATGGAATCGCCGGAAAATGGGACACGACAATCTGCCTATGAGATTGATATTCGGGAAGCTTTTACAGGGCGTTCCGTTTGGAATAGTGGGAAGGTTTATTCTTCGCAGAGCCAGTTAGTTTCTACAAAGGGGGCAGATATACGTCCTGATAACTCATTTAATTATAGTTGGCGCGTTCGTGTTTGGGATGAAACAGATACGCCTTCCGAGTGGAGCAGTGAAGCGAAATTCCGGGCAGTACCCGAAAGGTTATCTTCGGGGCAATGGATTGGAGCTATTACCCGACAAAATGCTCATTTACCGGAAGGGCGTAAGTTCCACGGTGGAGAGCTGAAGAAGCCGGAAGTGAAAGCAGCTTGGGAAGCAGTGGACACTTTGGCAAAGAAAAGTATTTGTTTGAGAAGAACATTCCAGGTAGGAGATGCGACAGAAGGGGCGGCAAACCGAAAACCGGGTAAGAAAATAGTGGAAGCAACGGCATACGTTTGTGGTCTGGGATTTTATGAGTTTTCTTTGAATGGCAAAAAAGTAGGTAACAGTGAGTTTGCTCCATTGTGGAGTGATTATGATAAAACTGTTTACTATAACACATACGATGTAACGGAACAATTGCGGCGTGGTGAAAATGTCGTAGGAATCTTATTGGGGAATGGATTCTATAATGTGCAGGGGGGGCGTTATCGCAAATTACAGATCAGCTTTGGTCCTCCCACACTTTTATTTGAGCTGGTTATTAACTACGAAGATGGAACATGTACGACAGTTCATTCAGATAATGACTGGAAATATGATTTTAGTCCGGTAACCTTCAATTGCATATATGGAGGGGAAGATTATGATGCGCGTCGTGAACAGAAAGGATGGAATCAGATTGGCTTTGATGACAGTCACTGGCGTCCGGTAGTCATACAGGAAGCTCCTAAAGGAATACTTCGTCCACAGATGGCGGCTCCGGTGAAAATCATGGAACGGTATGATATTCAAAAGGTAACTAAACTAAATGCAGAGAAAGTTGCATCAGCCTCTGTATCAACAAAGAGAACAGTCGATCCTTCTGCTTTTGTGTTGGATATGGGACAGAATCTGGCTGGCTTTCCGGAAATAACAGTACGTGGCAAACGTGGTCAGAAAGTAACTCTGATTGTAGCCGAAGCATTGACAGAGGAAGGTGCTTGCAATCAGCGTCAGACAGGGCGTCAACACTATTACGAATACACTCTGAAAGGGGAAGGAGATGAAACATGGCACCCTCGTTTCTCTTATTACGGTTTTAGATATATTCAGGTAGAGGGTGCTGTCTTAAAAGGACAGAAGAATCCGCAGAAATTGCCTGTATTAAAGAATATTCAATCCTGTTTCGTATATAATTCAGCTAGGAAAGTTTCCACTTTCGAATCATCCAACCGGATATTTAATGCTGCCCATCGATTGATCGGGAAAGCGGTTCGCAGCAATATGCAATCTGTGTTTACGGATTGTCCGCATCGTGAGAAACTTGGGTGGCTGGAACAGATACATCTGAATGGTCCGGGTTTGTTGTATAACTATGATTTGACAGCTTACGCTCCGCAGATTATGCAGAATATGGCAGATGCACAACATTCCAACGGGGCTATGCCGACAACTGCTCCGGAATACGTGGTTTTTGAAGGTCCGGGTATGGATGCTTTTGCCGAATCTCCGGAGTGGGGTGGTTCTCTGGTTATTTTCCCTTTTATGTACTATGAGACTTATGGAGACGACTCGCTGATTAAGAAATATTATCCGAATATGCGTCGTTACTTGGATTATCTCAAGACTCGTGCAGATAAGGGTATTCTGTCTTTCGGATTGGGAGACTGGTATGATTACGGAGATTTTCGTGCGGGATTCTCACGGAATACACCCGTTCCTTTGGTGGCTACTGCGCATTATTACATGACAGTCATGTATTTGGTAAAAGCTGCAAAAATGGTAGGTAATGACTTTGACATTCGTTATTATACTTCGTTGGCACAGGATATAATGGCTGCATTTAATAAATGTTTTCTTCATAAAGATACTGCACAATATGGTACAGGAAGTCAATGCAGTAATGCACTTCCGCTGTACCTCCAAATGACACAGAATGCAGATGAACAAGGTAACTACCGACCGGATGCAGATTTGCATGAGAAAGTATTCACGAATCTGATAAAAGATGTGGAAGCACATGGCAACCGTTTGACTACCGGTGATGTGGGAAACCGCTATCTGATTCAGACATTGGCGCGTAATGGAGAACATGAACTTATTTATAAAATGTTCAATCATGAAGAAGCTCCCGGATATGGTTTCCAGTTAAAATTCGGCGCTACAACTTTGACCGAGCAGTGGGACCCCCGTCAAGGTTCTTCCTGGAATCACTTTATGATGGGACAGATTGATGAATGGTTCTTTAATTCACTGGTCGGTATTCGTCCTTCTACCATTCCAAAACAAGGTTATCAGAAGTTCATCATCGCTCCCCAACCTGTGGGAGATTTGAAATATGTCAAAGCGTCGTATGAAACTTTATACGGTATCATTAATGTGGACTGGACTTGTGAGAATGGAACTTTTACTTTAAACGTGTCTGTTCCGGTGAATACTACCGCTGTCGTTTACCTCCCGGGCGAAAAAGAACCGAAAGAGATACAGAGCGGAACATATCAATTGGTTTGTGCAAAATGAAAGAGACATTTTATATATATTTGTAGAATGAAAAACAATGTATTCATATAAAAAATCATGCAGCATCTTTATTTTAATCATGTAGCATGTTTGAAAAAAACATCTCAATGATTGTTTTCAAACATTGGGAAGAAAAAAAGATTCTATTAGCATGATTTTTTAGGAGGAAACGATGAAATATACTTTAATAATATCGATTATGAATTTACGAACAACTCTTATTGTCTTTCTTTGCTTCTGTGCAACCACAGTTCTTCGCGCCGAGCGTGTAGATATGCTGAAGGCCGGTGCAAAAGCAAATGGCAAGACTCTTAATACAAAGCTAATCAATTCAACGATTGACCGTCTGAACCGTGGCGGCGGAGGTACTCTTTTCTTTCCTGCCGGGACTTATCTGACGGGGAGTATCCATCTGAAAAGTAATATTACACTGGAGTTGGAAGCCGGAGCTACCTTGCTCTTTTCCGATAACTTTGATGACTATCTTCCTTTTGTTGAGGTTCGCCATGAAGGAGTGATGATGAAAAGTTTCCAGCCTTTGATTTATGCAGTAGATGCCGAGAATATTACGATCAAAGGAGAAGGAACTTTGGACGGACAAGGAAAGAAATGGTGGATGGAGTTCTTTCGTGTCATGATTGATTTGAAAGACAATGGTATGCGTGATGTGAATAAATATCAGTCCATGTGGGATGCAGCAAACGATACGACAGCAATTTATGCTGAAACGAACAAGGATTATGTAAATACATTGCAACGTCGCTTTTTCCGTCCTCCGTTTATTCAGCCCGTTCGTTGTAAGAAAGTAAAGATTGAAGGAGTGAAAATCATAAATTCTCCCTTCTGGACGGTCAATCCGGAGTTTTGCGACAATGTAACCATAAAGGGGATCACCATAGATAATGCGCCCTCACCAAATACGGATGGAGTGAATCCGGAATCCTGCCGCAACGTACATATCAGCGACTGCCATATATCAGTAGGAGACGATTGCATCACAATCAAGTCCGGAAGAGATGCGCAGGCCCGTCGTTTGGGAGTACCTTGCGAGAATATCACTATCACCAACTGCACCATGCTTTCCGGTCATGGAGGCGTTGTTATCGGCAGCGAGATGAGTGGGAGTGTGCGTAAAGTTACTATTTCCAATTGCGTGTTTGACGGAACAGATCGTGGAATCCGTATTAAGTCGACCCGTGGAAGGGGAGGAGTCGTTGAAGATATTCGTGTCAGCAACGTCGTAATGAGCAACATTAAACAGGAAGCTGTTGTATTGAATTTGAAATACAGTAAAATGCCTGCCGAACCTAAGAGTGAACGCACTCCGATATTCCGTAACGTACATATCAGTGGAATGACTGTGACAAACGTAAAGACTCCGATCAAAATAGTGGGCTTGGAAGAAGCGCCGATATCTGACATCGTTTTGCGTGATATTCATATTCAGGGAGGGAAACAGAAATGTATCTTCGAAAATTGTGAACGTATCATGATGGATAACGTAATCGTCAATGGTGAAAAAACAACTTGCATAAATTAAAAATAAATGAAACGAATCCTTTTTACTATGCTTCTTGCCGCATCTCTTTCGGCCGAAGCCCAGACGCAAACATACGAGACAGAATTTGCCCGTCCCTTGAATGAAGTACTGACGGATATACAGAACCGTTTCGGAGTCCGTTTGAAATATGACATTGATACGGTGGGAAAAGTGCTGCCTTATGCCGATTTCCGTATTCGTCCTTATTCCGTGGAAGAATCCTTGACGAATGTATTGGCACCTTTCGATTATAAATTTGTCAAGCAGAAAGGAAATATGTATAAGCTGAAAGCATACGAGTATCCACGTCGTACAGATGCAGATGGAGAGAAGATGTTGGCTTATCTGAATACACTCTATACAGACCAACAGTCTTTTCAACTTCGTGCCGATTCTCTGAAAAAAGAGGTACGTCAGCGTTTAGGTATTGATACTTTGCTGGCTCAATGTGTCAAATCCAAACCTATTCTTTCAAAGATACGTAAGTTTGATGGCTATACCGTGCAGAATTTCGCGCTTGAAACACTTCCCGGATTATATGTTTGCGGTTCTATCTACACGCCCCAATCGAAAGGAAAACATGCGTTGATAATCTGCCCTAACGGACATTTTGGTGGCGGACGTTATCGGGAAGACCAACAACAACGTATGGGAACTTTGGCACGTATGGGAGCTGTTTGTGTAGACTATGATTTGTTCGGATGGGGAGAGTCGGCTTTGCAAGTTGGCAGTGCGGCACACCGTAGCAGTGCGGCGCACACTATTCAGGCAATGAACGGCTTATTGATTCTTGACTACATGCTTGCTTCCCGTAAGGATATTGATACCAGCCGTATCGGTACGAATGGCGGTTCGGGTGGAGGTACCCATACTGTATTGTTGAGCGTATTGGATGATCGTTTCACCGCTTCAGCTCCGGTGGTGAGCCTGGCTTCTCACTTCGACGGTGGCTGTCCCTGCGAAAGCGGAATGCCCATTCAACTATCTGCAGGAGGAACCTGTAATGCGGAATTAGCCGCAACTTTTGCTCCTCTTCCACAACTGATCGTATCGGATGGCGGCGACTGGACGGCCAGTGTTCCTACTCTTGAATTTCCTTATCTGCAACGAATCTATGGATTCTACCAGGCAAAAGATAAAGTAACGAATGTACATCTTCCCAAAGAGAAACATGACTTTGGCCCGAATAAGCGGAACGCCGTTTATGACTTCTTCGCAGAAGTATTCAAGTTGGATAAAAAGATGTTGGATGAAAGCAAGGTCACCATTGAACCGGAATCCGCTATGTATAGTTTTGGTGAAAAAGGAGCTTTGCTTCCTGAAGGCGCCATCCGTTCTTTTGACAAGGTAGCTGCCTATTTTGACAAGAAGGCTTTTGCTAATTTAAAATCAGATGCTTCTCTTGAAAAGAAAGCCATCGACTGGGTAGCTTCTTTAGAGTTGAACGATGATAAAAAGGCCGGTTTTGCAGTAACTGCCATTTATAATCATCTTCGTAAAGTGCGTGACTGGCACAATGAGCACCCTTATACAACAATCCCCGAGGGTATCAATCCTCTGACAGGCAAACCGCTTTCCAAGCTCGACCGTGAAATGATTGCAGATTCCGCTATGCCGAAAGAAGTACATGAAAGGCTAATGAAAGATTTACGCAGAGTATTGACGGAAGAACAGATTGAACAAATCCTGGATAAATACACGGTAGGTAAAGTTGCTTTTACCTTGAAAGGTTATCAGGCCATTGTGCCCAATATGACAGAGGAGGAAACAGCTTTCGTTCTGGAACAGTTGAAATTGGCTCGCGAACAAGCTATTGACTACAAGAATATGAAGCAGATTTCTGCTATCTTCGAAATTTATAAAACCAAATGCGAACAGTATTTCAATGAGCATGGTCGCAACTGGCGCCAGATGTTCAAAGATTATGTGAATAAGCGAAACGCAGAAAAGAAGGCTCAAGGAAAGAAATAAAATGAAGGTAAACCCTTAACCTCCTACATAACCGGAAAATCTCCGGGATAATAGAAGAATATAATAGAGCTATGCTTTGCAACTGACAAAGCTATGCTTTATCATATCTAAAGCATAGCTTTAGCTCTCAAAAAGCACTGCTATCACTTTCACGAAGCTTTGATTGTGAAGATAGGAGTGGAAGTTACTCGAAACGTGTTGAAAGACTCTCTAGGTGATGACTTTACTTCAAACTATTCAATATAAATCATCTTTTTCGTCATTCCCCCGTCAATCGTGATGTTTTCTCCATTGATGAAATCATTGTTTTCCTCGCAGAGAAACAGGCACATGCGGGCAATATCTTCCGGTTTGCCTACCCGCCGGGAAGGATGCTGTGAATGGTCTTCCGGTTGGAGTTGCCCATAATCATGAGTCTGTATCCATCCTGGAGCAATCGAGTTAACTGTGATATTCCATTCGGATAAAGACAAAGCCAATGCATGAGTCAAAGAATAGATACCACCTTTCGATGCTGCATACCCTTCAGTTCCCGGTTCACTCATCAGATAACGTGTAGAGCAGATATTTATAATTCGGCCGTATGGGTTGGGAGAGGGCTGCTTTTTACGATGGATGGCAAGCAGCCGGGAAGTGATGAATACAGGACGCAGGTTAATAGAAAGAATTTTGTCGAAATCCTCTACACTTGTTTCTGTGATAGAAGAAAATTTGCTGATACCGACGTTGTTGACAATAATATCAATATCGTTCCATTCGGCAAGAATGGTTTGCATACAATTTTCAAGTGCGTTTTTATCACTTACGTCGACCTTATGGAATATAGCCCCGGTTGCCTTCGCAGTCTCCTGTCCCGATGTTTCGTTTATATCACAAAAGGCAACTTGATTTCCAGCCAGGCAAAAAGCTTCTACTATTGCTTTGCCTATTCCTTCCGCTCCGCCTGTTATAAATACTCTTCTTTTTGAGTCCTCCGGTTTTGAAACCGTTGAAGTGTGAGACTTCGATTCAGCCGGACGTACTGTTGTTGTTTTCTTCTTACCATATTTTTGTGCTTGTTTCCAAGCAGCTTTTCTGGCTTCGTATTGTTCCTGTTGTCTCTCTATGTAATTATCTGCCATCGTTATTTTTTATTTATTGGCAAATGTAAAATATAAAATGGATAAATACAAGAATCGACCGCTCTTTTGCGGACAAAGGAGCGGTCGATTTCATTCAGATGATCGTTTAATATTTAAAACTTCGCCGGATCTATTTCTGCATATTTTATTCGTTGACGGCGCCAAGTGTAAATGGCATGCAGTTTCCCGTCTTTCCCCTGAATAATGCTAGGGTAAGAGTACTGGCTGATCGGACTATCTTCTAATGTAAGAATAGGCTGCCAATTGATACCATCTTCTGAAACGGCCATACAGAGCGGAGTACGCGGACCTTTCGGAGTTCCGGACAATGTAGAGAAATTATTGTAGATAAGGATATGTCTACCGTCTTTCATTGTCACGGCATCCGTTCCGGAATTATTATTCGGGACATCCAGCAACGTAACTTTACTCCATGTATCGCCATTATCACTACTCCACGCAGTTGCTACCTGTGCGTTACGTGTGCGGCAGAGTATCTGTAATTTTCCGTCCTTATGCTTCAGAATACTGGGTTGTATTGCGTAAATAGGTTTGGCTCCTTCTCCTTTAATAGCTTCTCCGCCTTCCTGATCATCCACATTCATATCCCCCTTTTTGCGGTTTTGGGTGGGGACGGATAACTCGGCATCCAGTGGTCCGACCATCTTCCAGGTCTTGCCTTTATCATCGGAAATCTCGAAATGGACACGCCATCCGTTACTTCCTTCCGTACTGGAAGGACAGATGATACGCTCATTGATATATTCCGGTTTATTCTTAATAGGTCCAAGAAAACCTTTTGGAAGCGCTTCGCGTTTGCTCCAGGTCTTTCCTCCGTCGCGTGAACGGACAAGCCATCCTGTCCAGTCGCTCACTTTCAAACCTATTTTATAAAACAGAATCAGGTCACCTCCGGGAATCTGGAAAAGAACCGGGTTCCAGCAAGCTTTTCTACGGGCAATAAGTGTTCCTTTTGCATCTTTCACCGGGGTACAGGTTGAATCGATTCCGGCCAATACCGCTTGTGAGTCTTTGAGTGAAAACACACCGTCGGCAGCAAGTTTGGGGGCGGTCCATTCTTTAGATCCTTTAGGCTTACGACATACCCAGATGCAACAATCCGGATTGCGTTCTTTGGTTCCTCCGAAGAAAGAGGCTACGAGATCACCATTTTTCAGTTCTACTATCGTAGCTCCGTGACATTCGGGGAAAGAAGCGTTTTCGTACAGGAACTCATCACTTAGAATAGCCGTATTCCGGGTGGGAATGTCTACACTGAAATGATATTTTCCTGATCCGATTTTTTCTTTCCGTCCATTCGGAAGATGTACTTCCCCCGTCGTATTGGCGGGAAGTTCGATATCCCATTCCAAATGTGTGGGAGTCTTTGTCCATCGGCTGGTTATTTTTCCGTAGATACTCATGTACGATGCATCCACGTTACTCAACTCCTGAATTTCAAAAACCGGCTGGAAGACGATATGCTTGTAACCGGACTTCCAGCGATCCGCACGGATACCTGCCAGGTTATTGAAGCACCAAGGCAACAAATCACCTAAAAGCATCACGTGATTACCGCTATTCATTTCAGGATTTGCCGTATCACCGTTCCACAACTCCCAAATAGTGGTAGCACCTTTTTCAACCATATATCCCCAGGAAGGATATGTTTTATTGGTAGCCAGTAGATAAGCTACATTGGCATGGCCGCGACGGCTCAATTCACGCAATAACCATTGTACACCGATTACTCCGGTACTTATATGTCCTTTGTTGGTTGTAATAATGGAAGTAACGGCATTTTTAGCTACTTCATTAATGTAGTTCTTTGGCACCAGACCAAAAGCAAGTGGCAAGATATTGGCAGTAACTGTGTTGTTACCATAGAAAATACTATCTGGATATAAGGTATGTCCCGGTACAGGAGAAGTACCATCCTTTACGTGAAGAAAACGGGCATTGAATGCATCTTTCATACGATGTTCCAAATCTTCCCATTCTTCTGCGTCAGCTTTCAGCCCTTGCAGGCTTGCAAAGCGGTGCATCAGTTGTAATACCTTCAGATAATAAGCGGTTGCGATCAAAGCTCCGTCAGTCTTGCGGGAAGGATCCTTGCTATGAATTAACTCCAGTGATTCGGGCGGAACGCACCAGTCACCATATTTATCTTTGGTGATGATAAAATCTTCTGTCATGTAGTATTCACGGATATGTGATACCCACTTCTTGATAGCCGGATAATTCTCTTCGATCGGACGTTTATCTCCAAAGTTCGTGAAAAGCATATCGCAGGCCATCGGTAAGGCGGCAGGCCAAGTCACATTGTCCGAGTAGTAGTTCCAGTATGCCGGGGCTACATCAGGAATACAACCGTCTTCCCGTTGCGCTTCGCGAATGTCACGCGCCCATTTGGTATACATGGCGTAATTATCGAAAAGCATACTTTCTCCCCAACAACCCATGGTACGGTCACCCAACCAGGGTTGGCGTTCATTCCGTTGCGGACAGTCAACCGGCATCCCTTTATAGTTGCTCCGGATTCCCCAAAATGCATTACGGACAATCTTATTCAGAGTTTCATCGGAACAGTTGAAAGTACCGGTATGTTCCATTTCATCTTCTACTACTTCGGCAACGAAATCTTCTGCTTTGGCGTCCGGATAACCGCTGACTTCTACATAACGGAATCCATGATAAATAAAGCGAGGCGCCCAGGTAGCATCTTTTGTTTCGCGTCCGTTGGCAACATATACATCTGTAGAACGGGCATCCCTGAAGTTTCTTGTATAAAGTTCACCATTATCTTGCAGGCTTTCTGCAAAACGGAGACGGATGCTGTCACCGGCTTGCCCTTTTATCCGGAAACGTACCCATCCCGCCATATTCTGACCGATATCCAGAATATATTTGCTACCGAGCTTTTTAATAGAAACGGGTTTCAAGGTTTCTGTGACTTTCATGCCCGGCATCATTTGTGCACGCAATGTTCCCGAAGGAATACTGACGCGTTGGGCCTGCATCCAGTCCTTGTCATCATATCCGGTTTGAGTCCAGTCTCCTAACTCTTTACGGGCATCGTATTCTTCGCCGTCATATTCATTGTTGCTACGGATAGGACCTTCAGTAGTTAATTTCCATGAAGTGTTTGTAGCAATTGTTTCTTTGCTGCCGTCTGCATATTCAACAATCAGATTCAACCGAAGCTTAGGATAACCGAAAGTCGGTATCTTATACGGTTTATAGTTCTGACGCATCGTATAGAAGCGGCCATTTCCGAGAGTTACTCCCATAGCATTTTCTGCCTGAAGCAGTGAAGTCACATCGTATGTGTTGTACAGAATCGTTTTCCGGTAGTCGGTAGGAGCAGGTGCCAGTACTTGATTGCCGATGCGTTGCCCGTTGATAAACAGCTCATATAATCCCATTCCGGCGATATGTACTGTGGCACGTTTCACGCCTTTCTTTAACGCAAACTCTTTTCGAAGATAACGGGCTGCCAAACGGCTCCATTGTGTTTCGCTGTCTCCGGGAGCGGCCCGATCCAAGCCGATCCATTGTCCTTGCCAGTCCGCTTCATTAAATAGTCCTGTGGTCCAAAAAGCCGGAGCACTCCAATTCGTTGCACCTTTGTTGGTGTCGATTTTCACTTTCCAATAGTAGGAAGCATTACGTTTTAATGTTTTTCCCTGATAAGTGATCCATTGGGAAGCGTCAGATTCAATCTTTCCTGAATCCCATATATCTCCTTTTCCTTGTTCCAATAGCTCCGGGGAAGATGCGACAAGAATGTGATACGCAGTCTGTATCACATTCTGTTCATCCGATTCGATGCGCCAGCTCAATCGGGGTTGGCGCACATCGATACCTGCCGGATTTTTCAACTGCTCCGTTCGCAGGTCAGTTATACCTATGGCTGCGTATAGTGAACCTGCAAAGAGCAGAAGAAAGAAAAATGATACTATTCTTTTATTCATAAGTATGTTCTCATAATTCGTTTATATAATAAATTTAGGCACGGATTGCATGGATTAACGCTGTTGTTTTACCTATTTGTCATTCTGAAAACCGTGAAATCCGTGTAATCCGTGCCTAATAATACAAAATTATTTAGCCCATTTTTGTTGTGCATCTGGTAATTCTGTCCAGTCCTTCTCCACATAGGTCTTACTGCTGTCCACTACAATCAGGACATGATCGTTTCCACTGCAATAACCACTGTCGTGCTGGAATTTGTGCACTCCGTTATCAAATTCTCCGATGTATTCCAGTTTACCATCTTTCGTGGTGTACCACCAGGCATTCTTTTTTGCGCCGCTAATCTTGCTGAAATCAACTTCCATCGGACGTCCGGTATAGTTGTATACCATCAAATAATCATTTCCACGTGTAGCGATAGCACGGTCATAACGTTCCCCATTCTGTCCTGTGATGATAGACTGATCGGGTATGCGTTCAAAGAACGGGAAAGTCAATATCAGGTTTTTCAGATACTTCATCTGATTGTAGCCCGGATCATTCAAGGCATCGTACCAAGGTTTCTTTGCACCATAAGCACCACCTACACCCGGTTTGATAAATTGCATGATGGAATTATGACCGTAAGTATGTCCGAAAGAACCTGCAAATACAGACCAATAAGCATAACGACGTACGTCATAATCCTTCCACAACAGTTCGTTTTCATCGTGCAGACCATGAGGTATTTCTTCATAGATTGGTTCACCGTCAATCACAGGCTTCATGGGTTTCATGGACAGGCTGCGTTCTACAAAACGCCAGTTATCTTCTTCCGTATTTTCTTCGATAGGGTAGTCGCCATCTCCGAAACGTTGTCCATAGCGACGATGTCCGCTTTGAAACATGTTGAAATCCAACCAGGGAGCGTTATTGAACCAAGTTGCGGAAGTTGTTCTTCCACGTGGATGGAATGTCATCAGGTGATTTTTGTCGATAGCTTTGATAGAGGTTGCCAAAGCTTCCCATTCAGCAGTTTTCACGTCGCCACGGATATCTCCACCGATAAACCAGATGATATTCGGTTCGTCCTTATAACGCTCTGCCAAAAACTTGCCGTATGCTTTTGCCTGTTCTACAGTCATCTCGCCCCGGTTCACCGGGCTTCCCCAAATGCAGACCATGCCGATATATTGTCCCTTCTTTGCTGCTGTACGGATGATGTAATCCATGTGATCCCAATAACCGTATACGCCTTTTTGATTGATGTTTTTGAAGTTGTATCCGTCAATCATCGAATATTGTCCGTAGATATTCATAGACGGAACATTGTTCAACGTTTGAACCTGAATCACGTTGTATCCGCGACGTTTGCATTGTTCCAGGTAATATTCGGCTTCATCCCGGTTCAAGCGTTCAGGCAATAGCCAACCGGTTTCTCCTAACCAAAAGAAAGGAGCACCGTTTTCGTGTTTCAGGTAACGTCCCTCTTCGGAAACAACGAGTTTGCCGTTGTCCCAGGGTATGTACGTCTTTTGTGTTTTCTTCTGTGCTGCAGCCGAAGTTGCCATTGTCAATAGCAGCAACAAAAGAGGAAGAATCTTGAATTTTCTCATTGTATTTTATCGTTTTTAGTTTATTTCTTTGTCATTTTCTCATACTCAATAGCAGCCAAGATGAATGAACCTACCGATTTCGGATCATTTTCTATGATCGGTTCACTGATATAATATTCAAATGAGCCGTCACGATATCTTTTTGAATCTCCGCCCAATCCTGCAACAGCACAGCAATTGGTAATTGTATAGCTGCCATCTTCTTCCAAACGGGTAAATGTCTTTACCATTCCGTCAAAGGCTTTTTGTGTCGGTTCGATATACTCGTTGCCAATATATCCTTTATTGATAGCTTTGGCAAGCGTATAGATAAACAGGGCAGTGGCAGATGATTCCAAATAATTACCTTCACGTGCTCCCTGATCGGTTACCTGATACCAGGTTCCGGATGAAGGATCTTGGTATTTCACAATCGCTTTTGCCAATCCCTGCAGAATTTGTATAATGCTGTCGCGTCCGGCTGTTTCCTGTGGCAGGAAGTCCAGTACATCTACAATAGCAGCTCCATACCATCCGATACTGCGACTCCAAAAATTAGGAGAACAACCCGTTTCAGGATTTGACCATTTCTGTTCGCGACTTTCATCCCATCCGTGATAAAAAAGCCCTGTTGCAGGATCATAAGTCTTGCTATTTATCAAAAGAATCTGTTTTGTTGCTTCGTCAAATAAAGCGGGCTCATTAAAAGTAGCACCATATTGAACCAGATAAGGAGAAGCCATAAAAATTCCGTCCAGCCACATTTGATGAGGATATCTCAATTTATGCCAGAATCCTCCCTCACTGGTACGGGGTTGCTCTGCCATTTGCTTGCGCAAAGTATCCATGGCTATTTTGTAACGTTCGTCTCCGGTCTGTGCGTAAAGATCGAAAAGAATCTTTCCACCGTTGACATTATCAATATTGAATGAAAGATATTTCATGGTTTTGATATGTCCGTCAGCATCGATCAGACTATCTGCATATATCTTGGCATACTCATAATATACGCTGTCCCCGGTATGTTTCCATTCTTCCAACATGGATTTCACTACTAGTCCGTGGGTATATCCCCAGCGTGGTTTTTTAGCTTTTTCAATCATCCAGAGTTCGGGGAAACGTTTCATTTCGGAGCGTGCCATGCGTTCACTCCATTTTTCCGTTTCTGTTTTTTGAGGTGCTGCGCAAGCTAGGAAACAAGCAGTTCCACAGGCGACAATCAGTTTCAATAAGTTTTTGTTCATATCGGTCGAGTTATTATTTTCCAATCAATACATATTCTTTTCCTGCTTTGGTAGGTAGGTCATAGAGGTAAGTCTCTGCAATTTCCACTTTGTTCAAGTTGGCCTTTTCGTTAATCAATGGCTCCGGAATGGTGGGGACTGCATAAAGAGGGTTCGGATTTTCACCTTTGGCACGCTTCAACCCCTTGCCTGTTAATGGGTTGAGCGAACGTAAACGACAATTTCCTCCCTTATGAGATTTGACAACCAGCCGGCTGACTTTCCCGTTTTTCCAACTCAAATCAAGTTCGAAACCTCCACGGGCAATGATTCCTTTGATAGAACCTTCTGTCCAAACGGTAGGCAGTGCGGGAAGCAAATATATAAAACCGTCGTAGCTTTGCATCAACATCTCTGCAATGCCTGCGGCACAACCAAAGTTTCCATCAATCTGAAATGGCGGATGCGCATCGAACAGGTTAGGGTAGGTGCCTCCTTTTTTCTTTTCATTGCGTACGAGAGTCAGCTGGTCAGTTATCAGCTTGTAGGCGTGGTCACCATCAAGCAGGCGTGCCCATAGGCAAACTTTCCATCCCATGCTCCACCCGGTCGACGGGTCGCCACGATGAATCAGAGAAGTACGTGCTGCATCAAATAATTCAGGAGTACGGTAAGGGGAAATCTGATTGCTGGGGAAGAGTCCGTACAAATGAGAAATGTGGCGGTGCACGTCCTTCGGATCATCCCAGTCGAACATCCACTCTTGTAATTGCCCCCAATGTCCCACCTGCATGGGAGCCATTTCTTTGAGACGTTGTGTCAGATGAGAGGCAAACTTCTGATCTGTATCCAGTATTTGAGAAGCAGATATAATTGCTGTCCAAAGATCGAAAATCAATTGGTTGTCCATGGTGCATCCGGCAGCTGTAGTAGCTTTCCCGTTACTTCCCGAATGTACATTCTCCGGTGAATTACTGGGGCAGACTACCAGCCAGTTGTGTACGGGTTCTTTCACCATAATTTCATCAAAGAAACGTCCGGACTCTTTCAGTATCGGATAGACAGAACGCAGGAATTCCACATCTCCGGTGTATAGATAACGCTCCCAAAGATGTCGGCAAAGCCATGCGCCACCACTGGGCCACATACCCGAAGGAGCTTTGTCAACTGCTCCTGTAATGCGCCATATATCCGTGTTATGATGCAACACCCATCCGTTGGCTCCATACATAATCTTAGCCGTCTCTTTACCTGTGTCACTCACTTCTTTTATCAGACGGAATAACGGTTCATTCAGTTCACTTAGATTCGTTACTTCCGAAGGCCAGTAATTCATTTCCAAATTGATATTACAAGTATATTTACTATCCCAAGAAGGAACTAATTTATCATTCCAAATTCCTTGTAAATTGGCGGGTTGTCCTCCCGGTTGGGAAGAACAGATCAACAAATAACGTCCGAATTGAAAATAGGTGGCAACTAGATGTGTGTCATTGGTGTTTTTGAAATTCTCCACACGCTTCTCGGTGGTTACATTCGCATATTGGTCTCGTCCCAAATCAAGAGAAACCCGTGTCAGATATTGTCGGTAAAAATCAACATGATTCTTCTTCGATTCAATGAACGGATGAACCATTGCTTTCGCCAAATAATTCTTTGCTCGCTCTGTCTGATTACCGGTGATGTCTTGATAGTTGTTGAAATTAGTTGCAATGGATACATAGATAACCGCTTCGTCGGCTTTCTCAACAGAAAGTATTCCATCGGCACAAGCTATTTTCCCACCTTTATTTTTAGCAGTCAATCTGCCTTGAAATTCTACTTTTCCTTTCAATCCTTCATGCAAGGAAGAGACTCCCGAGAGTGTCACACAGTTTCCCTCTTCAGAAGCAATCATAACATCCTGGTGAGGAGAAGTGAGTTGTGCATTGAAAGTAATTTGTCCGGGACGATTGGCGGTCAGTCGTACCATTACTACCTGATCGGTGAATGAGGTGATCGTTTCGCGTTGATACTGCACTCCGTCTACTTCATAACGTACGATTGCACGTGCGGAATCCAGACTTAATTCCCTGTAATAATTGGAATAACGTGTATGACCGGGAAAAGCGATTCGCAGGTCACCAAAACTTTGGTATGGCATTCCTGAATTAGTCTTTGCCATCACCTTCTCTGTGGCCAGTGTCTGTGCTTCAAGATATTTTCCGGCAAAGACCAGCTCACGCACTTTCGGAATATATTCCAGTGCATCCGGATTGGCGTTATTATTGGGACGTCCCGCCCAAATGCTTTCTTCGTTTAGTTGTATTTGTTCTGTGCCTGGTGTTCCATATACCATGGCCCCCAAACGGCCATTCCCAAGGGGTAATGCTTCGGTCCATACCTGTGCGGGACAGTCGTACCATAGCTTGTATTCGGGTACAGAAGACTTCTGTTCCTGCGCCTGAATACAACCAACAGACATCGTGACGAACAGATATCCGATTAATCTCTTTTTATTCATTTCCTTCCAATTGCTTTTATACTTTTATAAAAGGACGATTGAAAGGGATTTTTGTACCCACTATGCAGGCAGTAAGAAAGGGAGAAGAATAAAAATAAGTTAGCAAACTTAAATGCAGTTATAAAGCCATTAAAATAGATGAATTTCGACAAACAAACAGATATACTGATTGTTGTCATATTGAATCATTCGTTTTTTTATTCACCTAAAAAATACAGATTATGGCAAAGAATTCTCCCGATGAAGGAAAAAACATCAAAATGGTAGAAAAGCAGGCGGTTGAAGCCTCTATGATTAACCTCAAAGAGTACCGGGCAAAAAGGCAATTCGGTAAAACACCGGAACCGATGGCGGATACGGTGGAAACTCCCAATCGAATGCCTGTTTTTGTTGTTCAGAAGCATGATGCCAGTCATTTTCATTTCGATTTTCGTTTGGAAGTGGATGGAGTATTAAAAAGTTGGGTGGTGCCTAAAGGACCTTCCATGAATCCAAAAGATAAGAGGTTGGCCATAGAAGTAGAAGACCACCCCTTGAGTTATGCGCACTTTGAAGGAGTTATACCGGAAGGTAACTATGGAGCAGGTACGGTGGAAATATGGGATAGTGGAACCTATGCTTACGTTGGTAATAATCGTAACATTTCCGCTGCCATTAAAAATGGGATACTTGAATTCAAGTTACACGGGCATAAACTCAAAGGGCTATTTGTCCTTATACATACCAATATGGATGATCAGGATAAAGACTGGCTGTTGATAAAGAAAGACGATGTATTTGCGTCCACTCACGTTTACGATGCAAAGATTATTCCGTCTTATGATGAGGTATTCCTGTAAATTATGATCTGACAGTACTTATCAGAAGTCTATTATTTTCAAATTATATACGCGGCTTTATAATTCTACTTATTTCATTATTCTAATGATTAAGTGGAACTATATG
>CDZN01011497.1_pt1 | contig 19995 bp, 15 predicted proteins | sample 557701 | NCBI WGS metagenome assembly CDZN01 (sample SAMEA3182089, study PRJEB8094) | gut metagenome | biome: human; feature: gut; material: Stool; isolation source: human stools | place: Canada | collected 2013-02-04 | reverse complement strand
TCCGGCGTGGCACTGCAATGAATGATAATCAGCGTGATGGTGCGCATGGGCTACATACAACTTTGTACTCCGATCAGGCCTCCGATAGCGGTGGCAACGGTGATAATCACTTTGATAATGAAGCTCCATACGGAGCGGGGAGAAGATGAATTACTCATAAATAAGAGGTTTTAAATAAATTAATAATATTCCCTTAGGCAGCCGGGTCAGGTGCTTCACCGCTTCCGCCCGGATTTGGATTCGGCGTATTGCCTGAATCGGAATCTCCACCAGGGGTGGTTGGTTTCTGATACTCCGCTTGCTGCTTCAGTTGACTGTCGAGTTTCAGGTTGGTAGTCGACAAATTACCGGTGGCACGAGCTTTAAGACGCATACCAGTGATGTTTTTCTCTAACGAAAAATCTTCCAGTGTTTCAGCCGCCTTACTTCGGATGCCTACCCCAAAGATGGCAAGGTCGTCGATTTTCACGCATTTGCCGTCGAGCAGCAATTCTTTGATGCAGTCTACCATGTCAGAAAGTACACCTTTGATGACACCACCGGAATACGGTGAATTGTGTTTCGACATGTGTTCGGCAAGCTTGGCCAAATCAAACGTCTCGTCGCTTACTGCACGGGCGAACCACTTGCCTGCATTCAGGCCTTTCTGCTGTTGGTTTTGATAAATTTTGTAACGAATCATAAAACAATAAATTAAAGGGTTAAACATATTGTCCGGGGATTCTTTTCCCCTTCCGACAATACAAAGATACTACCCTGAAACATCGATAAATCAATTGTTTGCGATTGCACACGATTGTTGTCAATTATATGTCGTAATGGTCGTTTATTCAATGGAAAAGCGTTGGTTATGTGGTACTATTTTGTTATTTTTGTAACTGTAAATCAAAATTTTATCCATTATGACCGAATTCAAAATACGTGCCTATGGGCGCATGGAACTGGCGCAACTTTATTCTCCTACACTTACCGACATTGCTGCTTATCGAAAAATGAAGAAATGGATCTCTTTATGTCCCGGACTTCTGCAACGTCTGTACGACTTAGGGTACGAATCAAAGCGTCGCTCATTCACACCGTTGGAGGTGAGAGTGATTGTGGACGCTTTGGGAGAACCTTGAAGAAGTTGAGAGTTGAGAATTGAGAGTTGAAAAATGAAAGTGGGAGATGGAGAGAGGAATAGAGGCGGTTTGTGTGGGATAAAGCGGTGCTTTATGGTTGCTAAACCTATGCTTTACGAACGCTAAAGCGATGCTTTATTAAAATACAAGAAATACACTTTTACCCCCCTCTCCCTAACACACGCACACGTGCGTACGCGTATAGATGCCTTTATCGTCTGCGTTGGTAAACAATCCTTTTTTAATCAGACGATTTAGCCAGCCGAAAGCAGTGTTAGGTTTGATTTTCATGATTGTAGCCTGCTCCGACAACTGTGCACGGGTGAATTGGTTGCCCATTGCTTCGAAAAGTGCATCCCGGTCGGCATTGGCTCTATGCTTGACTTCTGTGGAGGGAAGAAAAGACAAGATATGCGTGGCATGACGATAAAGCGGAGTTACAAGCTCCAGGACCGCTTTAAAATCTTCAGCGGTGATCGTTACATCCCAACGGGTGATAATGCCGTCTTTGATATTATCAGTGGCAATCTCCTTATCAGGAGTAAGCAGATGGATAGAAGAATTCTTGAATTGGTAAGGTTGATCACATTCCAATGCACGTATCATAGCTACTTCTGCCATGATACGGCACGTGTTGACAGCCAGTCGGGCGATGGAACTGCTCATTTCGTTGTCGTTGGCAAGTCCCGAACGGAAGAACAAATCGGAAAAGAGAGCGTTGAACTCTTGCTTTTGCTCGTCGGTGAGCCGGAGCGTATGGACTCCATGTGTTTTCATCAGGTCGAGTTGCTTTTTCCATTCCAGACCTATGTCTGTGAAGATAGCTTCCAGATCGGCTTCGCCACTTTCAAACTGATTGATCCATGCCCATATACCATGCATGTAATAAAACAGTTGGCGCGAGAACAAGCCGTTCTCTGTCGAGGGAATAAGTGGTTTCACTTGTGCGGGCGTACCGGAAAGCAGGACGGACAGATAGCTTTTCTTTACTTCCCGGTATTCCTGGTCGGTACGCCGGTTGTACGACAAACGGTCATGGTCGAACGCTTTGCGGAGCGTGTCGCTCCAGTGTCCGTATTCCGAGCCGATGGCAGCAGAAATAGTATCTGCTTCCGTTTCGCAGATAAGTCCTGTGCCGTTGGCATCCATGATATTTTGCAGAATACCTGTTCCGGTGTTATTGCCAGAGATGAGAAACATTCTGTTTTTGGGCATTTGGGGAGCTTCCACTTTGCTACGCTCTTTTCCCATGACGTCGTAGGCGGCTTTCTCTTTTTTGTAAGCCTTGACCTCTGTCGCTACTTGTTGGCGGATCTCGTCATGGATAGGTTCGACGAGCAGACGGATAAGCGAAAGAATTCCCTTACCCGAGGCAGAAGGAGCCACGATAAAACTTTGCAGGCAAGGAGACTGGAGTTTGCCGGCGTATGGACATCTCACATATCGTTCCATGCTGGCACCTATGGCAGTCAATGCTCCAATCAGCATGACGTCACGCTGGGTAGGGCTGGTGGCATAGCTCATGATGAGCAAGAGGATTTTCGGCCAGTCCGCTTCGGGGAAAGTGGGCAATGGCTGGTTCGGGTCACTACCGTTCAGCAGCTCTTCGGATTCGTCCGGTTCGTCATTCTCCACCTTATTATATACATGTGCGTGTGTGAGAACTTTGGACGGTGTATTTTCCGTATTTTCTGTATTTCTACGGTTGTTCATAACTTCCGTATTACAGAGTTTCACATTGGCCATCTCGGCAAGATGGAAAGCCGTACCCAGGTGCACTTCCCCATGCCGGGTAGTGAGAGCATTGGAGAATATCCGTTCGGCATGTTCACGTTGGTACTTGGCGGACGTCCGGCACAAACGGTGGAAAAACTCGCGTCCCGCTTCTCCGCAATCTGTTGCGATGGCAAACGCCAGTTGTACATATTCAGCATAGGTAGGAGCAATATCCGCTCCTGCAGTTTCAACCGCTTCAGTGAGGCGGCGTAAAGATTCAATATCAGTCATTATTTTGATTTATGATTTATAATTTATGATTTATGGTTATTCGTTGGTGGCTCTAAATAATGCTCCCGGGTCATGGCAAAGGAAGCAGGATCTCACAATGTCTTTACCGGAAAAGTCCACGCCTTTTTTCTTTTCTCCGAAAGGAGGAGGTGTTCCTGTACCATAGATCATCACAGTGTATAACATTGCTAACTTCATTTTTTCCGTAATACAGTTTGCGTCATCGGCCATGGGTAAATGATTATAGGGTATGAAGGCTTTTACGCCCCGTCCGCTAGGACTGATAAACGTGAGCACAGGGTGGAGAAGAGGATCATTGAACAACGTCTTACGCATCTCCACTGCTTCCTGATAGGAGGTGAGATAGTCTATATCTACTACTGTTAGGAGGGAAGGATCTATGAGGCATTTGCTGCTGCGACGCGAGAATGTACCACAGGGAGTCACGTATGGTAATAGTGATGCTTTTGCCGTCCGTATATCTTCGGAGTTGCGTACTTGTTCGGTCAGAACTTTGAGATTCTCGTTGCAGGTAATCATTTGAAAGACTTGCTCTACGGAGACTTCGCAGCAGGGAATAAGCGTAGGAGGAGTAACTAATTGTCCGTGTTCGTCTTTAATGGGCGCAATGGGAGGCATGAAATAAGACATTCTAAAATCGTTTGTCATAACGTATCTAATTATTTGATTATCGCCTTGAATTTTCAAAACGCGGGGCGAAGGTAGGAATAGCTTTTAAATCAACTGTTCTGACATATCAGAACAGTTATAGGTAGAATCATGTATTATTTAATAACTTTAACAATTAACAGAATTACAAAAATGAAAAAGTACTCTCATGTAGCACTCGGCCTTTTCATCGCCGAGCAGTTTAAGAAAGCAGGTGTGAAGATAGCTCCCATGTGCGCTGAAATAGGTTTGGGCAAAGCTGTCTACTATGCAAAGGTTATAAAAGGGGAGACGTTCGTTTAAGCCATTTCACCCGTCTTTTGGCTTACTTCTATGACTGTCATACCAAAGAGGAATTTCGAGCCAAAGCAATTGAATGGGTCGACCGTTATATTGATTATCGTGAGAAACACGGGTGATGGGAAAGAAATTTAATCAATTGATAATAAAATAATGCAGGAAGTCCAACGTTTCAATAAAGTCCTAAAATCTTTTGTCCTTCTAGGGGACATCATCTTATTGAACTTGCTGTTATGGATGTTTACTTCGATCTGGGAAAACCGGTCTCCATTTGAGTATTCAATGCCTCTTCTCCAGAACATGGCTCTGATGACTTTATGTTATCTGGTTTGCAACATCCGTTCAGGAGTGATCCTTCATCGTCCGGTGGTCCGCCCGGAACAAATAATGCTTCGGGTGGCCCGGAATATGATTCCTTTTGTATTGATAGTCTTTGGGCTTTCATACATATTCCATTTTGAATGTGTCAATCTGCGTCAGTTAGGGGTATTTTATATAGTTCTCATTATCGTTATCATTTCCTATCGTCTGACGTTCCGATCTATTCTGGAGCTTTATCGCAAAAGTGGGGAAAATGTCCGAAAGGTAGTGTTGGTGGGTAGCCATGAAAATATGCAGGAACTTTACCATTCCATGACGGATGATCCGACATCCGGGTATCGTGTATTGGGATATTTTGAAGATTTTCCGTCAGACCGCTATCCTATGAACATAGCTTATTTGGGACAGCCGTGTGAAGCTGTTGATTATTTGACTCGTAATGCGGGAAAGGTGGACCAGCTTTATTGTAGCCTTCCTTCCGCCCGTAGTGCTGAAATTGTGCCGATTATCAACTATTGTGAGAATCATCTGATTCGTTTCTTCAGCGTTCCCAATGTCCGGAACTATCTGAAACGGAGAATGTATTTTGAAATGTTAGGTAATGTCCCGGTACTTTCTATCCGTCGTGAGCCACTTGAGTTATTGGAAAACCGTATTATGAAACGTGGCTTTGATATTATTTGCTCGCTACTGTTTCTTTGTATCCTTTTCCCGATTATATACGTCATTGTAGGGCTGGCTATAAAGATAAGTTCACCTGGGCCTGTCTTTTTCAAGCAGAAACGAAGTGGGGAGGATGGTCGTGAATTCTGGTGCTATAAGTTTCGTTCAATGCGGGTAAATGCTCAATGTGATACATTACAGGCTACAGAACATGATCCTCGTAAAACCCGAATCGGTGATCTGATTCGTAAGACGAATGTGGATGAACTTCCTCAATTTATTAATGTCCTGAAAGGGGATATGTCTTTAGTGGGTCCCCGTCCGCACATGTTGAAGCACACAGAAGAATATTCTCATTTAATAAATAAATATATGGTTCGTCATTTTGTAAAGCCTGGTATTACAGGTTGGGCACAAGTGACAGGTTTCCGTGGAGAAACGAAGGAGCTTTGGCAGATGGAAGGACGTGTGCAACGTGACATCTGGTATATTGAGCATTGGACGTTTCTTTTGGATTTATATATCATGTATAAGACTGTGTATAACGTAATCCGCGGGGATAAAGAGGCTTATTAGGCGAAGAGTTGGAATTTGAATAAAAATTAAATCAATAGTTGTAATTTACATGAGTAGGTGGTTATGAGAAAATTGAAACGATTGACTTTGGGTGCGTTACTTGCTTTTTTGCTGGTATCCTGCCAATCATATAAGAAAGTGCCTTATTTGCAGGATACGGCTTTTGTGAATGATACAGAACAGAGTGTTCGTCAGACAGGTGTGAAGGTTATGCCCAAGGATTTGTTGACGATTGCCGTATCTTGTTCTACTCCGGAACTGGCTGCACCTTTCAATCTGGTAAATTCGGGTACTGCTAGTGGAACGGAGGGAAAGACGGTAGGACAAGGAGACGCGTCATCTGCTCTACAGCAATATCTGGTGGATAATCAGGGGAATATCAACTTTCCGGTGTTAGGCGAGATTCATGTAGGTGGATTGACTAAACTGGAAATAGAAAATCTGATTATAGATAAGTTGAAGGTTTATTTGAAAGAAGCGCCGCTTGTAACTGTGCGTATTGTTAATTATCGGATTTCGGTGTTGGGTGAAGTCGCTAGTCCGGGTAGTTTTGTGGTTTCTAACGAGAAGATTAATTTGCTGGAAGCACTCGCTATGGCAGGTGATTTGACTATTTATGGTATGCGCGATAATGTGAAATTGATCCGGACAGGGCAAGATAATAAGCAGGAAATTATTACTATGGATTTGAATAAGGCTGAAACGGTACTGTCTCCTTATTATCAGTTACAGCAGAATGATATAATTTATGTAACACCTAATAAGACTAAGGCGAAGAATTCGGATATAGGAACTAATACGGGATTATGGCTTTCTGGTACTTCTATTCTGTTTTCACTTGCAAATATATTGATAACCCTCGTAAGATAAACTTAAAAAACAGAAAACTGACAATGAAAGAAAACTCGTACGACAATAATATGAATGAGCTGAATGAAGAAAAAGTTAACTATCAGGAACTTCTCTTTAAGTATATAATTCATTGGCCTTGGTTTGTAGCTTCGGTTTTAGCTTGTTTGATTGGTGCTTGGGTGTATTTGTATTTTCAAACTACTGCGTATCAGGTTTCTGCCTCTATCATGATAAAGGATGATAAAAAAAATGGTGGTGGAAATACTGCTGATCTGGAAAGTTTGGGATTAGGTGGAGTGATTACTTCTACGCAGAGTATTGATAATGAGATAGAAGTGCTACGCTCAAAAACAATACTGAAAGAGGTCGTTAATAATCTGGAACTTTATATTACTTACTATGATGAGGATGAGTTTCCTAAAAGAGAGTTGTATAAAACCTCTCCGGTAATCGTGAATTTGACGGCACAAGAGGCGAATAAATTGTCAAGTGCAGCTTTGGTTGATATGAGTTTAGCTCCGGAAGGTGGTTTAGATGTGAATCTAAAGATAGGTTTGAATGAATATAATAAGCATTTTGATAAACTTCCGTCAGTGCTCCCTACGGATGCAGGTACCTTTGGGTTTACATTGAAAGATTCTTTATCGAATGGGAAGATAGTAGGGCAAGAGGTAGTACGAAATATCAGCGCTGTAGTTAGTCAGCCATTTGTAGTGGCAAAAGAATATCAGCGGGCATTGGAAATAACATCTACCTCAAAAACGACTTCTGTAGCAGTTGTTTCATTGATAAATACGAATATACAGCGTGGACAGGACTTTATCAATAAGTTGATGGAAATGTATAATCGGAATACGAATAATGATAAAAATGAGGTTGCCGAAAAAACGAGAGAGTTTATCAATGAACGTATTAAGATTATTGATGAGGAACTTGGCACTACGGAGGATAAACTGGAAGCTTTTAAAAGAAATGCAGGATTGACGGATATCAGTAGCGATGCCCAATTAGCAGTATCGGGAAATGCCGAATACGAAAAGAAACGAGTGGAAAACGGTACGCAGATCAATTTAGTTCGTGATCTTAATAAATATATCAATAATCCATCGAATGAGTATGAGGTGTTACCTAGCAATATTGGTTTATCTGATAATGGGCTAACTACCCAAATAGATCGTTATAACGAATTGATTATTGAACGTAAGCGTTTACTTCGTACTTCTACGGAGAGTAACCCGATGATTGTAAATCTGGATACAAGTATTCGTGCCATGAAAGCAAATGTAAAAGCTGCTATTGATGGGACTTTACAAGGCTTGCTTATCGTGAAGGCTGATTTGGATCGTGAGTCCAGTCGTTTTTCCCGTCGTATCAGTGATGCTCCGGGGCAGGAACGGCAGTATGTAAGTATTGCACGTCAGCAGGAAATCAAGGCTGGGCTTTATTTGATGCTTTTGCAGAAACGTGAAGAGAATGCTATTACTTTAGCCGCTACTGCGAATAATGCAAAGATTATTGATGAGCCGGCAGCTGAAGGTGAGCCGGTTTCTCCTAAACCTAAAACAATTTACATGATTGCTTTGGTTGTAGGACTGGGATTACCTATTGGTATCATTTACCTGATTGGTCTGACTAAATTCAAGATAGAGGGGCGTGGCGATGTTGAGAAATTAACAAGGTTATCTATTGTCGGAGATGTTCCGTTAACCGACGAGAAAGCAGGTTCTATTGCTGTGTTTGAGAATCAGAATACTTTAATGAGTGAGACTTTCCGTCATATCCGTACTAACCTTCAGTTTATGCTTGAGAATGATCAGAAAGTAATTTTAGTGACTTCGACAGTTAGTGGTGAAGGCAAGTCTTTTATTTCTTCAAATCTTGCGATTAGTCTGTCTTTGTTAGGAAAGAGGGTAGTAATTGTAGGGCTTGATATTCGTAAACCCGGTTTGAATAAGATTTTTAATATCCTCCGAAAGGAGCAAGGAATTACTCAATACCTGTCAAATCCGGAGAAGAATCTAATGGATTTCGTTCAGCCTTCGGATGTTAGTAAGAATTTATATATTCTTCCTAGCGGAACAGTACCACCTAATCCAACGGAATTACTGGCTCGTGATGGTTTAGATAAAGCGATTGAAACATTGAAAAAGAACTTTGATTATGTGATTTTGGATACTGCTCCTGCTGGTATGGTAACTGATACTTTGCTTGTAGGTCGTGTTGCTGACTTGTCTGTTTATGTATGTCGTGCTGATTATACTCGGAAAGCAGAGTTTACTTTGATTAATGAATTGGCTGATAACAACAAACTGCCTAATCTTTGTACGGTAATCAATGGCTTGGATCTTCAGAAGAAGAAATATGGTTATTATTATGGTTATGGTAAATACTATGGTTATGGCTATGGAGAGATACACCATGGCGGCAAGGATAAGGGAGAAAGAACTGAAGAATAGACGAATGTGATTTTGGGGAAGACAATAGTAGGAGAATCGTTTTTTACTTTAATGTTATTGTATGTCAGATAATTTTGATAAAAAAAGACTCGTTAAAAACTCAACAACATTGTACATACGTATGATGTTTACAATGGCGTTAAATTTACTAACTACACGTTTTGTTCTCTCTAATTTAGGTGTAGAGGATATGGGAGTATTTAGTGTTGTTGGAAGTATTGTAAATATGTTTGCGATATTCGTTAGTGGGTTGTTGTCCGCTGCACAAAGGTTTATAACATTTGAAATGGGAAAAAAAGATGGAAATATAGCACTGGTTTTTAGTACATGTTCAAATATAATATTAGCTGTTTCGGTTCTTCTTTTTCTACTTTTAGAAATTGGCGGTCTGTGGATGCTAAATTATAGTGTAAATTTACCAGAACAAAGCGAAAACGCTGCGAAATGGGTTCTCCAGTTCTCAATATTTACTTGTTTGTTAAACCTCAATTCAACCTGTTACAATGCAATATTAATTGCTCACGAGAAAATGAATTTATGGGCATTTATTTCGGCTCTTCAGGTACTTTTAGGTTGCATTGCGGCATACTGTATTTCTTGTTTTCCTAATAATGATCGTTTAATATATTATTCGCTATTAGGCCTTCTTGTACAGTTTTTTATTAGGTTGCTTTATTTTCTATATTGTATAAGACATTTTCCAGAAACTAAGTTTAGTAAGAAGATTGATGTACAGCTTGTAAAATCAATAGCAAAATATACAGGTGCTTCTTCTGTGAGTGGACTCTTGCAGGTATTTATAACTCAAGGGCTGGTTTTAATTATAAACTGGACGTATGGTGTTGCTATTAATGCTGTATATAACATTGGTTTACAGGTTAAAAACTCCGTCCTCTCATTTGGCATGAATATTTTTAAAGCAGTGCAGCCTCAAATAACTAAAACTTATGCCGCTGGTGAATTTGACAAGCATGAAAAGTTAGTATATAGCGGCTCTAAAATAGGATCATATATGATTATGATTATTCTTATTCCATTTTGTGTTCATAGTCATTATATAATGAGACTGTGGCTTGGTACAGTTCCTCCTTATGCTTCTTCATTTGCTATGGCATTTGTATTTCAGTCGCTTCTTTATGCGAGTCTTGAACCATTTCGAACTGCGGTATTAGCTACAGGGAATGTTGCTAAGTTTTTCATTTATTCAGAACTCATTCATTCATTAGTTTTACCCTTAGCTTATTATTGGGGGGCACAATATGAAACACCTATCCCTTTAATTATTATTATAGTTGCAATGGAGTTCGTTTATTGTGCTTCTATGATAGTGTTAGGATCTAAAGTTAGTATACCCACAATAAATGGAATTTTTAGACATGTGGTAGTGCCGTGTTTCCTTGTGGGTATTGTTTCTGCTATTCCTTGCTATTTTATTTCGCTTAGTATGGAGGATAATATTGGAACATTAATATTTCAATTGGTATTGGGAAGTATCATTTTTAGTATTGTAGTGTTATTAATTGGAATAAATCAATACGAGCGAAGGATGGTTGTGCAAGTTGTGAATGCAGTGAAAATAAAAATTGGGTATAAATAATGAATCATCGGAATCAATTTTAAGATTACCTAAAAGGGATTGCAATATTTATAGTAGTTATGGGGCATGTTATACAATGTTTTAGTGCAACTCCAGAAGAGGATTATGCATGGATTGTGGCATTTCATATGCCTCTGTTTGTCGCCGTATCAGGTTATTTTTTCTTGTCTTCAGTGCAGAAGTGTAGTTCTACATGTGATTTTATCAATAAGAAATTTAGGAGAATATATCTGCCTACTAAAAATATTTATCTGTCATTATACCTATTTGGTGAGAATAAGTGATTATAATAAATCATAGTAAAATGATTCAAAAAAGAAATAAGGTTGTACTTTCAACATTTGGTCCTTTGCATTTAATCAAAAGTGCAGAGTTTCTTTCCCAAACTGTAGACATACGTGTTATTCAAGGATGGATACCTTCTTGGTGGAATAGTTGGTTATTGGGACCAATAAGTAAAATGGTAGGTTATGATTTAAAACGTACCATAAAGAAGAGAACTCCTGATTGTTTGAAGGGGCAGAACATAGGATTAGGACTACCTGATTTTTTGAATAATGCAGCGAGAAAATTTATAAGATCTACATCTACTAGAAATAAATGCATTGTTTTAGCAACTAGTCTTTATGGTTGGCTCTCGAAATTTTACATAAAAGATGCAGTGATATTTCATGTCCGAAGTGGTTCTGGTTTTGGTGGGGCAATTGAGTACGCAAAGAAGAAAGGAATGAAGGTTGTGGTTGATCACAGTATAGCACATCCATCTTTTATGTCGGAAAATCTCTCTGCTGAATTTGTAAAAAATGGTGTCTCTTTCAATTTAGGTCTTCAAAATCCTTTTTGGAGAGGTGTGGTTTCTGATTGTGAGAAAGCAGATGTTATTCTTGTAAATTCCGATTTTGTGAAGCAAACATTTATAGATACAGGTTTTAATCCAAATAAAATTAAAGTGGCTTATTTGGGAGTAAGGAATGACTTCTTTGGATTAAAGCATAATTATAGTATAGATGGTAAACTAAAGATTCTATTTACAGGTGGTTTTGGTTTCAGAAAGGGAGCTGAATATGCTTTGAAGGCAATGCAAAAACTTGATCAATTAGGACTTAATTATGAGTTTCTTGTAGTAGGAAGTAATCAAGAGGCGCAGCCATTAATAGCTAACTATCCCATAAAAGGTCTGAAACTCATAGGTTTTATACCGCAAGATGACTTAAAAAAATATCTTTCTCAGAGTGACATTTATTTATTTCCGTCTCTGTGTGAAGGTTGTGCTAGTTCTGGAATGGAGGCTCTTGCAGCAGGTCTGCCTGTAATCGCTACTAAGGAGAGTGGTTTACCTATAACTGATGGAGAAAATGGTTTAATAATAGAATCTAAGAATGTGAATCAGATAGTAGATCGTATACTTACTTTAGTAGATAATATTTATCTTAGAGAAAAGTTGGGCAAAAATGCAATTTATTTGATTAGAAATAATTTCTCTTGGGATGATTATGCTCATTGTGTTAGTAAAATATATGAGAATATTCTGAATGCTGACTAATATATAGAAACTTATAACTTGCAAATAGTGAATCATTATATTTATAGCCCTGTTTTTATATTTCTTGTAGGTGCTCTTTCTTCCTTGACTGTTCCCTTTGTAGGAGAATTAAGCGGTACATTTTTTTTAATATTTTTATCAGCTCCATTATGGGTGTCTAAAATAGAACTAAGGAATGATATCATCCGTTCTTCACTAAAGATATTTATCATTCTTTTATTAACTCAAATCATTACTGATGTCTTTCATGATAATCTTTTTGTCGATAAATTGAGGGGGGTGGCAGTAGTTATTAATGGGATGTTCTTTTTCTTTTTCTTTTTTGTAGTTTACAGTCAAAAATTAGATTTGGTAAAATGGTATATTCTGGGATCTATTATTTCACCTTTCCTTTTTCCTAGTGACTTTAGTGAGTCACTAGAGGCAACTTACTCAGAAGAAAATGTTACTTATTTTAAATTTGTGTTTGTTCCTTTCATTACAAATGTAATTACTCTGTTGATGCTTTTTACTAAGAATCCTCGAAAGCATTTGTGGTTAGCTTTATCTATGATTGCGACAGGTTTCATTTTTATAATTTTGGGTGCACGGAGTGGTGGGTTAATTCTATTATCTGCAGGTTTTCTATTTTATTATATTAAAAGGAAGAAATTGTCTTTGAGGAAATTGAAAAGACAATTACTAGTTGTGACCCTTATTACGTATTTATTTTACGTATTACTTTATGTTCCACTTGTTGTCTCAGGTTCGTTAAAAGCAGGTAATACAAAACAATTATTAAAGAGTGCTAATCCTTATAATCCTATTGAAATGTTGAAAATGGGGCGAACGGATTCCTTGGTTCCATTTTATGCTTTTTTGGATAATCCTATTACAGGATGGGGATATCTGGCTTTAGATCCCGGGCAAAAATATGCTAAGTTGTTGTTTGAAATGGGGGAAGGAGATAATTTTGAACGTGTCGCAAATCATTATTTTAGAATTCCGGGACATAGTGTAATTTTTTATTTTGCTTGTGCTTATGGTTTTATGGCATTGATTTGCGTATGGCTTCTCTATTATCGTTCTGTAAGGTTAACCTTTTACTCCTTTTTATGTAGCGATCGTTATTTATTATATCGTATGATATGTCTTACTACTGTTACATGGCATTTGTTCTTTTCTCCATTACCGCATTTCAAATATTTGCCTTCATTTTTTGCTTATTTAATGGTATCTTCTATGGTAGCTATAAAGGCGGAAAGAAATAAAAATATTTAAGTTAATATTATAATTTGCTATGAAATCAATTTGTTTTGTGACAACTGGTGATATTAAAAATATTGCTACTGCTAAGCGTGCTTTAGGTTTAGCAAATCCTCTCTCTAAATTGGGGTGGAGTGTTTCAATTTTGATGGAGGATACTCAGGAAAACAGGCATCGTATAGCTATGGAATGTTCACATGATATAGATATTCGTTTTTTTAAAGGTGGCTCAATGCAGCATGAAAGACAATCGAAGAATCTACTAATTCGCGAAATTAATCCGGATTTTCTGTATATCTGTGCATTTGTAACACGTAATATTGTTGGTATTGGTCATCGTTGTAAAAAACTTGTGGAACATTCTGAACTGCAAACAGGGATACCAGATATGAAGGGCATACGTAAATTATTCTGTTATGTTTATGAATTTTATTCGTTGATTTATAGTGATGGATTGCTTAATGCCAGTAAGTATTTGCAAGATGTTTACATGGAGCGTTCTAAGAAAGTCTTGCGTTCTAAACTACCGATGTTGTACTATCCTTATGCTTTTAATCCTGATGTAATGCAGATTAACAATATTGATTTTGATCATGATGATTTTGTAAAATATAAGAATAAATCAGTCTTTGTTTTTCTTGGTACAATATCTCGTAACTATGGTGTATTTACGATTCTCGATGCTGTAAAGCAATTGAAGTCTCATTCAATGTTTAAGGTATTAATATTAGGTCGAGGACGCCATTATGAAGAGGCGAAAAAATATATTCAAGAAAATGAGTTGGATGCTATCGTAGAAATGCCAGGCTTTGTTGCGGAAGAAGATATATCAACATATTTTTCTTTAGCTACAGCTTTTATTTCTCCAATGAACGATACAGTGCAAGATTGGGCTAGATGTCCTAGTAAAATGTACCTATATCTTCCCTATAAAAAACCAGTGATTACTTGTAAAATAGGTGAACCTTATGAGGTGCTTGGTCAAAAAGGGTTCTATTATACACCATCTAAGAGTGATGAGTTGTCTATACGCATGAAGGAGATTATGGATAATAAAATATCTAGTATTGATATAGATCCCTATTCATATTCTTGGAAGACTAGAGCCAATGAATTAAATCAGTGGATAAACAAAACTTTTTTAAGACAATGGGAAAGGTAATCTGTGCTACTAAAGGGCCAAGGCATCATTTGTTTGGTTTTCATGATTTAATAGCATTTAATGAGACTGGTGAAAAACTTTTGTCGATCGAGTCAGAGATAATAAATCGCCCTCCTATCTCAGACGAAGAATTTGGCGTAGGTTATGTGTTGTGGGAAAAGCAACAGTTCATTGAATTGGGTAAAACCTATGCAATGAACTATCCACAAGGAGCCCGTCAACAATGGATTGATAATGCTCATTTTATTGTGAACAACAAAGTTGGTGACCATTGGGGTGCGGATATATATGATGTTGCAGTAGGCAAAAAGGTAAAAACAATAGATTCAACATGCCATATATTGTCGCTAGACAAGAAGATAGCTTATGGAATAAATTATTCACGTTTACACCGTTTAGGTGGTTATGGATATATAGGGTTACCAGATAAAACAATTAATGAGGAGATTCCTTTAAATGATGGTATTTTTAAGACCTGTATCGAAACCAATAAGACAGAACTTATAGTTTCAATAAATGAGGTAGCAGATTGTGACCCTACGACTTCTGCTCGTAATGGTTTTCATCACTATATAACTCATTTAGTACTGAGTCCTGATGGTCAAAGAATTGCTTTCTTACATAGGTTTTTTTTACCGGATGGCGGGATAAGGCACCGATTAATGACTATTGGCATAAATGGAGAAAATCTTCGATGTATTGCTTGTGGATTTCTTAGCCATTTTGATTGGAAAGATAGTGAAACGATATATATATGGGGGAGATTAGGTAATAGTATTGATTCATTACGAGCTAATCCTATAATGTCTAATCCTATCGTGGCTCCTATCTTAGGAATAGCAAAGAAGTTAGTTCGTTCTGTTATGAGACGCTCACACTCTATTGATATGTCGATGTTATACATCAAAGATACCGATGCTAAATATGTCAAACCTTTCGCTCTAGGAATTATTACTGCTGATGGGCATCCTATGACTTGTCCTACAGATAGAAATTATTGTATTTGTGATACATATCCTGATAGTAATAAGGAACGCTGTTTGTTTACTTATGAGTTTTCATCTGGAATAAGGAGAAATATCGGTATATATAGAATGAGTGATGAATTGCCTGATACTACTTTGTTCGATCAATATTCTCAAGGTCTTGATTCTAAAATATTATCTCTTTTTTCTCCTGATTTATTTAGCTTTACTCGTTCTGGTCTGCATTGTGATTTGCATCCTCGTTGGGATGTACAAGGAAATATGGTAGCCTTCGATTCTATTCATGAAGGCAGCAGACAAATTTATATTTATAAAATAAAGTAGATTGTACTATGAATATTTCAATTTTACAGCCTGAAGTTCCACATTATCGTATTTCGTTTTTTCAACAATTAAAACAGTTGTTGAAAGGCGATGAAAATGTATATGTATATAATTCTCTAAAATCTTCTAAAAAACAGGGATTCAATGTTGATGTGTCTGATATTTCATATATTCCTAACATTAAAAGAGGAGGTTTTCTTATTTATAATCCTTTCTATTTATTGAACTCAAAGACTGATGTTTTGGTGCTAATGTTTCATTTCGCTCATTTCACTACTTGGCTTTTACTTTTAACAAAGTGGTTACATCGAAAAAAGATCATATTATGGGGACAAGGAATCTCTGTAAAACGTTATTCAGACGAGGAACGCAAACCCAATTTACTGATGAAGTGGCAACTCTCTTTAGCTGATGGTGCATGGATTTATATGCCAAAAGAAAAAGAACAATGGCAGAGGATTTTTCCCAAAAAACCATTAGCTGCTTTAGGGAATACTATAGCCGGTGCAGTGGATATGGTCAATTATCGACCCTCATATACTAAAGAAGAACTGAAGCAAAAATATGGCATTATGCAGGATATTATTTTTATCTACTGTGCACGTTTTAACACACCATTAAGAAGAATAGATATTTGGGAAAGAGTTATAAATGAACTTGATGCTCATAAGTATGGATTTATTGTTATTGGTGATGGTGAAAGCAAGCCTGATTTAAAAAAATATGCTAATGTTTATGACTATGGTCTTTTATATGATGATTCTGTGAAACGTGAGTTATTTGCTGTTGCTGATGTTTATTTTCAAGTAGCTTGGATGGGGCTTAGCATAGTAGAGGCTATGGCATATGGAAAGCCTGTTTTTACTTTTAAAAGAACTGAAGAAATTAAACAGGGTGTAGAATATGACTATATCCGTCATGGTGAAACAGGATTGCTTTTTGATGATTACAGTGATTGTTTAAATCAAATAAATTCAATAAACAAACAATATATTAATGAGATGGGTTCTAAGGCACGTGAGTTAATAAGGACGTCCGCCACTCCGGCAAGTATGGCAACAAATGCTTATTCATTGTTAGAAAAAATAATTTAATTGTATCATTCGGTAATATTATGTGTGGTTTTAAAATTTGTGTTATTGGCCTTGGGTATGTAGGACTTCCTTTGGCTAGATTATTTTCTACTAAATATCAAACTGTGGGCTTTGATATGAATTCTCAACGAGTTGATGCTTTAATGACGGGGCATGATTCTACGCTTGAAGTTTCTGATGCACTTCTTCAAGAAGCAATTAATAAACATAACTTTAAGTGTACATCTAATATTGAAGATATAAAAGATTGCAATGTTTATATTGTAGCTGTTCCCACTCCAGTAAATACAGATAATACTCCTGATTTAAAGCCTCTTTGGGGAGCGAGTGAAACTGTTGGTAAAGTTATAAGTGTAGGGGATATTGTAATCTATGAATCAACTGTGTACCCAGGTGTAACAGAAGAAGAGTGTATTCCTGTAGTGGAAAGAGTGAGCGGATTAAAATTTAATGTGGATTTTTATGCTGGTTATTCACCGGAGCGCATTAATCCTGGAGATAAAGAGCATACAGTAGAGAAAATTAAAAAAGTAACGAGTGGCTCTACTGATGAGGTCGCTGAAATAGTGGATAATTTATATAACTCAGTTTTAATAAATGGTACGCATAAGGCTCCTACCATTAAAGTTGCTGAAGCATCGAAAATAATAGAAAATTCGCAGCGTGATATTAATATTGCTTTTATGAATGAATTGGCAAAGATATTCAATGCTATGAATATAGACACTCATGATGCAATAGAGGCCGCTGCAACAAAATGGAATTTTATTAAATTGAACCCGGGGCTAGTGGGAGGGCATTGCATTAGTGTAGACCCTTATTATTTGATCCAAAAGGCTCAGGTTTATGGCGTTTTGCCCAGAATTATGTTTGCAGCACGTCGCTTGAATGATGGTATGGGGGCTTATGTGGCAGAGGAAACTATAAAGTGTATGAATAAGGCAGGGATCTTAGTGAAGAATTCTAATATTCTTATTTTAGGTTTTACTTTTAAAGAAAATTGTCCGGATGTTCGTAATACTAAGGTGATTGACATTTATCATACCTTGTGTGAATACACTCCGAATATTTCTATTTTTGACCCATGGGCAAATCCTGAAAGAGTAAAACATGAATATAATGTTGAAATCTATTCTGATTTGGATTCGATAAATAGCCGTAAATATGATGCAGTCATTTTGTCGGTAGCTCATAAACAATTTAAAGACTTAGATATTCGTCTTTTTCTTAATGGAAATGGAGTTGTTTATGATGTAAAAGGTGTGTTACCTAAGGGTGTATATGATGCACGTTTATAATTGTTTTACAGAATAATAGAATTACTGTTAAATGGTAATCAAATAAATTCATATCTATCAAAACTATCTATACTATAGTGTTTAGCGTAGAACGACTTTGATTAATGTTGTAAATAAAGTTGATTGTACCTATGATTATTGTACATTATATCCCTAGTCTAGACCGTGCATCAGGTGGTACAACTGCCTATATGCAGCTATTGACCAAAGAGCTTGGGCATTTGGTAGAACTTCATGTGGTGAGTCATGTCAGTGAAAATCTTGTAGTAATGGAACAATGTATGGTGCACTATATATCTCCCATGTGCAAGCCCATAGAGATGAAGTCTCAATGGATGTTTCTGTTGAATGAGATACATCCTGATGTGGTGCATGTGAATTGTTGTTGGATGCCAGCATGTGCTTTTTTGCAGAAGTGGGCACAAACATTGGGCTATAGAGTGGTGCTTACACCGCATGGTATGCTAGAGCCATGGATTATGGCGCGGCATTACTGGTCAAAGAAAGTTCCTGCATTGTTGTTTTATCAAAAGTTAGCAGTGGTGAAGGCGGATGTGTTGCACGCTACTGCAAAAAGCGAGAAAGAAAATTTGTTGAAGTTAGGTTATAACGATAGGATTAAGGTCATTGCTAACGGCATTAATGTGGAGGATATTGAGATGAAGTCATCATGGAAGCGTAACAAGGAAATTCTCTTCTTGAGCCGTATACATGTGAAGAAAGGGATTAATTTTCTTCTTGAGGCAGTTGCTCAATTGAAGGAACAAATGGAAGGGTATGTGATATGTATTGCTGGTGAAGGAGATGTTACCTATATTGAGGAACTAAAGCAATTAACAGAACGTCTTGGTATATCGAAACTAGTCATCTTTGAAGGTGGTGTGTATGGCAATCGTAAATGGGAACTATTCCGTCAAGCGGATCTTTTTATATTACCTACACATAGCGAGAATTTTGGTATTGTGGTGGCAGAGGCATTAGCTAGTGGTACACCTGTGGTAACAACAATGGGTACACCATGGAGTGAGTTAGAGAGTCGGCGGTGTGGCTGGTGGACAGAAGTTGGTACAGAGGCAACCGTACAAGCACTTCGTAACTTTTTATCGCTTACTGAAAATGAGTTGGAGAAGATGGGACGTAATGGTCGTAAACTGGTAGAGGAGAAGTATTCGGCACATAAGGTGGCAGAGGAATTTGTGGAAATGTATAAATCAATTTTATGAAAAAGGATTTGATGGAATTTAAAACTCCATATTCTAAGGGGAATAAATTTCGCAGATTGGTATGGAGTATGGTTTGGACTTGTTTTGGCCGTCCGTTTCCTCGATCTATGGCAATGGGGTGGAAACGTATGCTGCTTCGTGCATTTGGGGCAAAGATTGCACCTACGGCAGTGGTTTATGCTACTACAAAGGTGTTTCAGCCTTGGTTACTGACAATGGATGATTACGCTTGTTTGGCTGAAGGAGTGGATTGCTACAATGCAGCTCCTATTCATATTGGGCGTAATGCTACAGTGAGCCAGCGGGCTTTTCTTTGCACTTCAGGACATGACATTACCGATCCACATCATCATCAGACCGATGCTTCGATAGTGATTGAAGATAGGGCTTGGGTGTGTGCCGAAGCTTTTGTGGGACAAGGAGTGACTATAGGAGAAGGTGCTGTTTGTGCAGCACGTGCAGTAGTGGTTAAGGATGTTGGACCTTGGACTGTCGTAGGAGGCAATCCAGCAAAGTTTATGAAGAAAAGAATGTTAATAAATGTTAGCGGGGGGGGGG
>CDZN01014144.1_pt1 | contig 20179 bp, 10 predicted proteins | sample 557701 | NCBI WGS metagenome assembly CDZN01 (sample SAMEA3182089, study PRJEB8094) | gut metagenome | biome: human; feature: gut; material: Stool; isolation source: human stools | place: Canada | collected 2013-02-04 | reverse complement strand
AACTCCATCATGTCCCATTGCCTTAACTTCATGCCGATGTCTTCGTCGAAGAAGCGGAACGGGTCACCCTGGCTTAACCACATATAAGTATAGCGTGCCGAGTTTCTTAATTCTAGTTCACGATGATAGAGGAAACGCACCAATACCGCTTCAGAGGCATAGCCATTGATGGACTGAATAAGTTTCAGAGCTTGTATCTTTGATCTTTTGGAACCGAATTGAAGTTCGCGTTCAAGGAAACGTGTGATTTGGAATACGGTTTGAATCGTTTGATAGTTTAGTTCATTGATCTCATCTTCATGCACACTCTTGATTTCTGTTAATAGTTGAGTGATAATGCGTAACTCGTTAGGTTTCGGGCGCTTTTTCGTATCATATTCTAATCTGTCAGCTATCTCTTCTTCACTCAATGTGTTGGAATCTAGTGAGATAGATTTCATTTCTTCATAATACTTATCAAATGCTTTATTGTATTTCCGCTTCTCTTTTCGCCTTTTAAATATACCATATATAATATGGAATAGGAGAAATAAGTACGCAATAATACAAAACATTACAGCAATTGAGCATATTCTTATGATTAAAGGATAGCCAATAAACTTGTAATATATCCAATAGAAATAATATTCTATGTAATCTATACCATACAGTACTTGATCCATTTCCCTTGATATATTTATATATAGAACTTGTATATTCGGAATAAAAGCTCTACATTTGTTGTATTGAATGTTCTGTCTAATGCAAATATACGAAATAACTTGTATATATTATCCAGTGTTCATGAACAGGCCTTTTGAGCCCTATTTTAGCTCTTGTGATTATTCTCGATGGAAAGGATTGAAATTACAAATAAAGGCAAGCAAAAAGCTATTAGGAGTTAAATATATTTTTGATAAGTTAACAAATGGAGCCTGAAAATAAGTGTGATAAGCCAGGTTCTCATGCGAAACAAAAACAAACAATAAATTTAAAAATTAAATTAAGATGAAAATTAAAAGTTTGGTGTATGTCCTTATGGGGACAATGTTGGTTACTACTTCCTGCTCTGATAATGAGTTGGAAAAAGGTAACGATGGTTCGGGAACTGTTGACCCGGTAAATGCTTCTACACTTGTGAATGTATATTCCGATAAAAGTGCTTCTGAAGCGAGTCTGCTTGTGGGAGATGTATTAGTGAAAGATTCCCGTACTCTTACGTTGAATGTTCCTGCTGCTTGCGAGAAAGTGTATATGAAATACAATACAGTTTCGGGAACAGAAGCTACAAAAGAATTTGCTTTGTCTCCTGTTAGTCGTGGTGTAGATCAGAGTACTGGTTTCAATTTTGAAACAAACCGTCTGGCATCGGTAACTCTTGCGCTTCCTGAAGATGCAGTGCAGCCGACAAATGAAACGGACCAAGGCTATCTTTTCTATCATAACACAGGTGTGGTGATGTTCGAAGATGGTTGGCCTATTCAACTGGATTCATGGTATGATGAAGATTTCAACGATGTTGTATTCGAGTATGACTTGAAGGTGACTGAATGTCATAGTCAACAGATGATGGAGACTGTAGGAGGTAAAGAAGAATTGTTGTTGACTTTGGATGTTCGTGCTGTAGGTGGTATATACCCGACTGTGTTAGGTGTTGTACTGGATGGTTTGAAAAGCGAGTATGTTGATCGGATTACTGCAAGCCTTGTACTAAAAGGTGGTCAGGGAACAATGACAGACTTAGCTAAAGAGGAACTTTCTACAAAAAATATAGTGAAAGTTGAAAATAAAAATTGGAATTGGAGTAATGATACTCGCAAAGAACCGCGTTTCGCAATATTGACAGTGGATAAAGCACAAGCGGAAGGAACTGTTATTACACTGGATGGTTTAACTTCTTTGATGGATAATAATCAGGATATGTTTCAGGTAACACAAGGAAAAGTAAGAGAAGGACTACCTATGTTGCGTGCTGAAGTTAGACTGATTGGTAAAGAAGGATTAACTGGAGCTGAAAGAGATGCTCAGCTTGCAGCATTTAGAGAGTTGATTTTAGATACTAATAGACAGAATTTCTTTATTAAGGTGAACGGTGGTAAAGAAATACACATGAGGGGTTATGCACCGACTTCTGCTTACAAAGCAGAATATGAAGCATTGGTTGCGGGTGACACTACACTGGATGCAAATGTTTATTATTCAAATACCAAAGGTTCCACTTGGGGAGTTAAACTTCCGGTTGGCACACGTCATGCTTATGAACGTGTACCATTTAGAGAAGCATATCCTGATTTTACTAAATGGGTAGATAGTAAGGGTGCTTCAAACCAGAAATGGTATGAGAACTTTGTTGATGAAAAAACTATAAGATATTGGTAATGCAAATTATCTGTCAATACGTTATTTGAGTTATTTTGTACAATTTGAACCCCTCTTTTTTCGAAAAGAGGGGTTTCTTTGTATTCGGAAGAATAATCTTTAAACTAATACCGTAATGACGAAGCGATTTTTTATAGGCTACAGTTTGATTACTTTTTTTCTCTTAAATAGTGTGGTGCTTTTGGCACAGCACAAAGCTTCCTTTGTGCAGCAATGGAAAATAGAAGATGCATCCCATGCTTTGCAGATAATAGAACGTGCAGATACATTAGAATTGATAGTTCCGGACGGACTGACTATGTGGTATCGGCAACGATTGACGGGCGATTATGAAATATGTTATCGTATTTGTATGGTGATGCAAGGTGGAAAGTATGACCGCTTGAGTGATCTGAACTGCTTCTGGGCTGCCAATGATCCTAAATACCCTGATGATCTTTTTGCCCGTAGTCAGTGGCGTGACGGCATCTTTAAAAACTATAACACATTAAACCTTTTCTACGTTGGATACGGAGGAAATGATAATTCAACGACCCGTTTCCGTCGATACAAAGGAGAATATTATGGAGTGGCAGATGACAAGGTGAAACCTTTATTGAAAGAATATACCGATGCCTCTCATTTACTCGTCCCCAATCAGTGGTATGAGATTCGGATTCGAGTGGAAAAGGGAATCACAACTTATTCTGTGAATGATGAAGAGTTGTTCCGCTATACCCTTGCGGGTAGTGAAGGTGACGGACACTTCGGTTTACGTCTTTTGCAGAATCACGTACTCTTTACAGATTTTAAAGCGACTATACTTTGACTTATATACTGAAAACCTAATAAGACTATATTTCCATGATGAAACAACCTTTTACTAAATTTGGAGTGACAACTCTGTTTTCTCTTTTGTGTTCAGCATTCCTTCATGCGCAAGTTGTAACAGATGAACGGATGTTTTCTTTTGAAGAACCGCAAATACCGGATTGTATCACCGCTACTCATTCCCGCCTGTCGGTATCTGATCTGCATTATAAAGATGGAAAACATTCGCTGGAATGGACATTTGAACCGGGTGGAATATTGGAACTCAAGAAAGACCTGAAGTTTGAGAAGAAAGATCCGACCGGCAAGGATTTATATCTTTCGGCTTTTATTGTGTGGGTTTATAATGAAGTTCCCCAAGATGCGACCATTGAGTTTCAGTTTCTGAAAGACGGCAAACGATGCACATCTTTCCCTTTTGGTATTAATTTCAGTGGTTGGCGTGCCGCATGGGTTTGCTATGAACGTGATATGCAAGGCACACCGGAAGAAGGCATGAATGAACTCCGGATTATTGCTCCAAATTCAAAAGGAAGCCTTTTCATCGATCATTTGATTACGGCTACTAAGGTTGATGCACGTCAACAGACGGCCGATCTGCAAGTTCCTTTTGTCAATGCCGGGACCACCAACCATTGGCTGGTTGTCTATCAACACTCGCTTTTGAAACCGGATATTGAATTGACTCCTGTAGACGATAAGCAAAGAGCAGAAATGCAACTGTTGGAAAAGCGTTTTCGTGATATGATCTACACGAAAGGGAAAACGACAGATAAAGAAGTAGAAACCATCCGCAAGAAATATGATTTCTATCAGATAACTTACAAGAACGGCCAAGTATCGGGAGTACCTATCTACATGGTACGTGCTTCAGAAGCTTATGAACGGATCATACCGAACTGGGATAAAGATATGCTGACTAAAATGGGAGTGGAAATGCGTGCTTATTTCGACCTGATGAAAAGAATTGCCGTTGCATATAATAATGCGGCAAATCCGGTGATTCGGGAAGAAATGAAGAAGAAGTTCTTAGCAATGTACGATCACATAACCGATCAGGGGGTAGCTTATGGTAGTTGTTGGGGAAATATTCATCATTATGGCTATAGTGTTCGCGGTCTGTACCTGGCATATTTTCTGATGAAAGATGTGCTTAGGGAAACCGGGAAACTTCAGGAAGCCGAACGTACGTTACGTTGGTATGCGATTACTAACGAAGTATACCCTAAACCGGAAGTTAATGGAATTGATATGGACTCTTTCAATACACAGACCACAGGACGCATTGCCAGCATTTTAATGATGGAAGATACACCGGAAAAACTACAATATCTCCGGTCTTTCTCCCGTTGGATTGATTTTGGTTGCCGTCCTGCATTGGGATTGTCCGGTTCGTTTAAAGTAGACGGAGGTGCTTTCCATCATCGAAATAACTATCCGGCTTATGCTGTGGGCGGACTCGATGGAGCAACCAATATGATTTATCTTTTCAGCCGGACGGAATTTGCTGTTTCCGAGTTAGCTCATGAAACAGTGAAAAATGTACTGTTGACCATGCGTTTCTATTGCAATAAGCTGAACTTCCCTCTTTCCATGTCCGGTCGTCATCCAGATGGAAAAGGTAAACTGGTTCCTATGCATTTTGCTATGATGGCTTTAGCCGGTTCTCCCGATGGAAAGGAGGAATATGATAGTGAAATGGCTTCTTCTTACCTCCGTCTGATTTCAGACCCAAGTATTGAAAATGACTCTCCTGAATATATACCTAAGGTTTCAAATACTGAAGAACGTAAGGTGGCAAAACTTCTTATAGAGAAAGGTTTCCGTTCGGAGCCGGACCCGCAGGGAAATATAGCGATGGGATATGGTTGCGTCTCTGTCCAACGTCGTAGTAACTGGTCGGCTGTGGCACGCGGACATTCCCGTTATCTATGGGCGGCAGAGCATTATCTGGGAGCAAATCTATACGGTCGTTACCTGGCACACGGCAGTTTGCAAATATTGACTGCTGCACCGGGACAGACAGTAACTCCCGCCACTAGCGGCTGGCAGCAGGAAGGTTTTGACTGGAACCGTATTCCGGGAGTGACATCTATTCATTTGCCATTGGAGCAATTGCAGGCTAAGGTGCTCAATGTGGATAGTTACTCTGGAATGGAAGAGATGCTTTACTCCGACGAGGCTTTTGCCGGTGGTTTGTCTCAACAGAAGATGAATGGTAATTTCGGAATGAAGTTACATGAGCATGATAAGTACAACGGATCACATCGGGTACGTAAATCTTACCATTTCATCGATGGAATGATTGTCTGTCTTGGTTCGGATATTGAAAATACAAATACGGAGTTCCCGACAGAAACGACTATCTTCCAATTGGCAGTTACTGATAAAGCAGGGCATGATTATTGGAAAAATTATCAAGGAGATAAGAAAGTATGGGTGGACCATTTGGGAACGGGTTATTATGTTCCAACTCCCATCCGGTTTGAGAAGAACTTTCCTCAATACTCGCGAATGCAAAATACAGGAAAGGAAACAAAGGGTGATTGGGTTTCTTTGGTTGTAGATCATGGAAAGGCACCGAAAAACGGAAGTTATGAATACGCTGTTCTGCCTCAGACGAATGAAACTCTGATGAAGAAATTTGCAAAGAAGCCCACTTATAAGGTATTACAGCAAGACCGGAATGCACATATTGTAGAGTCCGTTTCCGAACAGATCATTTCTTATGTGTTGTTTGAAACTCCTGAAACGACATTGCCGGGTGGTTTATTACAACGTGTGGATACTTCCTGTCTGGTTATGATTCATAAAGGATCTGCTGATAAGATTAAGTTGACGGTGGCACAACCGGATTTAGCTTTGTATCGCGGTCCAAGCGATGAAGCGTTTGATAAAGATGGGAAACGCATCGAACGTAGTATCTATTCACGACCATGGATTGAAAATGCCAGTAGTGAAATACCTGTGACTGTAACGATAAAAGGGCAATGGAATGTAGAAGAAACTCCGTTTTGCAAGGTGATTTCTTCTGATAAGAAGCAAACAGTTTTGCAGTTCAGTTGTAAAGATGGTGCTAGCTTTGAAGTGGAGTTAAGGAGATAAAAGTCAGACAATAGGAGATCATTTGCTTTTCCTGATAAGGGAACACTAGTTTCTCTTGGAGAAACCATAGTTTCCATGCCGTTGAAACTATTGTTTCTCGGTGCTGAAACTATAGTTTCCCAATGCTGAACTTTAGTTTCCCGGTACGAAAACCTTTGGTTTCAAGCCTTGAAACTAAAAGTTTCCCCACGAGAAACAAAGGTAATGCATTCATGAAATAAATAGGATTGCCTGGAGCTTCCAGAGTGAATACCTCCGCGTTGTGAAATGTAGTTTATCTGTTTCTGGTGACAGCATTATTGTTGTCACACTGCTGTCACCTATTGCTGTCACGGTGTTAATTGTTAATAATCAAACCGTTAAGCAGCAATCGGTGACAGGTGACAGATATATAATTAAAATAATTGTATAGAGAGGTTAGAACATAAACATGGCAACGGCAACAATACGGTTGTTACATACGGCATGGGTATCTTGAATTTTCCCATTGGACGTATTGAGCGAACCATACCATGCAGAGCTTAATGTATATTCCAACCCGAATTTCCAGTGGGGGACATTGTAGGTCAGTTCTGCTCCTGCCGTAACTAATTGGTTAAGGTCTGTTCCTGTTCCATAAAGTTTTGCATCATTTCCTTTGGGAGCATATAGTGCATCACTTGTTCCCAGATTCTTGGCATAGCCTACGAAGATTCCCGGCTTCCATTTCTGTCCGTAGACAACGTTGAACCAAGAGCTGGAGAAACGTATCGGAGTATATTCTTGTTCTCCCGTTTGTTCGTTGACAGACTTGATCCCGAATCCACCCAAACCGGAAGCTTGTGTCAGATTGGATCCTAATACACTCTTCGCAGCGATGAACCAGTCTTTGTTGGTGTATTTTACATGAGCTTCGTATGAAAGAGTTGTGATGCGTTCGTCTACCTTGTATTTATCTGTATTTACTATAGACTCCGTACGTGGTTTCAATGATAACAACTCAATGCCTACGCCGGCCAGCAAACCGCCATTCTTATAATCAGCTCCGACATAAAATTCGGGAATACAGCTTTGCTTCAGATACTTATGTGTTTTCCCTTCCGGTCCTTGTGAAGTATATTGTGATTGCCACACTGCGGCTCCGGTAAGTTGGAAATTCTTGTTTGTATAGCGATAACGAATTTGTGGCGCACGGCTGAAGGGCTGAAACGGTGCTCCTACGGAGAGATTAAGAATCTGCGGAGACACATCTCCGAATAAGGGATGCCAGTTCTGTCCGAGTAATAAAGCTGATTTTCCCCAATCCAGATTCAAATAAGCATGACGAAGGCGAATGACCGAATAAGAAGTGCCTGTGCCGCGGAAGTCGACTTCTACTTTGGCAGATGTCTTGGCTGTTCCCAGTTTTGGACCGGCAATGTCTACTCCAAGGCGCGAATATAAAGTATAGAAGTTACTGTTGGGTGTTGAGTTCAAATCGTTCCCCTCCGGATCACGCACTTTGTCTTTTGGATACATATAAAACAATCCGTCTACGGTTTCTTCGTTAGCACGACTATTATAATAGAAGTCAGTACGAATCTGTCCATAGAATTTGAACTTGAAATCCTGCATTTGTGCGAAACTGCCTGATACGGTTATCAGACAAAGAAAGATTAGAATGTATTTTTTCATAATGTGCATGTTTGTAAACGGGCGCAAAATTACGTAAAATTACTGGTTATCAGTTCATCGTTGATTAAAAAAGGCAAGGATTGCCTGATTATATTTGTTGAGACTTGTGCTTTTATGAATTGCTTTCAGTAATTTTCTGTCTGCTTGCGGCATTAAATATTCCCAGAAAGTTTTCATTTTGTTCAGAAGTTGTTCGTCTCCTCCTTCCAACTGTTCTGCATATTGATTGTATACGCATTTGTGCATAGATTGCAATTTTTCTCTCATTTCATCGAACTCGAGTGCACGGTTTTGTCTATACTCCAAAGCTAATGCCGGGTTGGCAAGTAATCCCCGTCCTATCATCATTCCGGCTAGTCCGGGAAACTGTTCCTGAATGCGGTGAATATCTTCTACACTATTGATATCTCCATTATAGATGAGCGGATGCTTGCAGGCATTCTGAAAAGCCTCAAACGCTTTAAGGTCAACTTCTCCTTTGTATTGCTGTTTTCCCAAGCGGGGGTGCATAACCACTTGTCGCAAGGGTAGCTCATTGATAATCGGAGCCAGTTTCAGACATTCTTCCGGATCTTCCCAGCCCAACCTCATTTTGATGGAGAAACTTATTTGCGGATATTCTGTAATCAGGCTAAGTAACGCCTGAACTTCTTCGGGATAAGGAAGAATGCCGGAACCATTGTGGCGTTTAGCCAGCATGGGAAAAGGACATCCTATATTGATGTCGACTTCCTTATATCCCTTTTCAATGAATAGGGATAAGATTTTTTCTGCTTTCTCAAAAGAAGGGGCTATCAGTTGGGGAATCAGATGGGCTACCTGATTATTCCCGGGTTCGATTCCGCGGACATCTCTATGGCGGAATCCGCCTTTTTCGAGTCGTACAAATGGGGTATAATAAGTATCTATACCTCCGAAGCAGGCAGCATGAGCATTACGGTAAAACACTTCGGTGTAACCTTGTAATGGGGCAAAATGAATAGGAAGAGTCTTTGGCATTATTTTTATTTTTGTGCAAAGATACAGAAAAAGTAAAAGAGAGGAACCTCGCGGTCCCTCTCTTTCTGATGTTAAATTGATTAAAGTCTGATTTTTATAAACGTTTTCTATGATTGAAGGTTAGAAAAATTGGGGGATATATTTTTATTCTACAACGTTTATAGTCAGTTCACGTACTACTTGACCACCTTGATGGACGTAGTTTGCATTGTTGGCTACGAAAGTAGCGGTATATGTACCGGCCTCTTCATAGGTATGTGAGTATATCTCCAACGATTGCGAGATATTCTTGATAGCTACACCAGCGTCAGGATCGCAGGAACCGTTAAGGAGGATGGAATTGGAGATAAGCCAAGTATCTCCTTTTGTATACCCTGCTGCTCCGCCACTGGTTACGAAATCGCTTGGCTGGCTAATTCTCCAGAAATAAGGAATATTACCGTCTACAGTAGCATATGCTATTTTATCTGCATATTCTGCGCTTTTCATCTCTTCAAGTGTGAGGTTTTTATTTCCTAATGCTTCCTTCAATTTGGTAAGATGAGTGTTGTTTTTTGAAAGATCATCTAAATTGTAGGTTACATTTAAAGCCGAGAATTCGAAGTTCTTTGCATTAATTGTGGTTGATTTTCCATTGTTGAACTCCAGATTAAGCTGTAAGCCTTTAATATGTATTACAGGCATTGTGCTGCTATTATCAAGAGGGTTGAGGCGGAAAGCAATGCTGATTTCTTTACCCAAGTAAGATATTAAAGGACAAGAATAGTCTTTAGTATCTTTGGTTGCTTTAGGAAGCTCATCTTGGCTGACAAGTTCTGTCCATTCGCAATTAGTAACTGCTTCTTTGTCTTTTTCCACATTGTTGCCACTAATTCCTTCGAATTGATCGGATATTAATATGTGAGTAGAACCTTCGATGGTTTTCGCACTACCATAGTCATATACTACGGAGAAGTTGATTTCACATTTTTCTACGTCTTCCGGTTGCATTTCAATTCTGTTCCGGTGTTTGTATTCGTGCCCTATCTCACCGCTGAAGAAACTGATAAAATCAGGGTCACCATCGAAGCTGAACGTTACAGGGTTTCCTTTCTTTACAGTCACAGTTTTGCCATCGAAGCTGACATTGCTGTCTGTCACCACACCCACTTCCATTGCTGTTTCTTCTTTTAATTCCTTGTCGCATGAAGCCAGGGATAGTCCGGCAAAAGCGATAGTCATCAAACTTTTATATATTATTTTCATGTCCTTTTCTTTTTAAAGTTATTAAGAGAATTACCAACCCGGATTATTCGTCTTGATAGCACCGTTTGATCCTATTTCATTGGCAGGAATCGGGAAATAATTGTAAGACTTCGGAATATTGAAGTAAGTATATACATTGATTCCGAATTTCCAGGATTCGTCAGCCTGTGCCTTGTCCACTTGTTCCTGCATCAGTTTGTGATAGTCTCCCCAGCGGATCAGGTCGAAACGGCGTGTATATTCGAAGCAGAGTTCCATAGCACGTTCGTCTTTGATAGCCTTACGGAAGCCGGTTTCATCCAGATTTGCTGCAAGCTTGTTGATTCCTGCACGTTCTCTTACCGCATTGATACATTCATAAGCCAGATCATTAGGACCATGGTTGACTTCATTTTCAGCTTCTGCAATCATCAGCAGAATGTCAGAGTAGCGGAGAAGAGGGAAGTTGATGGAAGTATCGTTCTTGCTCTTCTTGTCTGCCTCATATTCTCTACGATATTTGGCAGCAGCTCTATTGCGGTTCTTATTGGCATCATTCTTCGATTCGCGATCACCGTAAGTAGAACCGGGCTCTGTTTTGCCATAGCTGAAGGATTGATTCCAATATTGTTGTTCCACTTCATCTCTTTTTCCTTTCACAAATTCACGACCGTCTACCGGAGTGCCTTCTCCTGCTGACTGGGTGTAAGTGAATGGAGCGATATTCCAGTTGCAACGGTCAATATCACCGTTTGCTTCATACAATTCCAGCAGTTTAGGAGTATTCCAGATAAAAGCGTATGCATAGCCCGGATCACCTTTACCAGTGATGGATGCTTTGGAAGAAAGGTCCTTACCCTGAATGCCGATAATATTACCGATTCGACCTTCTGCACGTACATCCGTCGAACGGTTACCTGCAAATTCTACTTCCCAAATACTTTCATTAGCCTTGGCACCATCCTTATTGAGAGCAGTGTTATACTTATCAGAACAAATGTCGATAAAGAAGTCCCAATATTTGGCAGTTAGTGAATGACCCTCATTCTTGACTAACTGTGCATAGTAACTTGCTTTTTTGAAATATTCTGTAATCTCGGCACTAGTCGTGTTGTTAGCCAAACCCACTTCCTTGTCACGTTTAGGTTCACCGGCCCGGAACATATATACACGCGCCAACATTCCCCAAGCAGCCGATTTGGAAACACGTCCCGGTAAATAGTTCAAATCTTGAGCAGATTTGAGATCCTCGGCAGAACCATACATCTCTTTGATGATAAAATCATAAATCGTCTGTTTGTCCGTACGTGGAATGGAGAGGTTATAGGCATCTTCTGTAGAAGTAGTCTTGAAAGGTACATCTCCCCAACATTCTACCAAAGTAAAATAATAGAATGCGCGTAAGAAACGGGCTTCGGCTTTGTACTGCTTGCGGGTATCGTCGTTCATATCGGGCACTGCATCAATATTTTCCAGGAAAATATTAGCTCTGTTGATGCCGGAGTATAATGTGTACCACAATGCTGCAACGGCCGGATCACTTGTATTGGCATTGTTACAGATCAACCCACTTTTGTTAGGTCCGCGGTTGGCACCACCATAGTGTCCCAGATCGTCACCTCCTACAAGGTATAAGAATTCATTTCCGTAGAAGGAACTTTGTCCCAGAATGGCATAGGTTCCTGTCAGCCAAGAGGTAGCGTCCGCTTCATTTTTGAAGAAGTTTTCAGGAGTGGTGTATGTCGGGTCTTTTTCCAAGAAATCGCAGGAAGTCAGGTTAAGTCCGACAAGAAGTGATATGATGATTATTTTTATTGTTTTCATATACGTAATTGTTTGAAGGATGATTGATTAGAAACCTAAGTTTATACCAAAACTGATAGAGTAGGCTCTCGGATAAGCGGAGAAGTCCAGTCCCGGAGTCAGTGCGCCTTCACGGATAGATACTTCCGGGTCGTAACCGGAATACCCTGTACATGTCCATAGATTCTGACCGGCAACGAATACGCGTGCATTGTCTATCTTCCATTTCTTGGTCAGTTGTTTCGGCAGTGTATATCCTAAAGACACGGTCTTCAGACGAAGGAACGAACCATCTTCGATAATACGTGTAGAGAACACTTTGTTAGAACCGGAGTCGGTAGCTCTCGGAATATTACTTTCCGGATTTTCCGGTGTCCAGCGGTCTGCGTAACTTGCGTATTGGTTCAAGTCACGTGTTTTATTGCTGTTCTCGAAGAACAGGCGGTTGGCATTCAATACATCGTTTCCATACGACCATTGGAAGAAGATGCTCAAGTCAAATCCTTTGTATTCGAAATTGTTGGTAAATCCGCCCGTATGTTTCGGCATACCGTTACCGATCATAGTGCGGTCGTTATCGTCGATGATACCGTCACCATTCAGGTCTGCGTATTTCGGCATACCCGGTTGTGTATTACTTTCGGAAGAGAAATACGGAACATTGCGTTTCAGTGTATATGTATCACCTACTTTGTCGAAATCTTCGTATTTGTATGTACCTTCGTAGATGAATCCGTACATCATTCCCATCGGATAACCCACTTTGGCAATGTAGCTGTATTGAGAGTTATAGTTCTGGTCAAATTTGGCTGCACTCAACAGAGAAGATTGGTTTTCGGCCAATTCTAATACTTTGTTCTTGTTGAATGCGATATTAAAGTTAGTAGTCCATGAGAAATGACGGTTCTTGATATTGGTCGTGTTCAATGTGAACTCGATACCTTGATTGCGTACCTTTCCTACATTCTTCATGGCACTGAAATAACCGGAAGAGGTGGGAAGTGCAGTATTCAGCAACAAATCACGAGTCGTTTTACGATACCAGTCTACGGTTAATCCGATGCGTTCGTCCAGGAAGCCTAAGTCCAGGCCTAGGTTCCACTGTTCGGTAGTCTCCCATTTCAGTTTTCTGTTTCTTAAGGAAGTGGGCACTGTACCTACACTTGTCAGGCTGTTTTCGAACGGATATACACCACTCGGTAGGCTACCGATCGAAATAAAATCTCCGACTTTATCTTTTAATATCTGATATAAAGCATACGTATCATACTCGCCTACACGGTTGTTACCGGTCAATCCCCAGCTTGCTCTTAATTTACCTGAAGAAACAACAGACTTCAATGGTTTCATAAAATCTTCTTCCATGAATCCCCATGCCAATGAACCGGAAGGGAAGTAGCCGAAACGGTTATCACCACGGAATTTGGAAGAACCGTCGGAACGGAAAGAAACCGTTGCATAATACAATGATTTATAGTTATAGTTCAAACGGCCCAGGAAAGAAAGCATAGACCAGGAACTCTTTAATGATTTAGTCGTACTGGGAGTTCCTTCACTCATTCCCGCCATGCCGAGTGCTTCGTTCGGAATCTGTACCGTTTTGTATGAATAGTATTCATAGTCGGAATTCTGCAGGGTTACACCTACCATGCTATTGAAGAAATGTTTCCGTTTGATATTGGTCTGATAGGTTAGAATATTTTCGTTCAACCACGTTGCACGTTGAGAATGGTAGATTTCTGCATTTACCTTATCGGATGATTTCGGATTACCATAGCGGGTCTTCGAGTTGTTGAATGTTTCCCCTTTGCGGGTATCGAACGTGTAACCGCCGGAAACTTTCAACTTCAATCCTTTGATAAATTCATATTCTGCAAATCCGTTGAACTGGATATAGTTCGCGTACGTCTTGCGATATTCATTTTTCAAAGACATGATAGGGTTGAAACGATAGTCGTTGGTATTGTTTATCGCGTCGTCCATGATGTTATCCATCAACGAGTTTAATGGTCTGTCCGGTTCGGTCACAGGGCGATATCCCCATACACTATAGAACAGGTTATTCATACCACTGTATGAGTTCTGGGAAGGAGAACCACCGGTAGTTGTAGTACTGGAATAGTTGGTCGTCAGATAGATTTTCAGTTTCTTCTTTTGGATGGTAGTACCCATACGGCCTTGTACACGTTTGTAGTTTGATTCCAACAAGATACCGTCCTGGTCATAATAAGATAAAGAAGCATTGTAGCGAACTCCTTCCGAACCACCGGTCAGGCTGACATTGTGGCTTTGCATCCATGCGCTGCGGAAGATTTCATCCTGCCAGTTATATTGCGGGATATTTCTATAATCTTCCAGTCCCCATTTCTTACCGTCATAATTCATGAAGTAGGTAGTTTCCATATCTTTGGGACTACGTTCTGCCTGTAGTTTGACGAATTCATAGGCATCCATCATCGGGATCGTTTTGGTGATATGCTGAATACCGAAACTTCCGTCGTATTTAATTTTAGGTTGGCCGATTGTTCCTTTCTTGGTTGTAATCATCACGACACCGTTGGCACCACGGGCACCGTAGATAGCGGTAGCAGAGGCATCCTTCAGGAAGTCGAGTGACTCGATATCGTTCTGATTAATGGCTGCGGCTATGGAGGGGTCTTCCACCGGGAAACCGTCAATGACATAAAGAGGAGAGTTGTCCTGTGTCAAAGAGTTGTTACCACGGATGACGATGTTCATCTGTCCGCCCGGCATACCTTCGCCCGAACTTACGTTGACACCGGCAATACGTCCGCCCAATGTCTCGCCGAAAGAAGCAGTCGGAGTGCTAAGTAGTTCCGCCATACTGGCTTTGGCAACAGAGCCAGTCAGATCCTTCTTGCGTATCTCCTGATAGCCGACTACTACCACTTCGTCCAATGTCTTTGTGTCTTCCTTTAATGTGATAACCATTGGCTTTTGAGTGTCCACCTTCATTTCTACTGTGACATAACCAATGAAAGAAATAACCAATATCGAATTTTTATTGGGCACGTTAAAAGCAAATTTACCGTCAAGGTCAGTGATTGTTCCTTGCGAAGTACCTTTTACCTGGACACTGGCTCCCGGCACTCCTTCTCCTAAGTTATCCTTCACTGTACCTTTAACAAGTACCTGTGCAAGTACAAAAGAAACAGAAAACAGGATCAGTCCGATGGAGGAGAGCATCCTTTTTCTAGTTTGAGTGGATAAATGTTTTTTCATATATTAAAAATTAAGTGATTTTATTGAATCTACGCTTGCAAAGATAGATGGATTGAATATTCTAATATGGATAGAATTATTCAAGATTGGTGCAAAATCATACAATTTTTCTGTTCTCATAAACTATTTTTCTTTTACGGATTCTAGTAATTCAGATAATTCTTTCACTATGTCGGGGTATTGTTTTGATACATTCGTTTTCTCCGATGGATCGGAGGATAAATCGTAAAGTTGAGGCTGTTTGTCGTTGCCTAACTCCATTTTCGTCCAATACTCGATAGCGGGGCCGTCGCTCGGTTCGATGTATTTCCATTGACCTTTTATGATGGCAAGTGTGTTATTGAGATTCTGTTGAACGACATACTCACGGTTTGTATTATTTTTGCCGAGGAGTACGTTCAGATGTTCTTGACTATCGGGAGCAGCTCCTTTACGTAAAGGTTGGTCCAAAAGGGAGGCGAGCGATGCATACACATCTATTTGAGAGAAAAGAGCTTGTTGCTTGTTCGGCTTTACTCGGGCAGGCCAGCGGACGATAAATGGAACGCGTGTCCCCGCTTCGTAAGCACTGTATTTCCCACCACGGTAGATCCCCATCGGAGTATGCCCGTTGAGAAGTTCGTAAGCTTGGTCTTGATAGCCGTCGTCGATAACAGGACCGTTATCGCTGGTAAAGATCAGGATGGTGTTGTCTGCGATGTGGAGGCTGTCCAGTGTGTGCATGATTTCACCGATGGTCCAGTCCAGTTGCAGGATGACGTCGCCACGAGTGCCGAGTCCGCTTTTGCCTGCGAAACGTGGGTGGGGGATGCGCGGTACATGTACGTCTTGCGTACCCATATATAAAAAGAAGGGTTCTTCCTGATGGGATGCAATGAAATTCTTGGCCTTGTTGGTGATGATATCGGCTATGTCTTCATCTTTCCAAAGGGCGGATTTTCCTCCGGTCATCCAGCCGATACGGGGAATGCCGTTGATAATTGTATTGTTGTGTCCCTGACTGGGCTTTAAAGTGACGAGCTCCGGATTCTCTTCTCCCGTAGGCCAGTCGCCGACTTTGTGGTCGTAACTTACGGTGATAGGATCATTGGGGTCAAGTCCTACGACATGTCCGTTTTCTACAAATACACAAGGTACACGGTCTACGGTAGCCGGAATAATAAATTCGTAGTCAAAACCGATGCTTTGCGCGTTAGGGGTAATCCGGCTGTTAAAGTCGGTTCCACCTTTCGGACCGAGCCCCAGATGCCATTTGCCTACTGCACCGGTTGCGTATCCCGCATCTTTCAGCATATCTGCCATGGTGATGCAGGTAGTGTCGATAATGAGTTCAGAGTTGCCGGGAGCGATTCCTGTGTTTTCTTGTCTCCAGGGGTACATACCTGTCAGGAGTCCGAAACGGGAAGGAGTGCTGGTGGCAGAAGTTGCATAAGCATTGGTGAATTGTACTCCTTGTCCTGCCAACCGGTCGATGTTGGGAGTACTCACTTTCGTTGCTCCATAACAGCTTAAATCACCAATGCCGAGATCATCTGCAAATATATAAATAATGTTAGGCTTTTGGTTATTCTGCCCATTGCTCTTTTGGGGTGCATGATTGCATCCTGACAGCGTGACGATGCCGGACAATAGGGGAATTAGACGCGAAACGTTTTTCATAATGCTGAATGTTTTAGGAAATAATGTAATGAACACAAAGATAAGCGAATGGAACAAAAAGAATGAGTAGGAATGTACAAGTGAAGTACAAAATAGTACACTTAAGAAGTTACCTTCTTTATTCGGGCGAAGATGTCCGGATTAAGAAACCGTTTATATCATAAATTTAGGCACGGATTACACGGATTAACGCTGTTGTTTTCATACTCATCGTTTTTTAATCCGTGAAATCCGTGTGATCCGTGCCTAATAATATAAGATTATTTTGCAAGAGTGCTTGTATAGTTGCCTGCTAATCTGCTTCTTCTCCGTCTCCTTCTTCTTCGCTCTCTTCTCCTTTACGATAAGCCAGCGGACTGACGTGATAAATCTCCTTGAAACATTTACTGAAATAGCGGGAGGAGGAGAACCCAATCCGGTCAGAGATCTCCGTGATATTCAGCTCCGGGTTATTCCTTAACATGACAGCGCCTTTTTTGAGACGTATGCTTAGGATGAAATCATTCGGGGTCTGGCCTGTAACTGCTTTCAGTTTAGTGAATAGGTTCGTACGTGCCATACCCATTTCGCGGGCGAAGATATTAACGTTGAAATCCGTATTGTCCAGATGACGTTCGATAATGGCCATCGCGCGGTCGAGCATCTCCTTATCCATCGGGTTGGTAGCCAACATTTGGGCAAAAGCCTGTGGTTGTTTGCTGAACTTCTCTTGCAATAGCCGGCGGGAGTTAACCAGGTTATTGCAGCGGGAAATCAGAAGATTGGTATTAAACGGTTTCGTGATATAATCATCCGCACCAATCTTCAAACCTTCGATATTGTGCTCTATAGCAGTACGTGCGGTTAATAATACCACCGGAATATGGCAAGTGTTAAAGTCCGTCTTGATCTGTTTGCAAAGTTCCGTACCCGACATGCGTGGCATTACGACATCACTTAAAATGATGCTCGGCATATCCTTCTGTATCATCTCTAATGCTTCTACTCCGTCGGAAGCCGTACTGACTTGATAGAATGTTTCGAAAATACCGACTAACATCTGTTTGATAGATTCATTGTCTTCCACTATCAGCATTTTGGCGTCTTCGATGCGCTTGTTATCTTCTTCTTTCCATTCCGAATCAGGGATTATTTCTACTGAAGGAACAATAGTCTCTGTTTGCTGGATGGTTTCCGTATCATCTTTCGCTATTTGCTCTTCTGTGAAGTGTTCCTTGCCTAGTTTGAGGGTGATAATGAAACTGCTTCCTTTGCCCGGTTCGCTTTCTACCCGGATTGTGCCGTGATGAAGTTCCACAATACCTTTCGTCAGTGCCAGTCCGATGCCTGTACCGGCTCCGGTATTCAGCGAGTTGAGATGCTCGGTCTGATAGAAACGGTCGAATATCTTATCAATTTCGGCAGCGGCGATACCTGTACCGGTATCTTTTATTTCAATGATGACATGGTCTTTCTCCTGCGATACATTAATCGAAATTGTATCTTCGGCCTTGGTATGCTTCACTGCATTAGACAGCAGGTTGTTTATCACTTTCTGCATCTGCTTTTGGTCATACCATACTTCAATGTCATCCTTCTGTTTGTTGAACTTGAAGTTGATTTGTTTACTGCTCGCATATTCGAGGAAGAGCAGATAATTCTCATACAGGAAGTTAACCAGATTGTGCTGGCTAACTTTGATCTTCATGTGACCCTGTTCCTGTTTACGGAAATCAAGTAGTTCCGTAATCAGTTCCCGTAATTGGAGACTGTTCTTGTAGATTCCCAATACCTTATTATATATATTAGGCGTAAATGTCTGCACCTGCAACAAAGTTTCCACTTGTCCCACGATCAGCGTTAACGGTGTGCGGAATTCGTGCGAGATGTTAGTGAAGAAACGGAGTTTCGACTGGTTCAATGCTTCGAGGTCTTCAATATGCTTCTTTTCGTACTTCAAAGACTCACGGAGTTTGATGCGCGAATTATAGTTCTGAATAAGATACCATAACAGGCTGATAGTGACAATGGTATAAATCAGGTAAGCCCACCATGTCTCATACCATGAAGGGAGTACGATAATCAGCAGTCTGGCCTCTTTTATTCCTTCCCTCTGTGATTTGATGACAAGGGTATATTTACCCGGATTCAGGTTTGTATAAGTAATCAGCGTTTGCTTCCGGTAAGTATGGTTCCATTCGTCTGAGAAACCCTCCAGGCGATAGAGAATTTCATCTCTGTTGGCAGGGATGAAGTTGGAAGTGGCATATTCGATGCTAAACATCGATTGATTCGCTTTCAGACTGATTTCCGGAGTATGACAGATCGACTGTTCCAGGATACCGCTTTCATCTCCCGGGACTACTTCTTTTCCGTTGACAAGCAGGCGGGAAAGAATGATATTATATGATTTGGGAGTGAAATGTAATTTCTTCTCCCAGAAAGAAATCATTCCCTGAATACCGCCAAGGAATACTTCTCCGTCATGTGTCACAAATAGTGCGTTTTCATTGACGGCAGTCAACGGGAATCCATTCTCCGTACCGTAATTATAGAATTTCTTGCTTGGATAGTTGAACTGTGAGAATCCCTGATTGGTAATCAGCAATAAGTCTCCTTTCTGTATGGACGATTCGCATACTTCGTAGATACAGTCGCTGGATAAACCATCTGTCTGTACATCGAAGTTTTCAAAGTCATCACTTGCCTTACGGTAACGGTCGAGACCGCTTCCGGAGGTGCAGAACCATAGATTACCGTTACTGTCCTGCATGATACTGTTGATATTATTGTTGCTAAGACTGTTCGGATTAGCGGGATTGTGCGGATAATTAGTAAGTTTACCGCTGTCGAACCGGTAAGAATAAACACCCTCTCCGGTAGCCGCAATCCACAATGTACCGTCTTTATCAATGCAAAGACTGGCTACCATGCCAATACCTCTTCCTTCTTTAGTCTCTTTGAAGAGTTGTTGGCAAGTGCCTGTTGCCGGATTGAAAAGACAAACACCGTTTTGTGTGGCGACAACCAGCTTGTCCTTATAAGGTACAATGTCTCGGACGATATCCGAAGGTAGTGAGGTTGGGTCTCCGGCTTTCATCCGGTAGACTGTGAAACGGTTGGTACGCAGGTCGAGTTTGTTCAATCCTCCCAAGTGTGTACCTATCCACATAATTTCATTAGTCCGGTCGTAATAGATTGCTTTGACGTTGTTATGGGAAATACTATTTTTGCCCTCTTCGTGGCGATACCACCGATAGGTGTTATTTTTCCGGTTGTACACATTCACGCCACCGCCTTCAGTACAAATCCATAAGTTTCCGTCTTTATCTTCAGTCATTCTGCC
>CDZN01024334.1_pt1 | contig 20437 bp, 17 predicted proteins | sample 557701 | NCBI WGS metagenome assembly CDZN01 (sample SAMEA3182089, study PRJEB8094) | gut metagenome | biome: human; feature: gut; material: Stool; isolation source: human stools | place: Canada | collected 2013-02-04 | reverse complement strand
CGTATGTAAAAAGACCGTCAATGAACCAACAGCTTCAGAGATACCATCTTGTTGCAGATTATCGTAGCCAAGACTGAATCTGAAATCATGAAATAATCCCCTATTTGTAGGAGTATTTTCTTTTTTTGATGTATATTTGTACGTTGTAGATATGGCTTGTTGCATTGTAACTCTTAATGATGTGGTGTCTTTAAAGTTACTAAAAAGCAAACATATCTACAACTTTTTATAGGATTAAGAAAGAAGAAGAAGAGGAAAACCGTCGAAATAAAAAAGAGATTACCACCAAATTTGACGAAGAACCAGATTTTTCAATTTTATTTCTCATATTCTCATAGATTTCAGATAAAGCGCATATAATCAAAGAAGTACATTATGAGAAACGTTTTTGAAATAGGTATTTCTCATACTATCCTCATCGTTTTTCTTCAAAAAGCCGCTATTTCTCATACTCTTTCAGGGTATTTCTCATAGTCAGACACAACTATTCTCCTGTTTATCCGCCAAGCTTATCTTAGAAAACAGCTAGCTATTTCTTTCATGCAAACAACTAGTTAATTACTTGTTTTTCATCTAATAATGTCGTATCTTTGAAAGAGCATCCCAATCGTTCCACTACAGTGCACAGGCCTGTTCACTACAGTAAAAAGTTCTGTCTACTAGAGTGAAAAGAGCCGTTCACTGTAGTGGAACAATCAGGATGGCAGTTGAATAATAAAAGAATAAAAGCGAGATACACTAAGAGCATCAGTACATAACATATAAACAACCATTAAATTAAAACAAAGATGGCAATACAATTCGAGTTTTATAAGAATCCCCAACCGGAGAAAGAAGGGGAAGAACCTAGTTATCACCCACGGGTGGTTAATTTTCAACATGTGACCACTCAAAAGCTGGCAAGAGAAATCCACATGGCAACTACTTTCGGGAAAGCAGAGGTAGAAGCCATGTTAATGGAATTGAGCAGATGCATGGGCAACCATCTGTGCGAGGGAGAACGAGTACATCTGGACGGAATCGGCTATTTCCAGATTACATTGCAAGCTACCGAACCCGTGCACTCGCTTACCACTCGTGCTGACAAAGTGAAACTTAAGTCCATTAATTTCCAAGCTGACAGAGATTTAAAGAGTTTGTGCATGACTAGTCACTTACGACGTTCAAAATACAAGCCACATTCGGCTTCTCTTTCAGAAGAAGAAATCGACAAGAAACTTACTGCCTATTTTGCAACTCATCCTGTATTAACCCGTAGTAATATGCAGTCGCTCTGCAGTTTCACTCAAAGTATGGCCAGTAGGCAAATCCGTCGCCTAAAAGCAAAAGGCAACTTACAGAATATAGGTAAGCCCACACAGCCTATTTATATACCAACACCGGGCCATTATGAGAAATGAGTTCAACAGGTATGAGAAATAAGCCAAATCAAGGTCTATTTGCGAATAAAACTATGAGAAATACCAATTTAAAAAGTATTTCTCATAGCTTACTTTATTAATTATCTGCCATTTAAATCAAATCTATGAGAATATGAGAAATGAATATCTTATTTCCGGCGCAGGCAGTTCAATTTTCGACCAACCACTTTTCTATATTTCTCGTTTCAGCACTGAAATTCACACCAATCTTAAAAAGCTTTCGTGAATCCGTTTCAAATGGTCGGGAATAGTGCTTGTCATTTATCTGTTGCAGAGCTTCTTCCGCTGTTCCATTCAGTTTAAATTCCATGATGTAAATGAACTTGTCAGTTTGCAATACCATATCCACACGGCCTTCACTCGTATGATATTCCGCTTTTACATAAAAACCGACCAGTTTACATACAATATAAAGTACATTCTGATAATGTAACTCCAGTTCGCGAGCAAGCTCGTATGGAATATCAGAAAAGAAACTTTGCAGACGACGGAAAAAAGATTCGTAATCACCAGCCTCCACTTCACGAACAAATTTCTGAATTTCAAAGGGAGATTCCACTTTATCTACGTTCGCATAATAAGGAAGCAGAAAACGGATAAATCCTTCTTCCACCTCGCGATTAGGAAAACCTAAACGGTAAATTCCAAATTCTTCATCATACCCTTTAATGGTAAGGTACCCGCTCTGATAGATTACCGGAATAGGATTGGTAGATTCAGAATCTATACTGTTCAGTACCTGTTCATCGGTTTCTTCATGAGCCATCCGATGAAGGTCGTAATGGTGTTTCTTCAGCAATTCCACCAAATAAGTAGGAGTACCCGTTTCAAACCAATAACTCCCAAACTCATTCCGATTAAAAGCATGAAGCAGGCTGAAAGGATTGTACATTCCCTTAGAATTGTGCGTAAAATGATAACCATCATACATCTCTTTCAGCCGGACACATATCTCCTCATACGTCACCCCTTGTATGTTGGCAAACTCATGAAGCTCAACATCCAGATTGTCGTATAACTCCTGTTCGCTGACGCCACAAATGTCTATATACTTGTTCCACATTGAAATGTCATTCAGGTTATTCAAATCACTGAACACACTAAATTTACCGAACTTGGTAACTCCCGTCAACATAGCAAACTCAATACAGCCATCCTGACTTTTTAATGCACCATAGAAAGCTTTCAATGTATTGCAAAAGCTCTTTTGCAAGGCATCATTACCAATAGCCTGCAACATCGGCTTGTCATACTCATCCACAAGAATAACCACACGCTGTCCTTCCTGCCGACAGGCACGTTTAATAATACCCTCAAAACGCATCGCTAAGGATTTCTCCGAGGGCTCCGCACCATATATCTTCTCCCATTCCACCAACGCCCCATTCAGTTTATTCTCCAGACTATCCAGAGTATCATATTTTTCCGTATTAAGATCAAGATATAAAACGGGATATTTTACCCAATCTTTTTCCAGTTTCTCCATAGCCAGCCCTTCAAAAAGTTCCTGCTTTCCTTGAAAGTAAGCTTCAAGCGTAGAAATGAGCAGACTTTTGCCAAAACGGCGCGGACGACTCAAAAAATAGTAACTTCCGGTTTTCACCAATTGATAAATCAATGCTGTTTTATCAATATAAAAATAGCCATCATTACGAAGACTTTCAAAGTTCTGTATACCGATAGGGTAAATCTTGCCACTCATATTTCAATCTGTCTAAGTTCACATCATACAAATATACATAGAAATATCTGTATCGCAACAAGTCCAACAAGGAAAGAATTGCAAAAAGCAAGATATAATGGCAGAGATAGATAATAGACTTTGAATAAAAAGAGAACCATTTACCGCTTAAGACAGCAAAAGCAAATATCACATCCACAAAATACGTTCCAATTTCCTACAACTAGGAAAACATTAATTCTTCGCCAGCCACTTTTCACATTCCTTTTTGAATATTGAAATAGAATAGTGCATAACTTTTTATAGATATTTATTTAGGAGTTATGCCAAATATAACTATCTTTGTAAAGATAAGCAAAAAGAATACTTACACACAATAAATTGCAAACAAATATAAAGATGATTCAGCTATCAGACATTATTGAATATATCAAAGAATACGTTATTAATGTATCACATGATGTAGAGGACTTAGTTGTTAAAAATATCTCGACATTAGATTCTTCATTACCCGAATGTATGGGATGGATAGCAACATACAAAAAAGAGAAACAAAAGTTAGCTGAGCAATCAAATGTAAAATATCTAATAACTGACACAGAGGTTCTAATCACTCCGAAACTTTTCAACAAAGTCATCATCCATGTCAGCAATCCGCGTCTTGTTTTCATTCTCATTGCAGAGAGATTTTTCCATCCCAATTATTATAAGCCTATTGACATTCAAAAATCTATCGGCAAAAACGCACAGATAAGCCCATCTGCAACAATTATGAATGCTTCCATTGGAAATAATTGCATCATTCACTCAAATGTTGTCATTTATGATGGCGTTGAAATAGGAGACGATGTAATCATTCATGCTGGAACAGTCATAGGTCATTCCGGATTAGGCTGCGAAAGAGATCAATATGGAAGCTTACACAAATTCCCGCATTACTCAAACGTCATTATAGGCTCCAAGGTTGATATTGGCCCTAATTGTCAAATTACCAAAGGCACATTATCACCTACAACAATAGGAGATGGAACTAAAATAGATGGTTTGTGTTCTATTGGGCACAATACAGTTATTGGTAAAAATAATTGGATAGCAAGTTCCGTCACAATAGCCGGTTCCGTCAAAGTCGGAAATGAGTGTATTATTTATGCATCCAGCAATATCAAAGATCAAATTCGTATAGGGAATAATGTTATTATTGGTATGGGATCATTAATACTCCAAAATATACCTGATAATCAGATGTGGTATGGCGCACCGGCAAAACAAATTAAACAACTATGAAACAGTTTGATATAGTCGTATTAGGCGGAGGCATATATGGTTTATATACTGCCTTTTTTTTGTCGCAACGTGAAGTTACCGTTGCTGTTATTGATATAGATCAAAATTTCTTCTCTCGAGCATCAATGGTCAATCAAGCCCGCCTCCACAATGGCTTACATTACCCAAGAGGTCAAAAAACAGTAAACACAATACTAAAATATAAAGAGCGCTTTATACACGACTTTGGTGAAAGTATTAATTCTCAATTTAAGGCCTATTATGCTATCGCAAATAATGAGTCGTTAACCAACAAATCTGAATATGAAGATTTTATGAATAGAAATAATATACCATATTCTGAAGTTGATCCTAATACACTATTTAACTCAAATAAAGTTGAAGCACTATATCTTACTAAAGAATACTCATATAGCTATAAGATTGTTCTAAATAAACTACTAAACCACATTAGTGATGTTAAAAATGTAGATACGTTTTCGGGAACGAAGGTTATTTCAATTACAGATAAGAATGAACGCTATCAAATAGAAATAGAAAACGGCGAGTATATTGAATGCAAAGGAGTGGTAAATGCAACTTATGCTTCTACCAATATAGTAAGCCAATTATTCAACAAACCGGGATTCAACTTAAAGTACGAACTTTGTGAAGTTATTTTATGCAAAGTACCAGACACTTTGAAAGATATCGGCATTACTGTTATGGACGGCGAATTCTTTTCAATCATGCCATTCGGCTTTAGTAAATATCATACACTAACTTCTGTCCACTACACCCCACATACCGTTTCATCCCCAGAGCCATCATTTCCATGTATGAAAAATGGTAGTTGCAGTCCTCACAATATCGGGAACTGTAACCTATGCCTACATAAACCACTAACTGCATATGAAGCAATGAAAACACAATATGAGGAATTTATACACCCCCAATTACATGGTATTGAATACATCTCTTCCATGTTTGCAATTAAGCCCATTCAGATTTCATCAGAAAAAACAGATGAAAGAAATACCCTTATTCAAATGGCAAAGCAACCGCCATTCTATATTTCTGTCCTCTCTGGTAAAATATCGACATTTTATGAGCTTGATAGCTATTTAATAGAACTTATCAACCTATTAAAAGAGTCATAAATTCATGCTATTTTCATTATTGTTTATTTGCTTCTAAAATTTCATGATATCCTTCTTTGTCGGTCCCGAGCAAATTAAAATCATTCAACAAAGAGATCGTTTGGGCCAAATGCTTGGCTTCTGGAGATATCTTATGAGTAGATATAAATTTATCCAATTCTTTGATTGGAATAAACTCCAGGCATCTGGTTTCAATCTCTGCATCTTTAGCAAAACGATAACCATGAATAAAATCCTCCAATGTGAATGCCTCTGACAAGCACACTCGAACAAATGAACACACCTCAAATTCCAGTCTATTATCATTTCCAGCTGTACGGATGACTCCCACATTTAAAAAAGTAATTTGAGATGTAGGGATACATTTTTCCTGAGTTTTTCTTAAAATCCCAAGTTCTTCACTTAACGCCCTCCTCAAACATGTCATAAGGTTTGGTTGATCATCCTCACCCGACTTGTCATCTTCCGTAAATGTCTCATCATAAGAAAAGTGCCAATAGCCACCACTTTGGCAATTCTCCCCACGAAACCCAGTAACAAGTTCATCACCATTTCCTCGATCGATTATAACAAAACCTCCAACAGCTACTGAATTATAAAAAGGTCTTACTTGTGCCACATTTACATTAAAATCCGGAAAACATGATTTAACTGGAATAGTAGCCAACGCATTATACAAATTAACAGTACACTTATATGTAAAATAGTCTGAATTATAAACAGAAATAGCACATTTATTATCCTCATCCACTCTCACATCATATATACCATATAGATATTTATTAAACCGCAGTTTCGCTTGATGCATTTCATGTATAAAAACATCAGCCGTCTCTTCAGAAAGCCTAGTTATAAATTCTGGGATTGAGTAATTTTCTCCTCTATAAGTCAATTGTTCTCCATAATACTTGCTAATATAATTATAAAGACTATTATGCAAACATTGATTTTTATTCTTTTTATATACTTTTCTAAATCCTAATTCTTCCAATTTCTTCTCTCTTGTTTCAGGAAATGGAATAATAAATTCGTCATCATTAATCTTATTAACCCGAAAATACTTATCCTCCAGACAAACATTATTAACAAGCACTTTATATTGGTCTTCCCGTATTATTTTAGATTGATATTTCTTCAAATTATACCTTTTCAAGAGTTTTTTTACAAACTTATATACAAGTGGAATAGATATTCCAAAGAGTAATGGTGCAAACAAATTATCCCAAAGCAAATTCCCAACAATATCAAAATGAGTAGTCACTGTTTGAACCTGCTCTAAAACAGGTGGGACTTGCACTATAATAGTATCATCAACAAGAGTATCTTTTAAATTTATGTTCATAGATAAGCTACTTATTAAATGAATAAAAACGATTATTATTCGCCCTTTGCCTGATATTAGCAGCATATGACAAAGCATGTTCTAAAGAACTGTCTTTATTGAATGCTTCTTGACGAATACTATCAAGAGTAAAATCCAGCCACACAGAGTCACTGCCAGAAAAGGGAGCAAGATCATCAACAAGTAATACACCTAGAATCTCGACATACAGGCCATCTAAATATGATATGGCAATATCAGTGAATTGCTGTTCTCTAACCTCTAAAGACGGCACTGCTTTACATAGCATTTCTTTTAACATCAGCCCGTTTACTTTAGTTCTAGAAGTTCTTATTATGCTTTTTAATGTAGTTTCTGAGAACAAAATTCCATATGAGAAACCTTGTTTTTTATTATAAAACAACTGATATTCTTTATTAACTTTCTTAGTACTTATGATAAAACCATTTAAACTAACCTTAGTCATAAATCCAATTAACTCAGTCACCTCTTTTGTTGTATTTTCCAACCGTTTATTTGTCTTATAATTAATTTCAAATAAATCCGGATTCTTTCCTTGGAAATATAAGTACAATCGATCAATCAACTGAACTGTATCAGCAGTCATCCTAACTAAATCAAGCTCAAAAACTGAGGCTTCAAGGCGTTTTACAGAATTTCTCCCATTAATATAGTCTTTTCTACTTTTCCGAATATCATTAACCACATAAATATTACCCCCTGAATTCCTAAGCACCCCCGGCACTATTACAGTTCTAACAACTTCGTCAAGATTTATTTCCGGGAAGTTAATATTAATATATTCTTTAATTAGCTCGAGCTTAGGTATTCTTTGACAATTTTGTGAGAACTCTTCCTCAAAATTATACTCATAGAGAGTTTTGTCTAATCGTATAGTTATTAAATCATCAATATACCCGCCATCATCATGATCAAAATAATCATGATGATCAATTCCGAATTTAACATTATCCTTATTGATATAGCCTCTTTTAAGATTTTGTCTGCGTTTATAATCTTTCCACAAAAACCTTGGATTTAACTTCTCTGTCAGTCTCCAAGTTACATAACTAAAAAAGATAGTTAAGCCCAGCTTAAATAGAGGAGTTTCCAAAAATTCTACAAGATAGTCAGTCATAGCTAATATTACTCAAAATATCTTATCACCTTTGCAGGATTCCCCATAACCAATGCATTTGCAGGGACATCTTTTGTTACAACTGAACCAGCAGCCACCATTGCCCATTCACCTATAGTAACACCACATACTATAGTTGCATTCGCCCCAATAGAAGAACCATACTTTAGAATAGTTTCGCTAACCTGCCAATCGTCCCCACTTTTCAATGTTCCATCTTTATTGATAGCTCTTGGATATTTATCATTTGTAAAAGCAACTGATGGACCGATAAAAACGCCATCCTCAATAGTCACACCATGTGGAATCATCACACTGTCTTGAATCTTAACCTTATCGCCTATCTTAACCCCCTCATCCACAAATATGTGGCGATGAATCTTACACTGACTACCGATAATAGCTCCTTTCAATATAATAGTACCCTCTTCGATAATGGTTTCAGCCCCTATTACAGCTTCCGGAGCAACATAGTTTGGAAATTTTAAATTGTACATAAAAACGGTATTACACCTATCGGCAGAATTAAATATTTTATTATTAATAAGTTGCGCACTATTACTGTCATTTAGCATAATAGAAGCACCCAAGTATTTAAATCTAACAGGCGTATACACAACTAAGATGCAATATTCGCAAATAATCTTGATATTTGCAAACTGTTTGTCAATAATTTAACGTGAATTCGATATAATGACAATAATTCTCTTATTGAATAATAAAACAATAGCAAAATATTAATTTTATAGTATTAACTATAGCTTTCAAAGGTGTTTTTATAGTTAATACTAACTATCCCGCACTCATTGATCAGCTTTACTGTTGCAATATTGAGCTATTATTCTCATGCTAACAGCTGTTTTATTACTTGTTTTCTTCACCTTATTAAGACAGAGCAGACGCATAAAGTACACCCCTAAGATTAGATGGCAAAAGGAATACGAAGTAAATTGCCGAATAAAACTAGCATTTTTTTAGAAAAGCTGCAGGTTTCATTCGGCAATTAATTACCATGCAAAAAGAATGATTCTATAACAATGATACATCTTTTTTATTATCAGTTTAATTACTTCAGATAAAGTATTTATTGTGCTATGGCGAAAACTTTTTTTAATTCAGCCATCTTTAACAGGTTCTTAACAAAAAAAATAATAGATTTGCAGAGCATAATCAGAAATTAATGTATGCCATCATTGTTAATAGAAATAAAAAATGAGAAGAAAGTTAATTCGAAAATATCAAGCATTCAATCAGGACTTCCAAAGGTCTAAAGAACTATTTCTTAAATGGTTTATTCCCGAAATTAAAAAAAGATTTTTTGGAGTAAAAAGAATAAACTATAAAGATATTCCTATCATTATTAACAACTACAACCGTTTGGAAATGCTAACAAAGTTAATCCATGGTTTAGAAAATAAAGGATACCACAATCTATATATCATCGATAACCAATCAACATATCCCCCACTATTAGAATACTATACAAAAATACCATACCCTGTATATATGCTAAATAAAAATGTCGGGCATCTGGCATTATGGAAAACTGGCATATTCAAGCAGTTCAAAGATTCTTATTATGCATACACCGATTCGGATCTGGAAATCCTTCCTGATTGTCCTGACGATTTTATTGAGAAATTCATTTTATTACTACAAAAATATCCAAAAGCGTTAAAAGTTGGATTTTCAATATGCATAAACGATTTACCTGACCATTATAAATTAAAAGAGAAAGTTATAGAATGGGAAAGTATTTTCTGGAAAGAAGAGATAGAACCTAATATTTTCAAAGCATTAATAGATACGACCTTTGCCGTATATAAGCCCTATTTTGTCGGAGAGCCTATCGACCCGGATTGTTTCTGTATTCGAACCGGATTTCCTTATTCCGTGAGACACTTACCTTGGTATATTAACAACGACAACATGTCCAAAGAGGAGCTATATTATTTGGGACATATTAAAACATTGACTCACTGGTCCAAACAAAATAAAGTTAAAACAGATTAGACTTACGATATATTGCGTATCTTTAGTACCATGAATTGTAACAAGCATAAAGATAAGCCCAAGAGTTTCCGTGCATTGTCTGAAATATATTATTCTGTGTCTGGACCTTGAGACTATAATTATCAAAAACGAATGTTGGTTAAAAGCCAAATCTTTCGTCGATAATATATTCACAATGTTGCGCTACTCTACCTAATCTAAGAACCTAAAAGAGAAAAATTCTATAGCTTATTTTGCAATCAGCAACATGCAGTACAGTTTTCCATCACAAAAGTCTGCAAATACAATATTTAAACAAACTTAGTGTGTATATTTGCAAAACTTAATTGATAGCAATAAAAATGAAGAAATTAGCAATTATCATACCAGCTTATAAACCACGTTTTTTGCGAGAAACACTTGATTCCATCGCTAAACAAAACAACCACGACTTTACCGTATACATAGGTGATGATGCAAGTCCCTACCAATTAGAGACCATAGTAGATCAATACAAAAACAAATTTGACATCATATATCATCGTTTTGAACAAAATATGGGTAAGAAAGACCTACCCGGCCATTGGGAACGATGTATATTATTGTCAGAAGAAGAATTTATATGGCTTTTTTCAGATGACGACTTAATGCCCTTTGACGGAGTAGCACGTGTAATTCAAGCCTTACAAAAACATTCTGGTGGAAAATATATATTCCGTTTCCCTTTAGAAGTAGTTGACGAGTATGGTAAACTTAAGTATAAAAACCCTCCTTTTAAAACCGATTTAACTTCTGGATATGAATTCTTATTAGATAAATTATCTGGAAGAATTAGTTCTGCTGCCTGTGAGTATGTATTTAGCCGAACAGTATGGGAACAAACAGGAGGATTTATAAAATTCCCTCTGGCTTGGTGCACCGATGATGCAACATGGGCTAAATTTGCAGAATTTACAGGAGGAATAATTTCTTTACCTGGCAATCCCGTCAGTTGGAGAAATGCCGAAGGGGAAAATATATCAAACTCCACTCATTTCAATAAAGAGAAGATTAGTGCAACAATACTTTTCATTGAATGGGTCGGCATAAACTATCATTCTCATCTTAACGAAAAGAAATTCAAAAAAGCGATCAAATGTTATATATATAAATTCTTACAGCATTCATTGAAGAATAATTTTAGTATACATGACCTTTTACATTTATGCAATGCTCTAAGAAAACTCACACCAAATGTATCTTTGCAAGTTTTAATTCATCATATTTGGAAAAAAATAATATCAAAAAAATGAAAATACTATTTATCATTCCGTATATACCATTCCCCCTGAATTCAGGAGGAAATCAAGCTTTCTTCAATATGGTAGATTACCTCCGCCATAAAATGGATGTATCTATTTTGCTACAAGTGCAATACGCTTCAGAAGCATACGACATAAGCAAATTAAAAGAAATATGGGATAACGTAACTTTTTTTGTATTTACAAAAAAAGATGATAAGCAACCTAAAGTACACCATCCATTCTACTACAAATGGCTCATCAAGACAAAACAATCTATAGAACGAAAAATAAGACGTCAAATTATTCCTGAAAACATTGTTTTTACGCCCGATTTTATACGTCAAGAATCTACACTATCAACCTCTATATTCAAAGAATTAGATGTAGATTATATAAAGTATGTCACAGAAGTTGCGACATACGGCTTTGACATCATTCAAGTTGAGTTTTATAAATTAATCTCCTTAGGATACTTACTTCCCTCCAATACACAAACAATTTTTGTACATCATGAAATTAGATATATTCGAAATGAAAATGAAATGCAACTGTTTCCAAGAATCACTAAGAGCGACCAATTAATATATCATATCGCAAAAGACTTTGAACGGTTTGCCTTACAACATTACAAGCACATAATTACTTTAACCGAGATTGACCGACAAATTCTAACTAAGTTTTTAGGGCAAAATAATCGCATTTACACTTCTCCTGCAGTAATACAAACAGATATGGATACACCGCCTCAATTCATACCTTGTACAAGCAACAGATTGACATTTGTAGGAAGTGAAACCCATTATCCAAATCTAGATGCTCTCATTTGGTTCTGCAAGGAAATTGCACCATACTTACGTAAACAAAATTTCACTTTCACTTTACAGGTAGTAGGTAAATGGAAAATGCACATAAGGGAGCTTCAACATAGCTGTCCAGAAATGGAAACAGTTGGATATATAAAAGACTTACCATCCTTTCTTAAAGGAAGTATTGCGCTTGTTCCCATTCGTATAGGTAGTGGGATGAGAATGAAAATTTTAGAAGCTGTTTCGGCCGATATTCCATTTATAACCACGACAAAAGGAGTTGAAGGAATTGACCTTCTCGATAAAGAAGAATATTTAAAAGCTGATAGTGCTACAGAGTTTGCAGATGCTATTATTACTCTCTCTCAAAATACTGAATTACAAGAGAAACTAGTAAGGCAAGCTAAAAGTAAAATGAAAGATATATACAATCATTCAAACATGCTCGAACAAAGATTCGACATCTACAAACAGATATTAAACGAGCCTAGCAAATAAATCAATCGCTAATTTCACTATATCAACTTTTATTAAATGAAGCCACTTATCTCTATTATCATTCCGGTCTATAACGTAGCACCTTTTATAAAAAGTTGCTTGCACTCGGTTCTCAATCAAACATATAAAAATATAGAAATTATTATTATCAACGACAAGACAACAGACGAAAGCATATCTATTATAAAAGATGTTCTACAAAAAGAAGCTCCATCAGTTCCAATCAAGATAATAGAACATGCCGAGAATAAAGGTTTATCTTCCGCACGTAATACAGGAATTAAAAACAGCAGGGGAGAGTATCTATATTTCTTGGACAGTGACGATGAAATCTCCACGGATTGTATTGAAACTTTATCTAACAGAGCCAAGATATCATGTGCTGATATAGTAATTGGAGATTATATAGTACAAGGTTCTTCAGGCTTTTTTCCTCCTCTTGAACTTGGGACATCTATCATCAAAGGGAACTCAAAAATAATTCAAGCATATATGCAAGAAAAGTTTTATGTGATGGCATGGAACAAATTAGTTAGAAAAGAGTTTATTGTTAAAAACAATCTATACTTCAAAAATAATTTAATACACGAAGACTGTCTCTGGAGTTTTCAATGCGCATGTAAAGCTGAAATAATAGACATAATAAAACAAACAACCTATATTTACAAAATTCAAAAAAAATCAATAACATCTACCCTCACATTTGAAAAAGACTTTCAAATGTACAAAATCATATTAACAGAAATCACGAATTACGCCAATAACCTCCATCTTTTAAACAATAAAGATGTATTTTCTTTTATCGAAGAAGAAAAACTTCGCTTATTACGTAAGTGTATATATGCAGAACACACTGATTATATACCCACACTATACACGCTAATTCGTTTATTACCTCATGCAAAACATTATAAAATTCTTTATTGGGAGCTTTTTAACGTACGAAATTTAATTCGTGATGCACATTATTTCTTTTCTCCCCGCCTCGCAGAGAGTTACTATAAAAGTGTACCAGAGATGCAAAACAAATACTCTTCCAAAAAACGTAAGGCTATAGGATTCTATAAACACTTTATAAAATTACTAATATACGATATCCGAAACAAATAACACAAAAAATATAAATCAAGCAAATAAGGGCATTTAAAATATAAATCATTTGCTATCATAACAGCAAGCGACTATACTCTTCAATTATTTCAATAAAGATGACAAGCTAGCACAATAATTATCTATAGAAAACTGCTGTGCCTTTTTCAAAGACATTTTCTTTAACGAATTGAGCAACTCTCGATCATTTGCTAAGATCATAATATTCTTTATAAAATCATCGGGAGAAGAACAGAAACATGCGTTGGTCTCATCGCAATAGTCACGTATAGATCCAACATCACTAACCACCATCGCCAATCCTGTTGCCATTGAAGTACAAATTACATTACTTCCAATAGTATCCTTCATTACATTTAAAGAAATATCAGAATCATTCATATAATGCTTTAATTCCACCTCAGGAACATATCCCACCAATGTTGCATTCTTAAAACCTGAAAACAAATAATCAATTTTCTCCCGCCCTTTGCATATATAAAAACGAATTTGCGGAAGTTTTGAAACAATATAAGCGATCTGCTCAAAGTCACGTGCCAAGGCACCCATTACTATTACCTTAACATCATCATCTCTGTTACAAAGATTTGCAGAAGGAGTATAATAATTATTATCGACATAGTGAAAGGAAGTATAAACATTCTCTATTCCTAAATTATTAAGATAGCATGTCAAACTACTTCCTAATGTTACAATTTCTGTAACAAATCGTGAACTCTTCCTTATTTGCGCTTTCGAATATTGCCCTTCCAATTTCTCCGGAACAAGATGCACCATAGCATATATAGGTGCTTTAGGACATATAAAGCGTATTATTTTGGCAAACAATATTTGATACGAATCTCTATGTAAATATTCAGTAAGAATAAATTTATCTCCTGATTTATATGTCATTGCTAATTTAAGTGCCGTAAAAAACACAGAAATTTGTTTCCCCCTTTTTCCCTTATCCAAAAAACGCCTACCCATATTGAAAGTATACATTTTATACAATTCAGGATTGCTTTTTTGAATATATTCATAAAGATACCTCATTCCTGTATGATTGCCAGATGTTGAAGCCCAATCATAACAAATAACATATATCATAATTATCAAAATTTAAATTAAATAACAATAGTCTTAAACAATAGAGGAATTGCCGAATTTACACCAGTCTCATTATTTAGACAAACATAATATTTTGAACAAAGGTAATGAAAATAATTCAAAGTTTTATTCTAATGAAACTATTCTTTTCTATATAGAGCAAGCTCGGGATAAGAAATCAATAAAAAACGAAATAACTTTCACCATTACAAATATTAAAGTAACTTTGTAATCAACTAATATTATTGTGTTATAATGATTAAAGAAAAGTATGTGCTTAATAACTCTTTCAATACCTATTTATAATGTAGAAAAATACATTGAACGCGCCTTGTTATCTGCATTAAATCAAACCTATCAAAAATTAGAAATTTTGATAGTAGACGATTTAGGACATGATAACAGCATGAACATAGTCCACCAACTTAAAAGCACACATCCTAGAGGTAACTGCATCCGTATAATTACGCATAAAAAAAATCTCGGCTTGGGAGGAACGAGAAACACAGCAATTGAATCTGCTCAAGGGAAATATCTATACTTTATGGATAGCGACGATGCTATTGTTCCTGACTGCATTGAAGCTTTATATAATATTATTTCACAAGAGAAAGTAGACTTTGTAGCAGCCGGAATCAATCAAATTGATGAGAATGAAAATTCACTCAAAATTACTAATTACCCTAATATAACACGAAAAGGTAAATTATGTATGGCTCAATACTTTTATGAAGAAAAAAATGATATATGGGTAACTACATGGAATAAATTATATAATCTTTCTTTTTTAAAAGAATTTCATATTCATTTTTTGGAACATGTGTACCACGAAGACATAGTAATGCATGCCATGCTCGCTTTAAATACCAGATCATTTACCTTAACCAACCGAACAACATATCTTTATAATTGCAAGAGAGAAGACTCTATTACAAATATGGAACAAGGCTACACTTTGAAGCATCTAAATGATCTTACCATAGTTTTTAGTGAAATCAGGAGATTGATACAAGCAGACAACAATCTTAGTAAACATCTTCAAAAAGAAATAAACCTATATTATTTATTTGAAATTTATCATCGATACCTACCAGCGATGTACTCGAACATTAAAAAGGTTGACTTAATAAAAGGATTAGCAAGACTCTCTCAAAACTGTCTCCCTCCTATTTTAGAAACTCGACTAACATTCAAATCTATAAAACGTTTTTTATTCCTAAAACTGCCCTTTAACATTCAATATCTAATTAAAAGTCATAAATACAAAAAGAGCAGAGTTTAAACGGGAAAAACTATCAACAAATAGTACACTATAGGTTTCTCAGAAAATATCATTTTCATTTACAAATTTTTCAGTTCTATATTTCCTAAGAACACGGGAGAAGTCCCCTTTTATTCTTAGTCATTTACAAGAGAAGTATTGCTAATGATATTTTACATATAATAGAATGTTATACGGCCTTTTGGAAAGAAGATTTATACAAATCCAATGGTTATAATGAAAAGGTGACTCGCCTGGGACACAAAGATAACGAACTTGTATGTATACTTATTAATTCCAGAACAGAAAAAAGAATCATAAAATCTGATGCAGCTACCTTGAAAAAGCTCTCAACGCTTGTCACAACCAAATAAAATGTATACATTTGTAGAATTTTAGTGCAAGCCCCCTTAACTATTTAACTAACTTAGTAATAATTATATGAATAAACCAATGGCGAGCAACATAAGTACATCGCTAATTATATCCACCTATAATAGAAGCGACGCATTAGAAATATGCGTTAAAAGCGTGCTACGTCAATCTCTCCTTCCGGATGAAATTATCATTGCAGATGATGGTTCCAAGGAAGACACAAGAGAACTAATTCATCAATTGGCTGCTTCCTCCGAAGTTCCCATTATTCATGTCTGGCATGAGGATCTAGGCTTCAGACTAGCCTCCATCCGCAACAAAGCTATTGCAAAAGCATCTAAAGAATATATTATACAAATTGACGGAGATATCGTCTTACACAAAGATTTCGTCAAAGATCATGCACGTTTTGCCCAAAAAGGTAGTTTCGTAACCGGTAGCCGTGTATTAATCCGGGAAGGTTTAACAAAAAAAATGTTAGCGGAAAAAAACTGCATAATTTCCATTCACGACAAAGGTACTAAAAACACAATCAACGGAGTGCATTTACCTTGGTTGAGTCCGCTACTTCAACATTATCGACAATGGGATACTTCATATTCCAGAGGATGTAATATGGCTTTCTGGAAAGAGGACTTATTAAAAGTTAATGGATATAATGAAGCTATTACCGGATGGGGAAGCGAAGATCATGAATTAGTATGCCGCCTCATCAATAACGGTGTACGCAAGCGTACCATCAAATTTGCGGGAATTGTGTTCCACCTCCATCACGAACTACATGGAACGGATAATTTAAATAACAACCGCAGTATTTTGAACGAAACGAAAGTCAGGAAACTAACCTGGTGCGATAAAGGAATCATACAAAACTAATATGGAAAAGAATTTGAACTTTTTAGATCGAAACGAATTTAACTACAGTCCATCAAAAGAAGTAGTAGAAGCTTTAAAAAACTTTGATATAAATAAACTTTGTTTTTATACCCGCATTTACGATGAAGGAAAGAAAAGTATATTATCCGTTTTCTTGTCCGAACTATACGATATAGATGAAACTCAAGTTTTATTGGGATACGGCGGAGAAGATATCCTGAAGCAAGCTGTTCATTACTTCCTGACTCAAGAAGATGGAAACAAAACGATGTTGATTCCCAAGTTCTCATGGTGGTATTATAAGTCAATTGCAGATGAGGTGAACGGTCATACTTTGCAATATCCTCTTTACGAAGACGGAAACACTTTTAAATATGACTTTGAGACGCTGAAAGATATGATTCAGAAAGAGAATCCGAAGATTCTTTTACTGGCTTCTCCCAATAACCCTACCGGCAATGGTTTAACTCCGAAAGAACTGGATGAACTGCTTGCAGAAGTACCCAGCCAAACAGTGGTACTGATAGACGAGGCATACGCTTCTTTTGTTTCAACTGATACCAGTTATATCAAAAAACTGGTTAATAAATATCAGAATTTGATTATTTCCCGTACTTTATCCAAGTTTTATGGATTGCCCGGTTTACGTATGGGATTCGGATTTATGAGTAAGGAATTGGAAAAATTCAGCAGATACAGCAATAAATATCTGGGATACAACCGAATATCCGAAGATATCGCCATTGCAGCTCTTAAATCGGACGCACACTACCGCAATATCGCTAAACTGATGAACGAAGACCGTGAGCGCTACGAAAAGGAAATCGGCGTGTTACCCGGATTCAAAGTATATGAATCGGTTGCCAATTTCATTTTAATCAAATACCCGATAGAGCTAAAAGAGGCTTTACAAAAGGCTTTTGCCGAACAGAGTTATAAAGTGAAGTTTATGAATGAACCGGATATCAATACTCATTTGCGTATCACATTGGGACGCCCAGAGCAAAACCGGATCGTTATAGATACAATTAAAGAAATCGCCTCCAAATGAAAGCAGTAATATTAGCCGCAGGAATGGCATCACGCTTACGCCCGCTGACCGATACAACGCCCAAATGTCTCCTTAAGATAGGAGAACGATGCCTACTGGAAAGGGCTTTTGATGCTCTGATACAAAACGGATTCGACGAATTCATTATCGTCACGGGGTATCGCCAGCAACAAATCGTTGATTTTCTGCAGGCACGTTATCCAGTCCAAAATATTACTTTCATCTATAATGACAGATATGAATCAACCAACAATATCTATTCATTATGGCTTACCCGACCATATACAGACGGGGAAGAAATATTGTTATTAGACAGCGATATTGTTTTTGATCCTCAAATTGTAGAGAAACTGCTTGATTCAGATAAAGCCGACATATTGGCACTGAATCGTCATGAGCTTGGAGCGGAAGAAATAAAAGTTATCGTAGACGATGTACAAAAGGTTGTTGAAATCAGCAAAGTCTGTTCTATATCCGATGCTATCGGAGAGTCTATCGGTATCGAAAAGATGTCAGCAGAATACACCAAAGCTCTATTCCGGGAACTGGAAATTATGATTACCACTGAAGGACTGGACAATATATTCTACGAACGAGCTTTTGAACGACTGATTCCGCAAGGATATAGCTTTTACGTCATGGATACCACCGAGCTCTTCTCGGCCGAACTGGACACCGTAGAGGACTTTCAACAGGCACAGAAGTTGATTCCAGCCAGTCTTTATTAATCAAAATTCAGATAGAAATGGCAAATTACGATATCCGCCCTCTACAGCTTCGCATATTAAAGAATTTATTAGCTGTTGACAAAGTTTGCAAAGAACATAATCTGCGATATTACATCATGGCAGGCACCATGCTGGGAGCCGTCCGCCACAAAGGATTTATCCCCTGGGATGATGACCTGGATATCGGTATGCCAAGAGCCGATTATGATTTATTAATGGCTAATGCCAAAGAATGGTTGCCGAAACCATACGAAGCTGTATGTGCTGAAAACGACAAGGAATATCCTCTTCCATTCGCAAAAGTACAGGATGCCGACACCACTCTAATTGAACGTATGCATCTCAAATATTTGGGAGGCGTATATATTGATATATTCCCACTGGACGGAGTTCCGGAGAGCCGCATGGCGCAAAGAATGCATTTTGCAAAGTACGAATTCTACAAACGTGTACTTTATCTGATTCATCGCGATCCATACAAGCATGGAAAAGGTCCCAGTTCATGGATACCGCTATTATGCAGAAAGCTTTTTACCCTTACCGGAGCACAGGAAAGTATCAGGAAAGTAATGAAAAAGTATGATTTCGACCAATCCGCATTGGTCTGTGATTATGATGACGGAATGAAAGGAATCATGTCTAAAGATATTCTGGGTACCCCTACTCCAATCTTATTTGAAAATGAAGAAGTATGGGGAGTACAGAAATACGATGTCTATCTGTCACAGAAATACGGAGATTACATGACCATACCTAAACAAAGTGGGCAAAGACAACACAATTTCCATTATTTAGACCTGAATAAACCTTATCGGGAGTTTGAAGTCTAACTATAATCACATAAAGGTAAGAAGTAGAAATGAGAATAGGTTTTGACGGAAAACGTGCAGTACAGAATTTCACCGGTTTGGGTAATTATAGCCGCTATATAGTGGATATTCTATGCCAATTCTATCCGGAGAATGAATATGTATTGTATGCCCCCAAGAAACGGGAAAATAAAAGGCTGAACAAATTAACGAAGCAATATCGGCAACTACAGCTTTCTTATCCCATTACTTCTTTCTGGAAAAAGTTAAGTTCGTTATGGCGAGTGTTGGGAGTCACCCGCCAATTGGAAAAAGAAAGAATTGATATTTTTCACGGACTTAGCAATGAATTACCCCTGAATATCCATAAAAGTAAGGTAAAAAGTATCGTAACAATCCACGATTTGATATTTCTGCGATACCCACAATACTATCATTCGATCGACAGGAATATATATACATACAAATTCCGCAAAGCCTGCGAAAATGCGGATAGAATCATTGCTATCAGCGAATGTACCAAACGTGATATTATTGAGTATTTCGGGATTCCT
>CDZN01021358.1_pt1 | contig 20892 bp, 19 predicted proteins | sample 557701 | NCBI WGS metagenome assembly CDZN01 (sample SAMEA3182089, study PRJEB8094) | gut metagenome | biome: human; feature: gut; material: Stool; isolation source: human stools | place: Canada | collected 2013-02-04 | reverse complement strand
GTACGAAGCCAGCCTCAAGATGAGATATCCCTGAGGGTCGTTGTAGACTACGACGTAGATAGGCTACAGGTGTAAGGGCAGTAATGTCGAAGCCGAGTAGTACTAATCGCCCGAGACTTTCGTATCATGGATAGGATTGATATATCGCTTAGGACGATCCGAGGTCGGGTCGTTAGCTCAGGAGTTATGTAGCTTAACTTGGGGTTGTCCGGTCAAAAATCTTAATATAAAAAGTTATTAAGGTGGTTATAGCGTTGGGGATCCACCTCTTCCCATTCCGAACAGAGAAGTTAAGCCCAACCACGTCGATGGTACTGCGTAAAAGTGGGAGAGTAGATAGCCGCCGTTTTTAGAAAGTAGAGTTAAAGAGCTCTCAATAAAAAAGCCGATTCATTTTTGAGTCGGCTTTTTTATTGTTTAATATTTATTTAGGTGATTCTCTTTATAGGTAGGAAGGGAAGGGAGGGGCGTGAGGCTGGCTCCTTTTTGTATATGTCTTTTCGATTAAGTATCTTCCGGCAAAGGCTTTCTTGGAAGATGTATCATCTTACACGGATAAGATGTGTCATGTTATTGGGGTAAGATGATACATCTTATCGTGTAGGGGGAAATCTTGGTTAGCCTTTATTGATTAATCGGATTCCTTCAGCTTCGAGATTGATTATTTTTTGTTTGTAAAGAGCCCCGATTGCCTGTTTGAATGCTTTTTTGCTGCAGCGAAATAGAGAATAAATAAGTTCAGGTTCACTTTTGTCATGAACGGCTACATATCCTCCTTGAGCTTTGAGCGAATCCAGAATCGTCTTGGCAATGCCTTCGACCTTTTGATATCCTAAAGGAGTGAGGCTGACATCTATTTTTTCGTCTTCTCTGACTTCTTTGATATATCCTTTTACATGATCTCCCTTTTCCAGACGTTGAAAAACCTCACTGTGATAAACCAGTCCCCAATGGGTATTATTGATAATTACTTTATATCCTATTTCAGTATCTTCAGCAACCAACAAATCGACTTCTTGATTAAAAGTATAATTCGGTATTACATTGTCCAAATATTTATCAATTCTTGCAGAGGCGACTATACGTCCGGTTACATGATCTACGTGTACATATACCAAGTACCATTTTCCTTCCCGCATGGGCATTTTTTGTTCTTTAAAAGGAACCAATAAATCTTTCATTAATCCCCATTCCAGGAAAGCACCAGTACTATTAACCGATTTTACTTCCATAAACTGAAATTCTCCTGCTTGAGCAAGCGGTTTGACCGTCGTTGCAATTAGCCTACCTTCATTGTCGTGGTAAATAAAAACCTCGACTTCATCTCCAGGTTTTACATTCTTAGGTACATAACGGGCCGGCAAAAGTATCTCCACTCCATCTCCACCATCCAGATAAACTCCAAAGTCCAGATCTTTTACGATCTTTAATATATTATATTTTCCTATCTCTACCATTTTGCTATTTATTTTGAGGCAAAAGTACGGGAAAATAGTCTAATATCCTATATTTTTTATTTCTCAAGCAGCAATATAACAAAATTTGCATCGTTATAGTTGTAATAGTTTTTATAAGGAGTTTTTAGATGGATGGTTCCTTTGAAAATTGTATCTTTGCAGTTCTAAATTTGAAATATTTATATAAAACATGAGATTGAAATATTATTTGTTTGCCGTTTTTTGTGGATTGATGTGTGCATGTTCGGCACCGAAAGATGTGATTTATTTTCAAGGTATAGATGATTTGACCTCAGAACAGTTGACAAAAATGAGTCAATCGTATACAACTAAAATAACAAGTGATGATTTATTATCAATCAATGTTACGGCATGGGATCCTGCTGCTGTGACTCCTTTTAATCCACCTGTATATGCCTATTCGGTGCAAGGTGAACAACCTTTAGCAGCCTCTCAAAGTTTATATACCTACTTAGTGGATCCCAAAGGTAATATAAATTTTCCTGTTCTTGGTGAAATTCATGTTGCGGGTTTGACTAGGCAAGAACTTGCGGCTAAAATGGAAAATATGATATCTAAATATGTAGAAAATCCATTGGTAAATGTTCAGCTTTTGAATTTTAAGATTACGATGATGGGAGAAATTTCCCGTCCAGGATCTTTCTCTATAAAGAATGATAGAATTTCTGTTTTGGATGCTATTGGTATGGCTGGAGATTTGCCTTTGACTGCGAACCGAAAAAATATATTAGTAATACGGGATAATGGTGGTATAAAAGAAACTTATCGACTGGATATAACAGATCCTGCAATATTTGCATCACCGGGATTTTACTTGAAGCAAAATGATATTGTTTACGTAGAACCAATCAAAAATAAACAACGTGCTCGTACAAGTTCTGATCGGCAGTTTACGATGTCATTGTTGACTTCAATAATTAGTTCTGTATCAATTATCACAAGTATGGTAATTACAATTGTGAATCTTAATAGAAATAGAAATTAATATAAAATATGGGTACAATTCAACATGATAATGAGACTATTAGTCTGAAGAAAATAATAATATATTATATTCGTCATTGGAAATTATTTGTTTTTGCTGCTATTATATCTTTGATACCAGCATTATTGTATTTAATATTTACACCTCGTACTTATGAAATTGCAGCAAAGATACAATTAATAGAGGATAAGAGTAGTTCGAGTAATGGTTTTAATGTAGGAGATGCTTCTGGATTAATGAAGTCTTTTGGTTTTGGAGGAATCGGAGGAGGTAGTATTAATCTGGATGATGAAATGGCTAAGCTCACTTCCAACTCGACATTGAAAGATATGGTATTAAAATTGGGCTTAAATATTTCTTATTATAAACCATATGCTTATAAGTATAAAATGTATGAGAACATTCCTTTAATATTGTATGTGGATTCGATTACAGAATGCGATTTGGAGTGTACAGTTACTTTTGATGTTGATATAAAGAAAGATGGTAAGATCAAAGTTAAGACAGAAGCTTTAAAAGAAAAAAAAATATTTGAATTTGAATCTTTGCCTGCAAAAATAAAGTTAAAGGAAGGTGATTTTATTTTAGCATATAGAGATGAAGTGATTAAACCATTGTCATTGACTTTGGATATATCACCTGCAGGTTGGGTAGCAGAGAATATATTTCAGGATTTTACATTTGACGAATATTCTAAGAATGCAAATGTTATTGAAATTTCTTATGTGGATTATGAAAGGCGTAGAGGGCTTAATATGTTAAATACTTTAGTTGATATTTATAATAATCAGGAGGATTCGATTAAACGAGTTGAAGGAATGAAGTCATTGGCTTTTTTGGAAGAGCGTATTCAACATGTAATGACTGATTTGAGTGAAACAGAAGTCTCTATAGAGCGTTATAAATTGAAAAATAAAATGACTGATATTGAAGCTGATGTTCAATTCTATGTAGAGCAATTGAAAGAGTTACAGGTTAAGATTATTGAATTAGAGGCGCAAAATCGATTAATAGATATGCTGAATGTATATATTAAAGATCCTCAAAACAAGTATAATCTGATACCTTCCTTGCTTTCTACAGGAGAGGGTGATAAAGCTGGTCCTATAACTACATATAATGAAGCTTTATTGGAACGAGCTAAATTATTGCAAACAACGAAAGGACATAATCCTCTTATTGGACAGATAAATAAGCAGGTTGATCAGCTTAGAGAAAGTGTTTTTCTTGCTATCGAAAATTCTCAAAAAGCAGTATTGTTTACTTTAAATGATTTAAAGGAAAAAGAAAAACTGATAATGGACAAAATGGGAACAGTTCCATCTTTGGAAAGAGAATATATTGATTATAAGCGTCAACAAGAAATTTATCAAGCTGTTTATTTAATTCTTTTGCAAAAAAGAGAAGATATTGCTTTGTCTATAGGTGAGTCTAAAGATCGGGCGAGATTTGTAGAAAAGGCATATGTAAAGCAATCTCCTATCGGACCTAGAAAACTTTATGCGGCGATAGGAATGTTACTTTTTATTTTGGTTATTCCGGTTGCATTTTTATTTGGTCGGGAACAATTTAGTGCATTAAAAAAAGAATATAAAGAAACGAAGTAAGATATGCAAAAAGTATTGGTTACAGGTGCTGATGGTTTTATCGGTTCTCATTTGACTGAAATGTTATTGGAACAGGGGTATAAAGTCAAAGCACTTTCATATTACAATTCTTTCAATGATTGGGGGTGGTTGAATAATGTAAAGCATCCTGAACTGGAGGTGGTGACAGGCGATGTACGTGATCCTCATTTCTGCAAGCATATAACTCAGGATGTTGAGATTATTTTCCATTTGGCAGCATTGATCGCAATTCCTTATTCTTATGTTGCTCCGAACAGTTATGTGGATACAAATATAAAAGGAACTTTGAATATTTGCCAAGCAGCAAAAGAAAATGGCGTGAAGAAAGTTCTTGTAACTTCAACTTCGGAGGTGTATGGAACAGCACGTTATGTTCCGATTGACGAAAATCATCCCAAACAACCGCAATCACCTTATTCTGCAACAAAGATTGGAGCGGATGCCATTGCAATGAGTTTTTATAATGCTTTTGCTTTGCCGGTTGTGTTAGTTAGACCATTCAATACATATGGTCCCCGTCAATCGGCCCGGGCTATTATTCCAACCATTATAACGCAAATAGCAAATGGAATGCAGGAGATAAAGTTAGGGGATTTGACCCCGACGCGCGATTTTAATTTCGTGAAAGATACTTGTAAAGGGTTTATCGAATTATCTAAATGTGATGCAGCAATAGGACAAGAAGTCAACATCTGTAGCAACAATGAAATTTCGATGCGTGATACTTTGAATTTAATAGCTCGTCTGATGGATTCAGATGTTAAGTTCATAGAAGATCAGGCTCGTATCCGTCCTCAGAACTCTGAAGTTTTCCGTTTATGGGGAGATAATACAAAGGTAAAATCCTTAACAGGATACGAACCTTCTTATTCTTTGGAAGAAGGTTTAAAAGAAACGATTAATTGGTTTTTAGATAAAGATAATTTGAGAAGATATAAAGCTGATATATATAATGTATAAGCCTGTAGTTGATTTTATACATGGATTATATCATTCGGATGACTTTGTTCCTCTTCATGCCCCTTGTTTTGTCGGTAATGAAAAGAAATATCTGAATGAGTGCATTGATACGACATTCGTCTCAAGTGTCGGTAAGTTTGTAGATCGATTTGAGGAGATGGTTGCTGATTATACAGGAGCAGCAAAGGCTGTAGTTTGTGTAAACGGTACAAATGCTCTTCATATGGCTTTACTATTAGCCGGGGTAGAGCGTGAAGATGAAGTAATATCTCAGGCTTTGACATTTATCGCTACTGCGAATGCAATAAGTTATATTGGTGCTCATCCCGTTTTTATTGATGTAGATAAGGAAACGATGGGGTTGTCTCCCGATAGTTTGAGGAAATGGCTTTCAGCATTTGCTGAAATAAAGGATGGAGTTTGCTATAATAAAGAAACAGGGAGAAGAGTGAAAGCTTGTGTTCCGATGCATACGTTCGGGCATCCTACCAGATTAGTGGAACTTGCACAAATATGTGAACGGTATCATATCGAGTTAATAGAAGATGCTGCTGAAAGTATCGGCAGTTTGTATAAAGGTAGACATACTGGTACTTTTGCTAAAATCAGTGCGTTAAGTTTTAATGGAAATAAAACTATTACGACTGGTGGGGGCGGTATGTTGTTGTTTCAGGATGCTGAATTGGGCGCTTATGCAAAACATTTGACGACGCAAGCAAAGGTTCCTCATCGTTGGGAATTTATGCATGACCATATCGGTTATAATTATCGTATGCCTAATATAAATGCAGCGTTAGGTTGTGCGCAGATGGAGAATTTGGATCGTTTTATAGATAATAAACGTGAAACTGCTGAAAAGTATAAGTCTTTTTTCAAGGATACACCAATTGAGTTCTTTTCCGAACCGGAGGATTGTCGTTCCAATTATTGGTTGAATGCAGTTTTATTGCCTGATAAGTCGGCACGTGACGAATTTCTGACTTATACAAATGATCATGGAGTGATGACACGGCCGATTTGGGGATTGATGAGTAAGCAACCCATGTTTGCAGGTTGCCAGACAGACGATCTGACGAATACGTATTGGTTTGAGGAACGTGTTGTAAATATTCCAAGTAGTGTTAGGTTATGAGTGATCCTGGTAATATAGTTTTGGTCGGTGGTGGTGGACATTGCAAATCTGTGATAGATGCAGCCGAGAGTGCAGGTTATAAGATACTCGGTATACTTGATATGCCGGAATATGTCGGTAGTTCTGTTTTGGGATATCCGGTTGTTGGGACGGATGAAGATTTGGTTAAATATGTGAATAAGGCTTTGTTCCTTGTGACGATAGGACATATAAAGGATGCAAATCTGCGAATCCGTTTGCATGAACATATTCAATCGGTTGGTGGTGGTTTAGCGACGATCGTAGCTTCTACAGCTCATGTTTCCTGTCATGCCTCTATAGATGAAGGAAGTGTCGTGTTACATCATGCTATGGTTAATGCAGACGCTCACATTGGGAAAGGTTGCATCATCAATACATTTGCCAATATCGAGCATGATGTGGTTATTGGTGACTTTTGTCATATTTCTACTGGGGCAATGGTGAATGGTAATTGTACAGTTGGCCAAGGAGTCTTTTTAGGAAGTCAATCTGTATTGGTGAACGGTGTTGATATTATGGAATCTTGTGTTATTGCGGCTGGTAGTGTTGTGCGTAAGAATATAGTGAAAAAAGGCATTTATTCCGGTAATCCGGCTTTATTAAAGATAAAATTGTAAGATATGAAACATACTCTTGTTATAGCGGAGGCAGGTGTAAATCATAATGGTTCGCTTGAAATAGCGAAGCAGTTGGTTGATGTGGCAGCAGAGGCAGGAGTTGATTATGTTAAGTTTCAAACCTTTAAAGCCGAGTTGCTGGTTTCAAAAAGTGCAGTCAAGGCAGAGTATCAACAAATAAATCTGCATGATGGTAATGATTCCCAATACCAAATGCTGAAGCAACTGGAACTTACTTGGGAACAGCATTTGATATTGATAGACTATTGTAAAAAGAAAGGAGTAAAGTTTTTCTCTACTGCTTTTGATTTGGATAGTATCGATTTTCTTGCAGACCTTCATTTGGGATTGTGGAAAATTCCTTCAGGAGAAATTACTAATTATCCTTATTTAAGGAAAATTGCCCGAAGAAGAGAACCTGTAATTCTGTCTTCCGGAATGAGTGGGTACCGGGAAATAGAAGAAGCGTTGGCTGTTCTGGTAGAAAATGGTGTCCGACATGGTGATATAATAATACTCCATTGTAATACAGAATATCCGACTCCTATGGAAGATGTGAATTTGCGGGCTATGCAGTCTATCGCTGAGAGGTTTCATGTCAAAGTTGGATATTCCGATCATACAAGAGGTATAGAGGTACCTATTGCGGCTGTTGCATTGGGAGCTTCTGTTATAGAAAAGCATTTTACTTTGGATCGGAATTTGGAGGGACCAGATCATAAGGCCTCTTTGGAGCCGGATGAACTGAAAAGAATGGTTTCATCAATTCGAAATATAGAAAAGGCTTTAGGAGATGTTGAAAAACGGATAACCCCTTCGGAGGCTAAAAATATAGAAGTTGCCAGGAAAAGTATCGTTGCTGCATCCAGAATAGAGAAAGGTGAGATTTTTACAGAACAGAATCTGACCGTAAAACGTCCGGGAAACGGTATCTCTCCTATGCAGTGGTTGGATGTGGTAGGGAAAACGGCAACAAGATTATATGAACCAGATGATCGGATAGAATTATGAGAAAAATATGCGTTATAACCGGTAGCCGCGCTGAATATGGTTTATTAAGTGGCCTTATGAAGCAAATAGAAGAATCTGAAGATTTAAAACTACAGGTTATAGTAACAAATATGCACCTTTCTCCAGAGTTTGGCTTGACGTATAAGGAAATCGAGAAAGATGGTTTTGTTATTGATAAGAGGGTTGAAATGTTGCTTTCGTCGGATACATCAAGTGCTACGGCTAAATCCGCAGGATTAGGTATGATTGGTTTTGCCGATGCCTATGAAGATCTGTGTCCCGATTTGATAGTTGTTTTAGGAGACCGATATGAAATTCTGGCTGCCGTTTCTACTGCCTTGTTTTTTAAGATTCCTGTCGCTCATTTACATGGAGGAGAGATAACAGAGGGGGCTTATGACGATGCGATCCGCCATGCGATTACCAAGATGAGCCATTTACATTTTACCTCGACGGAAGAATATCGGAAAAGGGTGATCCAGTTGGGAGAAAGCCCGGATCGGGTGTTTAATGTGGGAGCTATTGGAGTTGAAAATATAAAAAAAGGCTCTTTTCTTTCGAAAGAGGAATTGGAAAATAGTTTAGATTTTAAGTTAGGCGACAAGTCTTTGCTTGTCACGTTTCATCCTGTGACCTTGGAAACGTGTACGGCACGGAAACAATGTGAAAATTTGTTGGAGGTCTTGGCTAAACATCCGGAATATCGGGTACTTTTTACACTCCCGAATTCAGACACGGATGGGCGTGTCATAATAGACTGCATAAAAGATTTTGTTGCAAAAAATGAAGACCGGGCAATCGCTTTTAAGTCTTTGGGCAAGCTACGTTATCTTTCTGCATTGAAGTATGTCTCTGCTGCGATAGGTAATTCTTCAAGCGGTATCTTGGAAGTTCCGAGTTTCGGAATACCAACTCTGGATATTGGAGATCGTCAAAAGGGGCGTATTGCTGCAAAAAGCGTAGTACATTGCGGAGCGTTAACGGAAGAAATAGAACAGGGCTTTAAATTAATTTTCTCTGAAGCAATTCAATCAGTAGCAAAATTACGGAGTAATCCGTATGAAAAGGATGGAACTACAGAAATGATTGTTTCTCAATTGAAAACTTATCCATTGGAAAACCTGATTCAAAAATCATTTTATAATTTGTAATATGGATGTAAACTCAAAATATATTATAGATGAGAGTCTTAATATCGGGGAGGCTTTGGTTTCATTGAATCAACTATCAAATGATATTTTAACTCTGTTTGTTGTAGACGGTCAGGGGAGAATGGTCGGTTCATTGACAGACGGAGATATTCGCCGGTGTTTAATTGATGGGGTGAAATTGGATGCACCTGTTTCTATGGCTATGAATCGAAATTTTCATTATTTACAATATGGTCATATTTCTATTAATGAAATAAAAGCATTAAAATCAAAGAAGATAGTTTTATTGCCTTATTTGGATTGTGATAGGCGTATAATTAAAATATATAACCTTCAGAAACAGAAGTCTATTTTACCGATAGATGCGGTTTTAATGGCAGGAGGAAAAGGATTGCGTTTACGCCCATTGACAGAAACAGTTCCTAAGCCATTGTTGAAGGTTGGCAATAAACCGATTATAGATTATAATATAGACCATTTAATCGAATATGGCGTTGATCAGATTTCAATAACTGTAAATTATTTAAAGGAACAGATTGAGTCATATATTGCCGAATCCCGTGTGGGGTCTAATATACGTTGTGTTCGTGAACCACAGTATTTAGGTACAATAGGGTCGATCAGATTTGTGGAATGTTTTCATCATGATACGGTATTAGTGATGAATTCGGATTTATTTACAAATATAAATTATGAAGATTTCTTCTCTCATTTTTCGGAACATCAGGCTGATATGTCTGTGGCTGCAGTCCCTTACTCTGTTTCAGTGCCGTATGGGATATTTGATTTAGACGGACGGGAGATTAAAGGTATAAAAGAAAAACCAACATTCAATTATTATGCTAATGCTGGTATATATTTGATAAAAAGGGATTTATTGGATCTTATTCCTTCAAATATATTCTTTGATGCAACGGATTTTCTTAATCTGTTAATTTCGAAGGGCTATAAAGTCATACGTTATCCAATTACCGGATATTGGTTGGATATCGGTAAGTTTGAAGATTTTGATAAAGCTCAGGAATTAGTGAACCATTTATAATTGAATAATGAAATTGTTGTATTTGATACCGGCAAGAGGAGGAAGCAAAGGGATTCCTCATAAAAATATAAAGCAGTTATCGGGAAAGCCTTTAATTGCCTATTCAATTGATGTGGCTCGTCAATTGACGGACGACTGTAATATTTGTATATCGACCGATGATGATGAAATTATACAAGTTGTTACATCTTATGGTCTGACAGTACCGTTTAAAAGGCCTGATTTTCTTGCCACTGATTTAGCTGGTACATACGAGGTCATTTTGCATGCAATCGGTTTTTACGAGAACTTAGGGATTAGCTATGATGCGGTAGTCCTTTTACAACCTACTTCTCCATTGCGGACAGCTCAGCAGGTAATGGAAGCTATCGGATTATATGATAAATCTGTTGATGCTGTTGTTTCCGTATGTGAATCTCCTCAGAATCCATATTATAATTTATTTGAGGAGAATAGTGATGGATATCTTCGTATCTCAAAGGGAGATGGAGCCTTTAGGAGACGCCAGGATACACCTTCTGTCTGGATGTTTAATGGAGCTATTTATGTGTTTAATGTAGAGTCATTGCGTAAGGGATATTTTGATAGTTTTAAGAAAATACGCAAGTATGTTATGCCACAGGATATGTCAGTCGATTTAGACACCCTTACAGATTGGATATATCTGGAAGCTGTAATGAATAAAAGAAAGTAGCATGTCTTTTACTTTAATAAATAAGATACGGACTAATACATTGTTTAGGAATGGAACACTATTTGCGTTCTTTTCTTTTCTGAATAGTGGTATTGGTTTCTTGCTGTTATTGGTGTTAGCCAGTTTTATACCTCCTTCTGAATACGGTGAGTTGAATCTGTTTAATACATTTGTGACATTGTTGTCTATTTTTATTTCGTTGAATGCAACAGGTATTATCGCTGTTGATTTTTTTTCTGTGGAGAAAACGCAACTTCGGCGGATGTTAAGTACGGTTTTATGCCTATCTTCCGTTTCATTTCTTGTTTTTTCATTATTGCTCTTGTTCTTTTCTGCTTTTTTTGAACGAATAATCGGATTGTCTGCTGAGTATCAATGGTTGGGGCTGTTGGTATGTTATATGCAAGTATTTTCTACTGTCAATCTGGATATTTGGCGTTTAGAAGAAAATCCTCTTTCATATGGTATATATAGTGTTGCAACAGTTTTTGCAAATTTTATCTTGACTTTGATTCTGGTTATTGGTTTCCATTGGGGGTGGTTGGGACGAGTGTATGCACAGGTCGCTGTTAGTATGCTGTTCTTTTTTGTCAGTATCTACTTCTTGATAAGAAGGGGCTATCTTCAAAAATTGATGCCAAATAAAGAAACCGTAAAATCTGCTTTGGATTTTGGTATTCCTTTGATTCCTCATAGTGCTTCTGCCTGGATTCGTCAAGGTTTGGATCGGTATGTGATTAATTATTTTTATATGGCAACCCAAGTCGGAATATATAGCTTTGCTTACAATTTTGCTAATATTATTCAGATTATAGGATTGGCTTTTAATGCGACAAATTCGGTATACATATATAAGAACCTTGCTAATATAGAGGCGGATACATCCAGGCGTTTATTGAAGCAAACTAAAGTCATGACTTTGTTTTTTGCAATTATTACATTATGTGTTTATGTCGGGACTTCTATCTTTATACCGATATTTGTCCCTAAATATACGGATGCAATATCCTATTTATTCCCGTTGTGCGTGGGAGCCTTTTTTCAATGTGTATATTATCTGTTTGTGAATTATCTGTTCTATTATAAGAAAACAAAAAAATTAATGTATATAACATTTTCAATGTCTCTCTTTCATGTACTGCTATCTGTGTTGTTGACACGGTATTCAATGATGTACACAGCTTATGTAACGATGATCGTAAACATGATGATTGTATTAGGAGTTTTTTTGTATAGTCGTCGGGTTTATAAATTAATATAGGTCGGCATGAAAAAAATAGTGATGATTGGGCATGAGCCATTAACAAAAAGGACCAAATCTATATTCTATATAGAAGATATTATTCAAACAGGTGTTGAGTTTGAGTATTGGGATATTTCTCAGTACATATTTCCTGGCATGCGGTTGACCGAGGAAGTAGAGGCCTCTTATATAAGAAAATTTTCTCAATTGTGGCAGGTCCAGCAGCAATTAGTGGCTGCCGATATTGGCAATATAGTATTTGTAATAGAGGTTCGTAAAAATTGGCAGTCGAGGAAGTTTTATAAATTGTTGTCGGATTATCATTGTTTTACGGTGAGGATTGATATGTACGGGAATACGGTTTTGAACATTTCTTTATGGCAGAAGTTGAAGATTGTACAGTTGGAAAGAATTGTAAAGATATTGTCAAATAGTTTAGAGGAATATGCCTTGAATATCTATAAAACAATAAATAAGGTGAAGGACTTTGATGTTGTTTTCTCCTCTTCAATTTTGTTTCCGGGTAGGATTCCCATCAATCATCCTGATTATGAAAAATATCTAGAAAATCCATCGTCCATAAAGGGTGGATATGCGGTTTTTTTAGATATCTATTATCCTTTACATCCTGATTTGCTTTATATGATGGAGATGAAAGCTGTTTCTCCTTTATCTTATCAGGAAAGTTTAAAGACTTTTTTTGATAAAGTTGAGGATAAATATGGTATACCAGTGGTAATTGCAGCTCATCCTAAGGCTAAATATGTAGGATCAGAGTTTGGAGATAGGAAAGTAGTTCAAGGTGAAACGGCATCTTTGGTAAAAGATGCTAATATGGTATTGTTGCATACAAGTAACTCTGTTTCTTATTGCATTTTATACGATAAGCCAATGGCTTTGATTGCTAATAAGGAATATTGTAAAAATCGTGATTTATTGTCAACTCAAAAAAAGTTGTCTTTATCGTTAAAAATACCGATATTTGATATCGATCATATTGATATGACTGATTTTAATCCTCGGAATTTGAGTCATGAAGAACGGAATGAGTATATATATTCTTATTTAACATCCAAGACTTCGGAAATAAAAAAGAATAAAGACATCTTGTTGGGTGAGTTGTTAAAGTGATGACATGAAGGAGCTATCGATAATAATACCAGTTTATAATGTCCAAAAATATTTAGAAGATTGCTTACTTAGCATATACAAGCAATCATTGTCTTTGGAAACATTTGAAGTCATTACAGTGAATGACGGTTCAACGGATAGAAGTCTCGATATTCTTAGGAAATATGGGAAGATATATCCGAATTTGATTATAGTATCTCAGGAAAATAAAGGGCAATCGGCGGCCAGAAATAACGGATTGGCTGTGGCAAGTGGAAAATATATCTTTTTTATGGATTCCGATGATTTTCTTTGTCTGGATTCATTGTCCTCTCTTTTGTCAAAGGCGGTGGAACATGATCTGGATGTTTTGAGGTTTGATTATAGGTATGTTGACGAAGAAGGACATAAATTGGATAAAAAAACGAATCGTGATAAAAGAAGGCAATATAGTGATTGGTTAGTAGATGGACAATTTCTATATAAACATCTTTATCAAGGCGAATTTTTTTGCTTGTCTTTATTAAAGAGAAATTTTTTGTTAAAGTATTCTATCCTCTATAAAGAAGGAGTCTTTTTTGAAGATGTGGAATATGCCTTAAAAGTCGCTTACTATGCTAAAAAGGTGGTATATATGGATTCTTGTATCTATGCCTACCGCCAAAGAGGAACTTCAACAATTTATACAATTGATAAAAAGAAAGTAACGGATATAATAGGGGCTTCTATCTCTGTTTTGAAATACCTAGATGATCCTTCTCTGGGTAATGATTTTAAATCTGTGATAAAAGAAACGGTAACGAATCTGATGGTTTTTGCTTTATTGCGTATAGCCGAATTGGAAGAGAAAGAAGAACGGAAAAGTTTATGTGTTTTAATTCACGAATCTGGTATCTCTTATTTACAGTCTGGTAGAGATGTGAAAGAATACATTATATCTTGTGGCTTTAATATCATGGGAGGATGGAATATCGTGCAAATTTTGTATCCAGTTGTCTGGTTGAAAAAAATGTTAATGGGATAAGAAATGTTTTTTCTATGATGCAGTTTTTTTATATTTGATTCCATCACGACGAAATATTCTGTAGAGATGAAAAGGATTGGTTGCTTTTATGGAATAGGTATATTTTTACTATTACTGTTTTCACGATGTTCTTCTGACGTGGTGGAAGAAGAGGTTCTTCCTTATGCCTTTAAATCTAGTGCGTTGTTTGTCGAATCGTCCTTGGATATACCGCGAAGGAGTGAGGGGGATATTTTGTTGTTGACTGACGGAAGATTACTTTTGGTCTATACAAAATTTGTGGGAGGATATGAAGACCATAATTATGCTGTGTTAGTGAAGCGAATTTCAATGGATAAGGGACAAACATGGTCTGATGAAATGGAGTTTATAGATCAAAAAGGTCGGTTAAACGTGATGTCTGCCTCTTTATTACAATTGAAAGAAGGTGGTTTGGCTTTATTCTATTTAGTTAAAAATAGTAATAGGGACTGTTATCCAGTTGTCCGGTTTTCTACAGATAATGGGGAAAATTGGTCGGAACCTACGGCTTGTATTTCGCCAGGGAGTGGCTATTATATCATGAATAACTCTCGTGCTGTCCAGTTGTCTACAGGGAGGATAGTCATACCTATTTCCCAACATATCCTTGATAAGGATGGAATGATTTCAGAAAGTGGTATAATCTTTTGCTGTTATTCTGATGATGGTGGAAAAAATTGGTGCAAGGGTAAATCATTTACTTCGCCGAATCAGTCATTGGTGCTGCAAGAACCGGGAATTGTGGAATTGTCCGATGGTAGGACTCTCATGTATATAAGGACAAACAGTGGATATCAATATTATTCTTATTCGGATAATAAAGGGTATTCGTGGGGTAAACTCTTCCAAAGTTCTTTAGAATCACCTCTAGCTCCAGCTTTGATAGAAAGGAATCCTTATACAAAAGCTTTGGTTGTCGTATGGAATAAAAGTAAAAGCGAGCGGATGCCTCTTTGTATTGCCTCATCGGTTAATGAAGGTGTGACATGGGGTAATAAAGCTTTACTCGAGAATAGGAACGGGTATTTAGCTTGTTATCCGGCAATGGAATTTTTGTCTGAAAATGAAGTTTTTGTTTTATATAGCATTTCTAAAAAGGAACAATGGGGATTGGGCAGTTTGAAATTAGTACATGTCAAATCTTATTGATGATTTGTGAGCTTTGTTAAATCATATTTTTTAGGGATATTCAGTAATAGAAGAAGATGAATGTAAGGGTAAGATGGTGTTCTATAATTCCATATACATCAATAACACCAGCAGGTGGTTTTGCACGAAATGTAGAATATCAACCTCCTTTGTACGTAAGGGAAGGTTGTAAAAGAGAGGTATTGAGAAAGGTTCTCAGAAGTGAATTCTCAAGAGAGAGGGTTACCAGACTTGAAGGAAGTTTCAGCACATAGAAACAGCTTACTCATTCTCAAAGATAAAGGTCAGGAACAGAAAAAGAATTTCTATAGATTTTCTTTGGAATACATACGTCAAATACCGTATTGATGATCGATAGAAGACAAGAAAAGAACGTTTCAGTCAAAACTCTATCATTTAAGTGAGCGATATATTTGTTTGACTTGCTGACCAATATTTTTCCATTTATAATCCTTTAATTGATATTGTTCTTGTTTGAAGTTGCTGTCTAATTTTTCTTGGATACGTTGGGCTAAATCCCGAACATTGCCAACTTTAAAATAATCATTTTCTTTTAGTTTTAATAAAAGGTTCGCTTCTATGTCGCTGGCTAACAATGGTAACCTATAACTCATAGCTTCAAGAAGGACTAAAGGAAAACCTTCGTTATAGGATGGCAATACAAATAATCGGGCATGTGAATATAATTGCTGTAAGTTTTTACCATCGGTATATCCAGGCATGATGATTTGGTATTGCCTTGCTTTTTGTTGTAATCGTTCTGCATAATCTGATTTATGATCAATTCCTCCAGCAATGACAAGTTTAAGGTTTGGTATTTGCGCTTCTATGAAAGCATCAATCAGATAATCAAATCCCTTTTCTTGAGTGATCCTGCCAACGCAAAGAATATATTCTTGGTGGGTGAGTCCTAGTTGTTCTATGTATTCTGAATCAGACAAAATAGTCTTTGTGTGTACTCCGTTCGGGATGTAGGATGATTTTTGTTGTATTGTGTGATTGAAGTGCATCATTTGTTTTTTATTAACAAATATGATGGCAGAAGCAAAATGGGTAGCCAACCATTCGCTGAGTTTTAATATTTTTTTTGCCATGCGGTTCCACTTTTTGTGTTCGTAATTTGGGCTGTGATATGTGAGAACTACTTTTAAGCCAAATAGTCTCAATAGGGGAGTGAACATACCAGGTCCGATGTTGTGTATATGTACAATATCCGGTCTTTTAAAAAGGCAATATAATGTGCATAATAAAGAGTGAATAAAAGTTTCAACCCCCTTTATCTTAGTGGATGGTAAATCTATAAAATGAATTTTGTCAAAATTATCCAAACAGGTATATGGAAGATACGATTTTCTTCTAAAGATCGTTATATCATATTGGTCGGATAATTCTGGATATAAATATTCACAGTGTTTTTCAACACCTCCTTGAATGCCTGGGAACCCTCTTGTTCCAAATACATATATTTTCATAGGAAATTTAGATGATAGAATTATATACAGACATTAGTTTTTCATAATGCGCATCTTCTGAAAAGTTATTAGATGCAAAATTAGAAGCTGATTCTACTATTTCTTTATATTTTTTATCTGAAACAGATTGTGCATCGTATAATACTTTTTGCAGACTATCTACGGAACCTGTGTTGAATAGGAATCCGCTTCGTGTGTTATCTATCAATTCAGGGATACCACCGATATTACTTCCAATTATGGGAGTTCCTATGGTTGTAGATTCGACAATAGCCATGGGATTGTTCTCATAGCACTCAGATGGAACCACAACATACATTGCATTTTTAATATAGTCTCTTAATTCTTCTCCTTGTTTAAAACCCAAAAATTCGATATTATCAGTTGCTTCTCTTTTTAAAGATTCTAATAGAGGTCCTGTCCCTAATACTTTTAATTTAATAAAAGGTGATTTTTTCACCGCTTTGACTAATGTTTCAATTCCTTTTTCTTGTGAAAGTCGGCCAAAATATATGAAATAGTTTCCTCTTTCTTTCTTTCTCTCTCGTTTCATGGGAGTGAAGTTATATATGTATGTTGATTTTTGCTTATATAAAGGGTCAATGTCTATATGTTTGTTTTGTGAGAATTTGCTAACAAAAATAAATTTATCAACGAGTTTTATTGGTTGATAAAACATAGATCTGAAATAACTATCTATACTTAATAAAATACTATTTGCAATATTGTTGTTGGAACACTTATGTATTGCACAGTTATAATATGAACCTGTACGACATTTCTCACAAAAATTACCTTTTCCATCTTTAAAAGTATATGCAGGGCAGACTAATCTATAGTCATGTACTGTCATTACAGTAGGAATATTGTAGTGTTTTAGAACAGGAAGAATTGAAACAGACATACTATTAAACATTAAATGTATGTGTGCTATATCCGGCTTTTCTTTAGATAGTAGTTTCTCTAATTGAGATGCGGCTTGTTTATTATAAATGAAATTTGGGATATTTTTGATTTTGGTAAAAAAATTTGATTCGGATAATTCGGGATAATCAACAAAATATTTTTCATATTCTGAAAATAAATTTTTATTACTTTTTAAACTAAATGGGATAACCTTATGGCCTTTTCTTTCTAAAAGGTCGATGGTGTTGAAGAAGACAGTTTCTGCACCGCCTTTAAAGTAAAAATATTTATCAATTTGTAAAACTTTCATTTTTTAATTCTTTATTGTTAGATATTTTTGTTTCAGATAAAACAAGGCCTAAAAACATTAATATAAAAAAGCCACGATGTGTCGTAAATGTAGAATCAGCAATTCCTTCGATTCCCATGAAAGAAACTATCAATAAAGTTATGATCAGTTGTTTAGCTGATTGTGACTTAAATGATTTTTTTAATATATGAACCCAAAATATGCTATAAAAATATAAGCCGGCTATCCCAAATTGGGCAAGTGAAGGATAGAAAGTATCCGCTATAAAACTATGGGCATTTTTTGTCATCCCCCATACATTGTCAATGCCGTACTTAGCATATATATTAGAATAATATTCTCCTGAATAAAATGTTCCAAAACTAGCAAATCCACTACCGAATGGAATATAGTCCTTGAATATATCTATGGATGTTGCATACAATACATACCTTGCTATTTCATTTTTATCTAAGTCTCCTACAATTCCTTGCATAAAATAAAGTTCTATTTTATTTCGTGCGACAAAAAGCATGATTCCAAATGTAAATAAAAGAATTGTGATATTTTTTAAATTTAGTTTGATATGGTTAACATTAGAAAAGTATATTATTGTAACAATAGCTAAAACAAAAAAACCATAAAATTTGGAGCGTCCAGATATAAGCCCTAATGATAGAAGAATCAAAAAAATACATTTGTCTTTCATAGTAAAATCACTACAAAATAGATAGGTCAAGGAAACTGCTATGACTGCAGCGGCAAAATAGGCAGGGACTCCCATGATATCTATCAAATATTGCATATCAATTAATCCTAATAAACCTATAGGTAAAAGGCAGAACCATAAAATCAAAGATATCTTTCTCAGTAAATCTTTTTGTATCCGAGAAAAATTGGGAGCCATCGAATAGACACAGAAGAAGGCCAGATAGGGTTTGATCTGGACTGTAAAGTCTGCTAAAATAGCAGTTTTCGAATTGCTATTAATGGCAAAAGAATAACATAAGTAGAATATAAATATGCATATTGTTACTAAGAAAGCTTTGTTTATCCTCCAATCAGGGGTACGAAACATCCAAAAAATGAATAAAATGAACAGAGCTAGCGCACATAGTTCGTCTGTGTAATCAAACCCTATGAGATCATATAATATGATTCCAAAGATAAGTGTAAATATTAGTAAGTTGAAAAAGTTCCTGTTTACGAATTGTTGTATCATATTATGCCATTTGTACGTATGAACTAAAAAAGGGATATTACCAAACCATGTTAGAAACGAATTGATAATTCTGAACAAAGATACCATTTTGTCAAGAATCAGGCAAAATAGAAAAGATTAATTGCTGTATTTTTATTGTTGATAGGTTATTTTATCTTCTTTACTTCATTCTTTGATTTTTGTTAAACTATAACAAAATCATCTTTTGTGTTTGTTAATGTATTGGTTTATAGTGGATTGTAGTTGCGAAAAGATGAAAATATATTTCCTCTAGAAGCAGGTGGGTTTGTTGAAAAATGTGAATCTTGAATAAGCTAAGCTTTGTTTTAAAAAGATAAATGGAATTTGGCAAGCTGTACATGTTATTTAAGATGAATCCTTGGATATTATTCATGTAATGTCCAGCATAGTCTGTCTGTCTATACGAAGAAACTGAACAGCAACGCGAATGCGAATCCACCGAGTGTAATGATCGTTTCCATGACTGTCCAGGATTTTAGTGTTTGGATTTCCGTAAGTCCAAGGTATTTACCTACCAGCCAGAAGCCACTGTCGTTTACGTGGGAGAGGATGGTGGTGCCGGAGGCTATGGATATGACAATCAGTGCACAATGTATGTCCGATAGAGTGTAGGATTCTAATATAGGTCCGACAATACCTGCCGTTGTGATCATCGAGACTGTGGCGGAGCCCAGGATGATGCGGACTGCCGCTGCAATGATGAAGGCGAGGATGATCGGAGGAAACTGTGTTTTTGAGATCGATTGCGCCAGTACGTCTCCGACACCACTATCGATTAACATTTGTTTAAATGCACCGCCCGACCCGATAATCAGGATGATCATACCAGCCGGAGCCAAAGCTTTCGTGCTGATGTCGAGCAGTTCATTGCGCGTGTATCCTTGTCGTGTGCCTAACAACCAGGTGAAGATCAGTGTCGCAATGATTAGAGCTGTAAACGGATGACCGAGGAAAGATGCAACTTCGTAAAACTTTCCTTCATACATATACTCTAATTTGATGAATAATTCAATCATCGACTTGACCACCATCAGAAGTAATGGAATGCCGATGATGAAAGACACCATCCAAAAGGGAGGCAGCGAATGTGCCTTGGCTGTCTCGTCTCTCTTTGCCAGCTCCTCGGTTATGTGAGGCGGAGGAGCAACCTGTATTTTGTTTCCGATATAAGGGGGCTGAATTCTAAGTCCTCTCCAAACAATATCTCTCAAATCTTACCCAAGTTTACAAACATTAACGTATCCTTGGGTAAGTTCGTATATAGACATAACAACTCTTCAGAAGTGTATAGCTACTTCCTAAACCTAAGATGTTTTCGAAGTTAAGGACCTTTTTTATTATACGGCTAATGTTACAAATGGAGTCTGCCTTCGTATCACAGCAAAAGATCTTGCTATGATTTTGGCTCTTACAGCATTGATTACAGATGCTTTATGTTTCCCCTCCGCTATTTTCCTTTTATAATATGCTTTCATCTGCGGATCCCAAGATATGGCAGTAATAGCTGCTCGGGTAAGGTATACTTTTACTTCTTTGTTAGCCAATGAAGAAGTCTGCGTTTTTCCCCGTATGGAAATACCTGAAGTATGTTCAAATGGGGCAACCCCACAATAGCAGGCAAATTTCCTCGGGTTGTCAAATCTTTGAAAATTGTCAGTAACACACAGTAATACAATGGCATTGATAATTCCTATTCCTTTTATACTTCTTAATAGC
>CDZN01021557.1_pt1 | contig 21962 bp, 22 predicted proteins | sample 557701 | NCBI WGS metagenome assembly CDZN01 (sample SAMEA3182089, study PRJEB8094) | gut metagenome | biome: human; feature: gut; material: Stool; isolation source: human stools | place: Canada | collected 2013-02-04 | reverse complement strand
GTACAAATTTTTCTGTCTACCAATGATGGAACTACATAAAATTTTTTTGTCATACAAAAAAGCCCTCTCATCTGAGAGGGCCGGAAAAATATGCGGTTAATGATAAGAACGCATTAACCCGGCCAGAACACCCTGAACCCGGACACGCTGCGCCGGCAGACGCCGCGGCTGATAGGCGCTGTTACAGGGAATCAGCACAACTTCGTTGTTTTCCCGTTTCAGTATTTTCAGTGTTGCCTCGCTTTCGTCGACCAATGCAACGACGATTTCGCCGTTATTGGCCGTATCGGCTTTTTTGATAATGACGGTGTCGCCGTCCAGGATACCGGCTTCAATCATTGAATCGCCTTCAATCGTCAGCGCGTAAAACTGGCCGCGGTTGACCATCTCAAACGGCACCGAAACCTTTTCCGTTTCGTTGGCAATCGCTTCAATCGGCGTGCCCGCGGCAATTTTTCCGTAAAGCGGAATTTGTGCGGCGCTGTTTTGCAGGGCGATTTCACGTTTCTTTTCTTCTTCAATGATTGCCTTCGGTTTAAACTTCGGCATTTTGATAACTTCCAGCGCCCGCGCTTTATGAGGAAGCTTTCGGATAAATTCGCGCTCTTCCAGAGCTTCGATTAACGCATGAATGCCCGATTTTGATTTCAGCCCGACGGCGGCCTTCATTTCTTCAAAGGAAGGCGAGCAGCCGGTTTCCTTGATAACCTTGTTGATGAACATCAAAAGCTGGTATTGTTTTTGGGTCAGCATATCAAAAAGCCCTTATAAAAAAAGTAGAACACCTATATAAATGTTCTACTTTAGTTCTTTTCTGCTGTCAAGCGGAAATGCTATCTTCCTTTCTTGCCTTTTGCGGCCCTAATCAGCTGCGGCGGCATTTTCAGTGCCTGCGGATGCGGCTTTTGGGCAACGGCCAGCGAACTGACCGGCGCGAACGGTACCAGCGGTTTCATCGCATTTCGAAGCTCGGCCGCTTTTTTCTCGTGTTTGGCTCTGGCCAGCTTAATGCTGTTCATGGCTTCTTCAAAACGCAGCCAGTCGAGCGCCAGACGGCATTCTTCCTTATATCTGGTTGCCAGTCCCCATCTTTCTTTCCGAACTTCATACGACTTTTGGATGATGTCAGCCGTGGTCACGCTGCGTTTTTGCGTGCCGGCTTCGGCTCTTGCTCTGGTCAGAGCTTTTTCATAGATGCCGGCAATGACTTTGGGCGACGGATTTTGATTGGCGGCCGACATGACCGTCGCCAGAAAAACTTCGCCGCGGTTGTCAAAATCAAGTTCCGGAATCTCTCTCAGGGCGGCATAAACCGGCTCGTATTTGACGATGCGCATATATTCGTCCATCTTATGCCGGAAGTCTTTGGTTTTTGACAGGTCGCCAAACATGGTCCTAAAGGCTTTGGTGCGGCGCGCTTCCGTGGTTTTGCCCAAGGCGGCAAGCTTGGGATAGTCCTTGGCGACGCCCGGCCAGACGACTTTGTCTTTTTTCTTCAGTCCGAACAAAAACGTGTTCATCGTGCCGCCGATGTCCATTTGATACAGTCCGAGATATTGGTTGCTGCCCATAATGTAAGGATTCATGCCCGATTCAAACAAATGCCCGACGTCCGGGGCTTCCATTTCGGCAAATTTCATGTTGACGCCTTTATATTTGCCGCCGGCTTTGACCTTCATGCTGTTTGCGGCTTCCGTAAAACTGACGGTTTTTTCAAAATTAGCCTTATTGCCTGTTTCGGCGCTTATTTCCGAGTTGGCGTCGTCGCGACTGCTTTCGGGCGCTTTGGGCGCTGCGTTGGCTGCCTGCGAAAAAAGCGTAATCAAACCCGCGCCGAAAAAGGCTTTGTACTTCGCCGGGATTTTCTTGACCGCTTCCACGGTTTTCTTCCACAATAAAGCGGACGCCTCTCCGGCATCCTTCATCAAATCTTTTTCCATTTTTCTCTCCGTTTATTCATTAATAATATAGTCTTTTTCCGGCCTTTCGTCCAGTATCTTTTGCAAATTGTCTTGAAAAAATATTTGCCAGCGTTTATAGTTTGTTCAAAACTTGAAATTAATTCGCAAATAGGAACAAAAATGACAATTGAGACCAACGTTCATCGTGAATCCCGCCTTGCCAAACTAAAGGCTCTGCAGGACAAGGGGTACAACCCGTATCCGTATCGTTTCCGCCCCGACGCTTTTGCCGCCGACCTTCAGGAAAAATATAAGGAACTTGAACCCGGAGCTGATACCGAAGACCGCGTGACCGTTGCCGGCCGCGCCATGGCCGTCCGCAATAACGGCATGTTTATCGACATAAAGGACATAAGCGGAAAAATTCAGGCTTTCTGCCACAAAAATCATTTGAGCGAGGAAGATATTGAACGGCTCAAATGCCTGGACGTTGGTGATATGGTCGGCATTTCCGGCTATGTTCGCCGTACGCCGCGCGGCGAACTCTCGATTGCCGCCGAAAAGTTTGACATCATTTCAAAATCGCTGCAGCCGTTGCCGGAGAAATTCCACGGCCTGACCGATGTCGATGCCCGTTATCGTCAGCGCTATGTTGACTTTATTATGAACGAGGACAGCAAGGAAATCTATAGGAAACGTTGCCAGATAACCTCGGCTGTCCGCCGTTGGTTCGAGGAGAACGGTTTTCTGGAGGTAGAAACACCGATGCTTCATCCGATTATGGGCGGCGCCAACGCCAAGCCGTTCATTACCCATCACAATTCGCTGGACATGGATTTGTATCTGCGCATTGCTCCGGAGCTTTATCTGAAGCGTCTGGTCGTCGGCGGTTTTGACCGTGTGTTTGAAATCGGCCGCAACTTCCGCAACGAAGGTATTGATAAAAGCCATAATCCGGAATTTACCGGTCTGGAAGCCTATCAGGCCTATGCCGATTACAATGACATGGCCGATTTGTTTGCCGGCCTGATCCCTTACGTGGCTGAGAAAGTGCTAGGTACCGATGTCATCAGATTCGGCGAACATGAAATTGATCTTTCCAAGGGTTTTGCCCGCAAGTCAATTGTTGATTTGGTTAAAGAATATGCCGGCATTGACCTTATGCAGGCCGAAACGCTGGAAGAGGCCAAGGCCATGGCCAAATCCGCCGGAGTTGACGCGTCGTCCTGCTCATGCTGGGGCAAGGTTGTTCAGGAGGTGTTTGACGAAAAGGTTGAGCATAATCTGATTCAGCCGATTTTGGTCATGGATATGCCGCGCGACATTTCGCCGCTGGCCAAAACGCATCGTTCCAATCCGCGGTTGGTCGAGCATTTCGACGCCTATATTGCCGGCATGGAAATCGGCTGCGCTTATTCCGAGTTATCCAATCCGCTGGAACAGAAAGAACGTTTTGACGCACAGTGTGCAGCCCGCGATGCCGGTGATGACGAAGCTCAGATGCTGGATGAAGATTACGTCGTTGCGCTTGAGAACGGTCTGCCTCCGACCGGCGGCATGGGTATGGGCATTGACCGTTTGGCCATTTTGCTGACCGGTGCCGATACTATCCGCGACGTTATTGCTTTTCCGACCCTGCGCAAGAAAGATTAAATCTTGACAAAGGCCGCCAGAAAAACACGGTTGCAGAGGAAAAATCTCCCCCGTCGGCTTAAATGGCCGGCGGCAGGGAGTTTTTTTGTATTTGCGGCGTTATTGGCGACGGCTTTGTTTCTCGAATTTTGGCAGAGGGATGATGATAATGCGGCTCTTTTTGCCGGTGCTGTGCCGACGGCGGTAATTGTATTGGATACGGTTCCGACGCAGCCGGAAACGGAACTTTGCTATTACCGCTATCAGCCGTTGACGCCTTTTCCCGAACCGGGAAACCGTTTTTTGTATGATGATACCGAAGAAGTGAAGATTTCTGCTGCGGAGAAAATTGATGCCGAGTATCTGGCGCAGGCTTTGTTTACGGACGAAGAGGAAACGGATATTTCCTACCGCATTGCCGGTATGGTGGAAAACGGCGTTTCAACCGGCGTCAGCACGGCTGACGGCATTTGGGACGTTTTGTGCCATGTCGAAAAAAATGACTTGGCCGATCGCAAGTCTTATGAGCTTTATGAGGAGGAACTGCCCGAAAACGAAGTTCGAGACGAATTTTCCGATTCTCGCGACGGCTATTTTGTATATAACCGCCACAAGAACATTAAAAACGTTCATGTTGCCCTGAGCCGCAAACCGTATTATTTCGGTCCGGAACCGGTAATTGCCGTTGTTATTGACGACATGGGCATCAATCAGCGCCGCACGGCGGATATCAGCCGTTTGAACGCGCCGTTGACTTCCTCTTTTCTTACTTACGGAACCGGATTGAACCGGCAGGTAAAGAAAGCGGTTCAGGCCGGTCACGAAATCATGATACATGTGCCCATGGAACCTAAAACCAAGGCTAATCTGGCGCCTGATACCCTGACAACGGAAATGGACGAGGCCGAAATAAAAAACGGACTGCGAACCATGTTGCAAAAATTTAAAAATGTCCGCGGCATCAATAATCATATGGGCTCGCAGTTTACGGAAGACAAACGGCGGATGAACTATGTGATGGACGTTTTGCGTGATAACAATCTGTTTTTTCTGGATTCCAAGACGTCGGCTCAATCGGTCGGCCGCAGCGTTGCCCGTGAAAAACGGGTGGCTTATGCGCACCGTCACGTTTTTTTGGATAACGAAAACCGGATTGACTATGTGAACAAACAACTGCGCCTGGCGGAAAATATTGCCCGCCGCAACGGTTATGCGGTTGCCATCGGCCATCCGAAGAGCGCAACGTATCAGGCGCTGAAAGAATGGCTGCCCCGCCTGCCGGAAAGAAAAATAAAACTGGTGCATATGAGCGAAATCGTAAAGGTTTTAAACCCGCAGCTGAAGGCTTCTTTTGAGGAAAGCCAGGGCGAATAAAAATTTTTTTTGCAAATTTTTAAAAATATGTCTTGACCTGAACGATATTTGCATATATACATTCGTTAGTTTTTGGCAGATTGCTGCTGAAAAGTCCTAACGGTCCCATCGTCTAATGGTTAGGACACCACCCTTTCACGGTGGCGATACGAGTTCGAATCTCGTTGGGATCACCAATACAAGCGGCAGGTATAAAAACCTGCCGTTTTTCTTTATTTTCCAAGGCTTTCAGCGAGTTCGAATGTTTATTTTTTGAAAATGGCGTTTTGGGAGAAACTTCCGAACTCGTTTATGCAAAAGTCTTTGTTTTTCAATATTTTGAGTGAGTTTGAATCTCGTTAGGTCTCTGGGACAATTATTTATGAAAACCGACTGTCTTATGAAAAGTTCTTGACGTTGACGACCAGTTATTTTTACTCAAGAGACCAGGTTCCTGTGACTGCACCTCACGGCTCGGGACTGCCGGCTACCGCTCCTATGCTACCCGGCCGTAATACACCTATCCACCAGCCCACACCTGTTAAACTTAAAAAGAAGTATCAAAATTGAAAGAGGCCTTTACGTACGAGGCTTAAAAATGGCTTTGGCGTTTTCAGTAGGCTTTTCAAGCTTTAACTTGGTTATGTTAAAAGTCTAATTTTCTTTTTAAATTTTCGGTTTTACTTTTTCTTAAATCTTGGCAATATAAGATAAATTAAGGAGTGTAACTTTATGGATAATTTAAGAGAAGATTTTAGAAATTGGTTGGTTGGACAAGGTATATCCGACAAACTCATCAATGGAAAATCTAGCACTGTATACGAATATATTAGACAACTTGATGTTTTATCCAAAAAACTATATGCCTCTGATGATTGGAATTTACTTATTGAAAATGCTGTAACCTTACTCTTTTTTTATTTATTATGCGGAAAAGCAAAGTACCGTAACAATCATCATACTTTTGATGAGCTGCAACAACATTTAACACAGAACAATATAACAGAAATACCGCCATATATCTTAACAGAATTCAAAAAATACAAGATTAGCGAAGAAACTTTGTCACAAATATTGAATAATAAATCATTTAATGAAAAAGCAGGCGTTTCTTTTTTAAAATTTTATCAGTTTTTGAATGAAGAACAAAAAGTTTTATGTCCTTCGTTTCAAAACATAAAAAATGCTGTATCTCAAATTTTAAAGATACTCACAAGACTTAAATTGAAACCTATTTCAGCAAACTCTCCGGCTAGAATTGAACCGCAAGCTTCTAATGCTTCGCAGGTAGTGACTGTTGATGAACTGACAATTTTTTTGGACTGTTCTCGAAGTACGGTTGAACGCTTATTAAGAAAAGGTCTCTTTGAGCTGAATGTCGATTCTGTAAATGCTTATTTGACAAAACATTATCACCCTTCCGTTTTAACCAGGATTTACCAACCTGATTTTTTACATGAAAAATGGTATACAGTTGCTGAAGCCGCTGATTTTCTTAAATGTTCTCAAACAACTGTGAAACGATTACTCAAAAAAAATTTGATTAGTTATACGAACTATTCGGCCCGTAAAATTAAAATATTGGGCTACGACTTACAATTTCATAAAAAATAAAATTATTAAAAATCAATAAGATATTTGAATTTACTCAAAATTGCACGATATGATACATTTTTTTTATTGACTTTTATAAGGGGTGCGTCTATATATGTTCTCGCGGTCGTTATGACGCGCAGAAATTATTATTAAAAATAAAAGGGGCATACATAAACAAAATGTACCCCCTGATGAAAGTTTCGCCAAATTCGAAGGCGATTACCTTTATTTACCGATTTGTATTCTATTACAAAATTTATAAAAGTAAACGTTTTTTTTGATTTTCGGCGAATTTAACGCCCGTATCTTGCGGGATTAATTAAAATATCTGGCCGGGTGCCAGCAGGGTTCAGTCTTTAGATAAAGATTGGATATACTCTAACTTAATCTATCGACTACCCTGGGATTGAAAGATATTAATAATGAAAGAATTATTTTCATTAGATTTTAGTTACAAACCGGATGATGAAGAATTGTCCAGTATTGTAAATTCGGTCAATGAGTTTGCCGAAAAAATTAGTCCGATGTTTTTTTCCACGGAAGCTTTTAAAATTTGTATTAATTTTCAAGATACTACTTGGACGTTAATAAAAGAATCTCCTTTTGTTGAAATGTTATCCAATTTAGAAGAAGATGAAAGTTCTGATGACGAAGACTTCTCCGATGCAGATACCTGTTGGGAAGAAGATGAGGCTGATGAATTTGATACTGATTCTGATGACAATCATTATGTACCCACTCATTCGAACTGGAGAAACTAACAATGTCTAAAAAAGATATTAAAATTGCCGCCAAACAAACCGGGGAAACGGCACAAAAAATATCCGGCGATATGATTCAAGTCGGAAATATCGAAATTAACACAAACGGATATCAAGCCGGTAGTGCTTTAGAAACGATGCTTGGTCGGGCGCAAAAATTTAAAGCTCAGCAAGTGCAAAATGATAATACCCCTAATGGTGATAACGGTGGAGGTGGCGACAATACGCCATCTTCATCACCGACAGGAACTGTTATTGAAACCCCTCCGCAAGGAGAAAATGCTGCACCGGAAAATGTTGTCAGCAAAGAAACCGCTAACGGCGATGTTTCAAATGTAACTCCTTTAACCTTTGCCGAAGTAGCCAAGGCTAAACAACTTTCGCCAGAAAGACTGGAAGAAATAATTGATGCTGCAGAAAATGACAACTTGTTTCCGACTGAAAAATTAAATAGTCAAGATTTAATAGACAGAGTCAACATCCTTAGAGCTTGGGTAGACACGGAAGAAAACAAACTTAAGACCGCTCCTTTTTCAATAAGCTCTTATAAAAGCCGAAGATCTGTTCTGCAAGCTCGAGCAGCATATGTGTTACTCATTGAATGCTATATAGGTGAACAACTAAAGGCAATTCCCAAATTGAAAGGAACAAATAAAAATTCAAAATGTCGTGTTTCCGGTCAAATGCGCACTAAAACGCAAATTATTCAAGAAGACTACGAACTTTCTTCTCGTCAGTCTCGTGATTTTCAACACCTGACTTGGGACGGAGTTAAGGCTGCGATTGAAATTGCTTTACGGCGAAACGATATACCGACCAGAGACTTAGCCCTTTCAAAATCTGCCTCAATTAAAGCCAAGCAAAATAAAAGCAATAATAAAATCAAACACACCAAATTTGAGCTTGATAACATTGAGGAAACAGAATTTAAGATGCTGCAGCTGGAAAAACCAATGTATATTACAACCCTGTTTTCGAATATATCTCTTGGATTAGCTCGAATTGATGAGTTGAATTTGCATTGTCGGGTAGCTGCGGAATGGGATCCAACGAGAGCTCAGTGGCACGAACGTTTATATCCCGATTGTCATATGGTTCAAGGTGACTTTACTTCTGATGAGTGTTTTAATGAAGCATTGGAATGGCACAATAAAACGCGCTCAGACATTGTGATGGCCAGTTGCTGTTGTGAGCCGTTTTCCAATCTTAATAATTCGCCAAATAAAGGTAATGTCCCTGAAGCCAAGCAGTTTTATTATGCTGCGGACTTCATTCTTAAGGCTAAACCTAAATATTTTATTATGGAGAATGTACCAGGCTTTGTAGACGCTCGTCCAAAAATCGCTCATGATATTCTTAAAGATAAAGACGGTAAGATTCGTTGTATCGGCCAGTATTTACGCGATGTTTTAGGCGAAGAATATCATTTAAATTTTGGTATATACACCGCTGCTGACTATGGCTGTGTTGAAGACCGTTCACGTTTATTACTGCTTGGTTGCCGTAAAGATATAAGCGATGAGCCATGGAAATTTCCAAAACGACACTCTGTCCGAAAAATGTTATGGGAAGTCATCGGCGATCTTATCAGCTTAGATAATGGTGCGATCGACCCAAACGACCCATGGCATTATGCAAGAAAATTACCTGATTATCTGATTAACATTTTAGAGCATACTCCGACTGGCTGTAGTGCTTGGGATAACGATGCGGAATATCAACCTTTGACTGATAAGGGCGATTATAGCAATGGAAACTACAACAAAGGTTTTACAAGAGTTCCGTGGCAAGATCAATGTCCAACAATAACAACCGGAAATGGCAGTATTAGCGATTTATGCTCCATACACCCTGGTCGGTATAACCCTGAAAAGCAACTTTATACAGATTGCCGAGTATTTTCGCTTAGAGAGTTGCTAAAAATTATGAACTGTCCCGATAACTTTTTCGACAGACTAAATCTTAAACGAGAAGAAAACGGTATGTTAAACGAAACGGAAGAAAACAATCTCCGCAAAGCAATCGGTCAGCACTTTTGCCCAGATCATGTAAATGCTTTATACAGCACTCTGCCTCTGCCGGCGAATGAAAATAATAATGCCGTTGATGATAAGGCGGCTTAATAATTAATAATCGGGAGGTTGTTTCGGCAGCCTCCTTTTTTCAAAGTTCGTGACGTTAATGACAAAAACTTTTTATGCGATTAGTTGGTATCTTCTTTATATATATGTCGAAAAATCTCAAAAGTACGCAAAAAAATATACTATTTAGAAATTTTTTCATCAAGGCCAACCGAAAACGCAATTCTATAACATTGTATCATTAAACCTGTTTGGCAACGATCCATCATAATCTTGTTTGCTGTTTTTAGCAGTCAGGGATACGAGGAAGCAATAAGCGCGGCCTTTGTTATTATTATACTTAAAATAAATAAAATTAAAAATAATAAATACCAATAAAATTAAATACTTAAGAATAAATAACATAAGAAAGATACTAAGAAAGAAGGTATAAAATGAAGAATAACACCTTACTTCAATCCTTAAGAAAGCAGATGTCAAACCAGATACACTATGACTTACGTCCCCATGTATCACCAATGACAACAGAAGGTATGAAGTCCATGTCGCCAAGTAAGCAGATGACGCGTAACCAGATAAACACCAATACAATTAAACCAAAGAGAAAAGCAACAGGTATCGCGTCATTGAGTCAGGCGACAAGGTTGGAGAAGTCTGTTGGTGATTGTATTTCTTCCTTATGTATTAATCCTTCTTATATTGATAGGTTACTTAATTCTTCTTTCTTTATTCCTCCTATATATAATAAGTATCCTTTTCCTTCTTATACGGATAATGGAAATATTTTTACTTTTGGTAGTGCAGGTAAAGTTTCAGGTCGATTTATAAACTATATGAACGGAATCGTATATTCAGGCTCATCTATCCGTAAATGTTCTAATCCTGCAAATCCTAGTCAAAACACAAGCATAAAGAATCAAAAATCAGCCAGTGGTAAACAGATTGATACTAAAGTAATTAAACCTATACCGAATGAAACAACTGAGTCCTGCGGTCAAAAAACAGACTCCTTTGTAAAATCATTGTTTTGTTGTAAAAATTTATTAAGTACCGAAGAAATAAGAAAAATATTAAATGAATGGATAGGTAGAGAGTATCAGCCAACACATTTTTTGACATTACAGTTACCGGAAAATAAGAAGTCTGCTGATTTAACGACATCTATACGACATTTGAAAAACATTATGAAGGCATTTGAGAAAAGTTTGATGAATAATTGGAACAGACATCATCTTCGGTTTATTGCATTTGCTGAAAACGGGACTTCTGATGACTGGCATTTCCATATTTTGTTTAATCAAGGCAAGTTTACGGAACAAAAATTACAAAATGCGGTTCTTGCTGCAACTATACGAGAAAGATTACCTTTTTATAGTCTTGAGTTAAAAAGTATTGATGAAAATATGCTTACCGTTGATTCATATTGTACTAAAGAGATTAAAATTTATTGGAATGGTAAATTTGACAGCGACCGGATTATATTTTCAGAGTGCTTGTTTGGTCTATAAAAGTTTTTGACGTCAATGACAATTTATTTTTACAACCTTTGACATAAGCATGTTAAAAGTTATTTTTCACAAATTAGAAACGGAAAAATAATTGAAAAAACTGTTTTACATTCCCGAAGAATCGCGACATTACAATAACATCAGATTCCTTTTGATAGTTATAACACATTGTAAATAGGTTATTATTATGTTTATGGCTCAATAAATAACCCGTGGACTTAGAAATTACTTTTTCATAATAAAACCTATATCAAAAGTAAAATCGTTATCCACGGGTCAAAATATGAGATTTATGGTTAGTATTCAGAAGCTAGCATAACGGTCATAACACGATTTGTTAAATTTGGATTGCTTGGATCCTCTGATAAATATTGATAATTCTTGTCATAGTAATCAATTTTGAAGTATATCATCTCGCCATTATAATCAAAACTACCAAAATCGTGTTCATTATACGGGTCATTGTCTGGTGTAAAATTGTTAAACTGTCTGACTTCTGATAAGATTTTTGCAATATCATCTTTGGATTTAGCCTTTATACCAGCAGTTAACAATACTCTTCCACCGGTAAATGTTTGTCTGAGATTGTCATTTAAAGTTTTAATGTCTGTCATTATTGTTACTCCACATTAAACCATTTCATGACCGTACAAAGCAAATCATCATAATTGCCGCTTGTCGCTTCTTTGAAAAAAGTGTCTATTTCTGATTTTGGTAATTTGTGTTTTCTCATTTCAGAAGTGCAAATACCAAGGATATTAAAAGCATTACCATTAACACCTAAGATATTTACAGTTATTTCAGGATATTTTACATCTGTCATAACACACCTCTTAAGCAGATATTTCAGAAGCAAGAAACATTTTGAAACGTCTCAAGGCTTGACGAACGCTTGTATGACTTCTTTTGCCATAGCTTGATTTTTCACCGGTTATTTCATATTGTGGCAAGATAGAAGAAATATTTTCAACCAGATGAGCGAGTGTAAATTCTTCTTTTCTACAAAGCCTTTCAATTCGACCAGCATAATCGGCAGCAGTCAACGCAGAGTATTTATTTTCTAACAACCAGTTTTCAAAATTTTTTAACATAGAACAATCTCCTTATCCTTAAATTAGTTTATAAAAACAGGTTCAGTACAAACGGCCACCATTATCTGCTTTAATCTTTGACATTCAGACAGGCAGTCACTAAAAAACTGATAGGGTGTTGGGATTATTGTGTCATTGAGTTTTACATACCACATAACTTTTTCCTTTCATAAATAGTCGTTTTACTCATTAACTATTTATATTATGCGGTGTATTTTCTAATTCGGGAGCCCCTAAAACGCACGAAACCAACGACATTTTGCTACGATTTGGACGGGATTGCTAATTTATGGACGGAAACAAGCTTATCGTCCTCCTTTCACACCAAAACAAAACCTTATCCGCTCTGATGAAAAAAGCGAACTATAGAGGCCTAAATTTTGGTGATTTATATTTGAAGTCAAAACGAATCGACTCAACTTCAAACATAATATATTGTAACATATTCTAACATAAATTGCAAGTTTAAAATCAACAAAAATCAAGTAAAATCAATAAATTAAATAATAATTTTGACATATAAACCAAGTTTATTTTAGGAGCTAAAAAATGAATGAATTAACGACTGAAACAAAGATTTACAGCATTACAATATTGACAAATATTTATAAATGGTATATCATATCCATGTTTATGCTATAAACGGAGGATAATATGAAGTACATTACAAATTTGTTTGCTTTAATTGCATCTATTGGTATTACAACATCGGCTAATAGTTCAGCAATATCAACTATGCCTGAAAATGCTGTATCCTTAAATAATGTAGAAGAAATAACAGATATTACTCCTTTAGACCTACAATTAAGTTCAAGTAATATGGTTTCTTTCAAAACCGCTTGGCATACATCTCATTATTCTCATAGCTCACATAGGTCGCATAGCTCGCACAGTTCTCACTATTCATCTAGATGGTAATTTTTGTAATTGAGTGTTTCTTATTAGTTGAAAAAATAAAATAGCTAGTTTAGTCATCCATTTCTAGTGTTATATATTCGTCGGTATCGTTATCGTATCCTTCAATTTCAACAGTATTTCCATAACGAGTTATATTGTCTATGGTTACGTTATGATATTCATTGTCTCCATCGTTATACACCTCAATATCTAAACCTTCACGCACTAAATTACCTTTTTCTATTTCAACAGAATTACCATCTTGGTCATATCCATCCCAAGCCATCGAGTTTGTAGACAACAAAATCATAGCTGCTAATAACCATACACTTTTCATATTAATTCCTTTCAATTTTTATTGGATTTATGTTTAAATAAGGATGCTTATCTGATGTTGTAAAAACACCACAACATTTATTTTTTAAATTACAGTCTTTACAGATATCATTATAATCATTCTTCCACAATGAGATAGATTGTTCTGCAAATTTATGTAAATGCTTATCTAGCAAACATAATGGAATATTATAAACTGAAACATTTATTCCAAATCTATCCAATATTTGAACTGCTTCTTTCAATTCTTTTTTATACTCAATAGGGTTTATTGCTATCATTTCGTAATTTTTATCAGCATACCCTGTATATTCTAACCCCATAAAGGCAACATGATACACAAAAGGAAAATTTCTATATATATATTCTGCTATTTGAGGCAATCTCTGGTAGTTTAATTTTGAAACAACAACTCTTAACTCTATGGCTTCATTAGCTTTTGCTAAATTGTATATACCTTCTTCTGTTTTATGAAAGCTTCCTTTTGTTCTTACAATTCCATCGTGCACGACATCTACATCAGCACAAAATGATATAGCAAGAACAGAATTTAGCTGTAATCTATGGAATTTGTTAAGAAATTCTAAATTACTAAATGATTTCCCGTTTGTTAATGTTATTAAAAAGTTATCCTTAAACTTATTGCGAATATTAGCCATAAAAGTTAAATAATCGTCACCTAGTAAGGTTGGTTCACCTCCTGTTACACATATTGACTTATCATATTTGCTTGGAATTAATGATAACACCTTTTGAGCTCTTATTAAATGTTCTTTATTATGAGGTTTAGGTGGTTGAGGACACATTATGCAATTACAAGAACAGCTTTCTGTCAGAAAAAAACAGTTATCATCGTTTTCATATTCCCACAAAAAACTAATCCCTGTATCACTTGTTTCAATAATATCATTTTCTGCAAATTTATTAAAATCATCTTCTGATACATTTATTATATTACTACCTTTAATATTGCTTGTGGTAATAACAGCACCATACATTTTATCATAAACATATACTTTTCTTGTTAAAAGGGCTAATTGTTTTCTGTTAAATATTTGATTTCGTCTGGTTGAAACCCTCAATATGTCATGTTTATAATTTCCGTTAATTCTCTTCATTTCCACTCTCCTTGAATATTTCTACCTGTAATCCATGACCAAAATATATTCATTGTTTCAGCATCGTTCTGACGTATGATTTCAAATAGATATTCAAAAATTGCTTTGTTCTTCTTGCAAAAAGAAGAATTCAGTCTATCACCCATAATATCTTTGGTTTCAACATAGTTTCTAACAGGGTCTGCTCCACAATACGGAGAAAACACACAATGAGCACAATGAGGCATTACTTCCAAGCATGAAGATGATACTATGTTTCTTAAGGCTTCACTATTAAAAACTTCTAAATACGAATTACGATGTACGTTTCCCAAACAAAAATATTTGTCTCCCATTTTTGATAGCATACGCCCTTCATCTGCGGGATAAACATCACCATTGTAATCATAGATAACACCACATATACCTGCACCAGAAGGCGATTGTAAATCAACAAAACCTGTAGGAAAGTGTGTAAGAATCCTTCTTAATAATAATGTTGTATAGAACTCAATGAAGAATATTCCTTTTTTATTAAGCTCAATTATATATTCTAAAGCTTGTTTATACATTTCAATAAAGTTATCTATAGGATATCCTAATTCGGATTTATTTTGTTCTGCTAATCCATAAGGATTTATTGCTCTCAAAAATATTCCATCAAATTTTTGTTTTACATATTCATCAATTATATCTTTAATTTTATCCAATGAATATCTTGTTGTTGTCATAAGAGCGCCAACACTATTTTCGCCACATTCTTTTCTACAATATCCTAAATTTTCAATAAACTTCTTATAAGTACCTGTTTCATTCTTATAAACTCTGCACTTATCATGTACATTTTCTGGTCCGTCAAGTGAAGATGAAATAGATATATTATGCTCTTTTATAAATGGTATTTTATCAGATATATCTGTTGTAATATTAGTACAAATTACAAATTCCAAATTTTTTTTGATTTTTTGATTTATTTCCTCAGCATATTCAACTGTTTCAACTATCGTTTCCCAATTAAGAAGGGGCTCACCACCTTGAAATTCAATTTTTATATCTTTAGAAGGAGTTTGAAATATAAAGTCAACGATTTTTCTTGCCGTATCTGGTTTCATATCAAACTGTCTTGCAGTTTCATCTTCACATGATGCTTGACAATATTTACAGTGTTGATTACAGCGCACTGTTATGACCATCATATGTAATGTTGTAAAATTCCTTAAAAATCCTTTTCTTGTACGATACCGTGTTGAAGTCATGTTCACGTTTCTATGTAACTCTTCGTTACTATCAGCTAGCAGTTGCTTGCTTTTCAAATCCATATAAATATTGTCAGATAAAGTTAACTTGTGATTTACAAATTTATCAAAATCGGAAGGTGTTAAAAAAATGTAATCACCCGCAAGACCTGTAACAAGAACAGCATCATTCATTCTTTCAAAATTTAATGGCATAATTTTGTAGCTATTATCCATTGAGCTTGTCTTTCAAATTTTCTATTGGCTTAAATGCATTTTCAACAATTAAATCTCTTATATTTTTGTTCTCTTCTAGTAAGTTTCTTCTAGTTATGAAGTCTGATAATTTATAAAAGAAAATTTTAGTTATTTCCTCTGGAACAATATCGCTTACTATATTAACAATATAAGCTTTATCATTTTCATCAATTTTCATAGAACACTTATCAGCTATGGAATTGTTGGCATTTATAATATCCTCTAGTTTGTATAGTCTCTTATCTAAAAGTATCTGAATATTATCATTTACTATATCGTACAACATTTTATAAATCCTTGCATCTTGAATAAAATATCAAGTTTATTACTTTTTAATCATATGCAAATATTATGGAGCTAATTTTATAAAATCAATACAATTTATGATATGCTCCCCAATATAGATGAATCACATCCTATTAATGAAACATATAATTTTAATACTGCAGGCTGGAATGCTGCACCAACAGCAAAGGAACTGATTGAAGAGATAAGTTATATTCATTAACTTTTAACATCACTATGTCAAAAGTTGAAACATTTACTATTTGGAAAATTTATTTCAAAAAATTTAGTAGAAAATAGCTTGAGTCATACTTCTATAATGTATGACAAATACGTATAACCAACTCAAAAAAGAGTTATCAGTTCTGTATCCCGACGTTACGGATATTGAATTAAACGAAATGACAAACAACCTGATTGATTTTTATACAATCATTGTAAAATCCGTTTTAGAAGATGACAACCAAGAAACAAAAGAACTTGTCGTTGATGACAAGAACTTTGATAAAGCACCAACCTCTCGCCCTTGAGGGCAACAGGTTAATATATTGAAATAGCAATAAAAAATATTTTAAAAATCTGTTTTACATTTGTTTTCAAACACGACATTACAAAATTGTTTTTAATTTTAACTATAAAGGAATAAATAACATGACAAATATTAATAAAGCAATAGATAAAATATATATTAAGACATTACAGGACAATATTCGTAGAAGTCTGAAACATAACAAATCTAAAGAACAACATATGGAATTGGCTCCTATTGGTTATAAGAGTATTCGAGATGAAAATAATAAAATTGATATTATCGTTGATTCTAAACAAGCATCAATCATTATGAAATTGTTTAGAGCTTATGCAACGGAACAATATACAATAAAGCAGGTTTTCGAATTAGCTCGTTCTTTAGGTTTAGTTAATCAACAAGGCAACGCCGTCTCTGAACATTGTGTAAATAATATACTGAAAAATCCTTTTTATTACGGAAAAATACGCATAAATAATCAACTTATGCCTCACAAATACCAAACATTTATTGAAAAATCGTTATTTGACAGAGTGCAAGAAGTTATGGATTCTCGTAGAATAAAAAAATAATCTCTAAATACTGGTGTCAAATGTTTGTTTAGAATGTTTGGCACCATATTTTCAATTATCCTTTTGAAAAATCAGTAAAATATTAGTAAAAAAGTTGCCTGAAAGTGCATTTTTTTGCGTACATTCCCAAAATAACGCGACATAATAATATTGTGTTAAATCAATGGAGTAATTAAAAATGGCTAAAAAGTATAGATATGCAAAAGCGGCACCATGCGTTCAAGCTGTCATATTTGCGCGAGTATCTACTAAGGAACAAGAACCAGGTGCTTCTCTAAAGGCTCAAAAAGAAGCAATGGAAGATTATTGTAACAAAAAGGGACTTCCTATTGTTCAGAAATATAAAGCTGTTGAAAGTTCCACTAACGGCAACCGCACAAAATTCAATGAAATGTTAGACTTTGTCAGGAAACAGAAGAAGAAAACCGCGATTGTTGTGCATTGTATTGACCGTTTTCAAAGACGTTTTAATGAATGTGTGGAAGTTGAAGAGATTTTGTTGGATGATAAAACCGATCTGCATTTTTGCAAAGAAGGGTTAATTCTCACTAAAAATAGTCCGTCTTCGGATATTATGCGTTGGGATATGGGTATTTTATCAGGTAAAATGTATGTGGCAAATCTGCGTGATAATGTTAACAGAGGTATGAATTACAACTGGTCGATTGGAAAATATCAAACAAAGGCACCTGTCGGCTATTTGAATGTTAACAAAGACATTATTGTTGATTCAGAACGTGCACCCTTGGTTAAAAAGATGTTTGAGATGTATGCTACCGGATTATACTCTATCAAAAGCTTACAAAATTTTGCTGAAGAAATGAATTTATGCTCTTCTCACTCTAAGACAAATAAACCATTAGGACGAGAAACCATATATGCAATGTTAAAAAATCCGTTTTATTATGGTGAAATGGTTATTCGGGGTGAAAAAATGCCGCATGCTAGCGAACCTCTTATTTCAAAATCATTATATGATAAAGTTCAAGAAGTGCGTTCCGGTGGTAAAATACATACAAAAATGCGAGAATATGCCGGAATTCCTTTTGTATTTCGTGGATTGGTAAAATGTGCAGAGTGTGGCGGTACCATAACATCAGAACAGCATTTTAAGAAAAGTGGCAGAAAATATACTTATTTGCGTTGTACACACTCAAACGGTTGTTGTCATCAGGGGTTAGTCAGCGAAAACCTTTTGTTACAACAGTTGGATGATGAAGTTTTTAGTAAAATCAGACTTAGCTGTAATATCTTGGAACCTCTGAAAAAATGTGTACAGAAAAAATTGATTGAAGAATCTGATGCCAATATGGTTATGAAACGCAAAATTACTATGGAATTAAACAATCTTGAAGCTAAAGAAAGACGGGTTAAAGATTCATTTTTTGATGGAGACATAAGCAGAGAGGAATGGCAGGAAGAAAAAGCCCTTATTGCCACCAAGAGGGAAGAATTACAAAGAACAGCGGAAAAATATGCCGATATAAGCAAAGAAATACTGCTAACGGTTAATGAAACGCTAGATATTGCGGCAAATGTTTCTGATATTATGAAAAAAGCAGATCCTATTCAGCAAAATAAATTGTTAAGTCTTATGCTTGCAGAGTGTTATTTGGATGGTCAGAAGTTGATTTATAAACTGCAAAAGCCTTTTGACAAGCTGGTTAATCTTAAAAGCGTCAATACTTGGTTTGATTTTGATAAATCTGACATCAAGGAATATGAAACCATGGCCGAAAAACTGCAGATGTATAAAGTCGAGAGGGAACGACTGGATATTTGTTCCTAACTGATAAATATTATTATAGTAAATTATTCTCTATATCTCTGTTTGTATTCCGGCAGAGATTTTTTATATTCGGGATATATCGCAGGCAAAAAAAAATACCTCAGCGTCTATACATATTTTTGAAACCAAAACTATGCAGGAAAACTATTTGAGGTTTATGCTGTAATATATACTGTGTTCTGTGAGCTTCATCAACAACTACAATAATGTCGTCTCTTTCTGACAACACAGGATATTCTTTTCCTTTGTCATAACGGAACAGCTAAAGGCAGAAAACGCCTTAGAATGGACAGGATGCCTCAATAACATAAGGGCTTGTGCGAGGGAGATTGTGGAAAAGGAAATTATTTTTGCATAAACAGATGATTAGTGGCAGGGGGAAATCCTGCCGCTTTTTCTGCTTTAGTTTGTCAGCTTGACAAATAAAGGGTTAAGGAATATAATTAGATTCAGTATTATACAAGGAGTTAATAAATATGCGGCAAGGTATTCTTAAATAAACTGTCAATTTGATAGTGGGAACAAAAAGTAGCAGTCCCGTTTCACTTTTAATATGGGGCTTAGTTTTTTGTACCCAGTTTAAGAATACTTTTATCATGTAATTTTATATGCCCGAAAACATATAAGTGTTTTGGGGCTATTGGAGTTATTTACCCAGTGATAGGAGTATTTATCACTGGGTATTTTTATGCCCTTTTTTGGGTGTTGATAGGAGGAAAATCACATGAAAATAATTAACTTAGGCATTCTGGCTCACGTTGACGCAGGAAAGACAACATTAACGGAGAGTTTATTGTATACCAGTGGTGCAATTGCAGAACCAGGGAGCGTAGATAAAGGCACAACAAGGACAGATACAATGAATTTGGAGCGTCAAAGGGGAATCACTATCCAGACAGCAGTGACATCTTTTCAGTGGGAGGATGTAAAAGTCAACATTATAGATACGCCAGGCCATATGGATTTTTTGGCGGAAGTATACCGTTCTTTATCCGTATTAGACGGAGCAGTATTATTAGTTTCTGCAAAGGATGGCATACAGGCACAGACCCGTATACTGTTTCATGCACTACAGACAATGAAGATTCCGACAATTTTTTTCATCAATAAAATTGACCAAGAGGGGATTGATTTGCCAATGGTATATCAAGAAATGAAAGCAAAGCTTTCTTCGGAAATTATAGTGAAGCAAAAGGTTGGGCAGCATCCCCATATAAATGTAACGGACAATGACGATATGGAACAGTGGGATGCGGTAATTATGGGAAACGATGAACTATTAGAGAAATATATGTCAGGGAAACCGTTTAAAATGTCAGAACTGGAACAGGAAGAAAACAGGAGATTCCAAAACGGAACGTTATTTCCCGTTTATCACGGAAGTGCTAAAAACAATCTGGGGATTCGGCAGCTTATAGAAGTGATTGCCAGTAAGTTTTATTCATCAACGCCTGAAGGTCAATCTGAACTATGCGGGCAGGTTTTTAAGATTGAATATTCAGAGAAAAGGCGGCGTTTTGTTTATGTGCGTATATATAGCGGAACATTGCATTTGAGGGATGTTATTAAAATATCTGAAAAAGAGAAAATAAAAATCACAGAGATGTGTGTTCCGACAAACGGTGAATTATATTCATCCGATACAGCCTGCTCTGGTGATATTGTAATTTTACCAAATGATGTTTTGCAGCTAAACAGTATTTTGGGGAACGAAATGCTGTTGCCGCAGAGAAAATTTATTGAAAATCCTCTCCCTATGCTCCAAACAACGATTGCAGTAAAGAAATCTGAACAGCGGGAAATATTGCTTGGGGCACTTACAGAAATTTCAGATGGCGACCCTCTTTTAAAATATTATGTGGATACTACAACGCATGAGATTATACTTTCTTTTTTGGGGAATGTGCAGATGGAAGTCATTTGTGCCATCCTTGAGGAAAAATACCATGTGGAGGCAGAAATAAAAGAGCCTACTGTTATATATATGGAAAGACCGCTTAGAAAAGCAGAATATACCATCCACATAGAAGTCCCGCCAAATCCTTTCTGGGCTTCTGTCGGGTTGTCCATAGAGCCGCTCCCTATTGGAAGCGGAGTGCAGTATGAAAGCAGAGTTTCACTTGGATATTTAAACCAATCGTTCCAAAATGCGGTTATGGAGGGGGTTCTTTATGGCTGCGAGCAGGGGCTGTATGGATGGAAAGTGACAGACTGTAAAATCTGTTTTGAATATGGATTGTATTATAGTCCTGTAAGTACCCCCGCAGACTTTCGGCTGCTTTCCCCTATCGTATTGGAGCAGGCTTTAAAAAAAGCAGGGACAGAACTATTAGAGCCATATCTCCACTTTGAAATTTATGCACCGCAGGAATATCTCTCACGGGCGTATCATGATGCCCCAAGGTATTGTGCAGATATTGTAAGTACTCAGGTAAAGAATGACGAGGTCATTCTGAAAGGAGAAATCCCTGCCAGATGTATTCAAGAATACAGGAACGATTTAACTTATTTCACAAATGGGCAGGGAGTCTGCTTGACAGAGTTAAAAGGATACCAGCCAGCTATTGGTAAATTTATTTGCCAACCCCGCCGCCCGAATAGCCGTATAGATAAGGTTCGGCATATGTTCCACAAGTTAGCTTAACAGCTTGCAAAAGTCATATAAAATGAGATTTGAAAGGATTAGAGACTAATTATGATGAAATGCGAATGGATATTGTGTCCTGTTTGTGGGAGCAAAACCCGTAATAAAATTAGGAAGGACACTGTTTTGGAGAATTATCCCCTTTATTGTCCAAAATGCAGACAAGAAAGCTTGATTAAAGTTGACAACTTGAAGATAACTGTCATCAAAGAGCCAGACGCTTAAGACGCAGAGCCGATGAAATTGTGGAACAATTCACGAATCATCGGCTCTTTTTGTTTCGTATTTGAAAGAACAAACTCACCAAATAAAAAAAACGATATTCGGGTGGGTTATTTTGTTATACCCTAAATTACCCTCTGAATTTGTTTTTAAATTTGGAGGGATTTTTTTATGT
>CDZN01016763.1_pt1 | contig 22149 bp, 23 predicted proteins | sample 557701 | NCBI WGS metagenome assembly CDZN01 (sample SAMEA3182089, study PRJEB8094) | gut metagenome | biome: human; feature: gut; material: Stool; isolation source: human stools | place: Canada | collected 2013-02-04 | reverse complement strand
AAGTCGCACGTGCGGCGTTTCCACGAACTTTTCTTCACCTTATCACCCGAAAAGGGGGCTATCGAAAGCAACATCAAACGCTCGTTGTTTCTCGCCGACAAGACCGCTTTCAACTATTACAAGGACTTGGCGGAAAAGGGCTACTACAACCGGGTGATTTCCGGAAACGTCACGCAGACGGTGGAGATTGACAGCGTGAAGTGCGACTTCGACCAGTACCCCTACAAGGTGAACACGTATGCCCGCCAGTTGATTGTCCGGGAAAGCAGCCTGACGGTGCGAAGCCTTGTGACCTCGTGCCGGTTGCTTAACGCCACACGGAGCGACAACAACCCGCACGGCTTTATCATCGAAGCGTTCACCATTACCGAGAACAAGGATTTGCAGACCATTAAAAGATAGCCTTATGGAAAGAAAACGAAACCACATCGAAAAGGTGCGGGACTGGGCGGACGACCGCCTGCGCCGAATGTGCGGACGGATTACGCCGGGCAAAAGGCTGGCGGTTATCCTCCTGATGTTCTTCTTTTTCGGCGGCTTGTCTATCTACATCACCGTTTCATCAATCTACAATATCGGGAAACGGGACGGCAGGAGGCTGCAAATAGAACACATCAGACAACTGCCGTTGCACGGCAATGACACAACCAAAAGTATCAACCCGTTAAACAGACCGCAATATGGAAGACGTACAGAAGAATGAGAACGGCACGACCGCACAGCAGGCGGACGGGAAGCCGAAAAAGGAAAATAAGCCCAAACGGGAACTTACCCCGCAGCAGGTGCAGCAGCGCAGGAAAATGATAGTCTTCCCGCTGATGTTCCTTGCCTTTGCAGGGTGCATGTACCTGATATTCGCACCCTCCGGCAAAGAGGACGTGAATGTGGAAAGCGTGGGCGGCTTCAATGCCGACATACCCCTGCCCGCAGAGGACGGGATTATAGCCGACAAGCAAAAGGCTTACGAGCAGGCGGTGACAAGCCGCAAACAGCAGGACAAGATACAATCCTTGCAGGACTTCGGTTTCACGCTGGACGATGATACGGAAGAACCACAAGAGGAAATCAATCTGATGCCGGAAGAAGATCCGAAGCCACAAAGGGGCGGCGGTGCTTCTTCACGGGCGGCTTACCGGGACATCAACCGCCAGTTAAGCACGTTCTACGAAACGCCCCCTGTGGACGAGGAAAAAGAGGAATTGAAACGGCAGGTGGCGGAACTGACCGACCGACTGAAACAGCAGCAGAACGCCACGCCTACGGCTGACGACCAAATGGCACTCTTGGAAAAGTCCTACGAGCTGGCGGCAAAGTACATGAACGGGCAGGACGGACAAAGGGGACAGATTGCCCAAATACCGACAGCCGGGCAGAACGGTGGCGGTATCGGCACTCCGGCTATTCCGGTGCAGGCTATCCGGGAAACGACCGTTTCGGGATTGCAGCAGCCCATGAGCGATGCCGACTTCATCCGGGCTTACAGCCAGCCACGAAACTACGGCTTCAACACGGCGGTAGGCACGGGGTACGCTATGGGAAAGAACACGGTAGCCGCCTGCATACACCAAGACCAAACGCTGGTGGACGGGCAGGCGGTGAAACTACGGCTGCTCGAACCCATGCAGGCGGGAAACATCGTTGTGCCGAAGAATACCCTCGTGGCGGGGACGGCAAAGGTGCAGGGCGAACGGCTCGACATACTGGTGTCCTCGATTGAGTACGCCGGCAACATCATCCCGGTGGAACTCGCCGTGTTCGACACGGACGGGCAAAAGGGGCTGTCCGTCCCGTCCTCTATGGAGCAGGAAGCGTTCAACGAAGCTATGGCGAATATCGGAAGCGGGCTGGGTACAAGCATTTCCTTTGCCCAAAGTGCCGGGCAGCAGGTGGCTATGGACGTGACAAGGGGATTGCTGCAAGGAACGTCCGGCTACCTCGCCAAGAAGTTCCGAACCGTGAAAGTGAAGCTGAAAGCAGGCTATAAAGTCATGCTGTATGCCAAACAACAATAACCATTTTATCAACCGTTAAAATTTCAATTAGCAATGAAACAGATTTTTGGATTGTTCGCCCTCTTGCTGGGCGTGTGTGCGGCAAACGCACAAATCGCTGACACCGTGAAGTATGCGGCTGGCAACGACTTGTACCGGGGTATTACCCGGAAACTCCCGTACCGCCAAATGGTTACGCCCTACGGCGTGGAAGTGACCTTTGCCAAGACGGTGCATATCATCTTCCCCGCCGCCGTCCGCTATGTCGATTTGGGAAGCAACCACATCATAGCGGGCAAGGCGGACGGTGCGGAGAACGTAATCAGGGTGAAAGCCACGACAGAGGGCTTTCCGGGAGAAACGAACTTCTCCGTTATCTGCGAGGACGGCAGTTTCTTTTCGTTCAACGCCAAGTACGCCCGTGAACCGGAAATGCTCAACATCGAAATGAAGGACTTCTTGGAGAATGAAGATACGTCCGACTTCTCGCATACCCGGATGAACATCCATTTCCGGGAACTGGCGGGTGAAAGCCCGCTATTAGTGAAGCTGATAATGCAGAGCATCTACAAGAACAATGACCGGAAAGTGCGCCACTTGGGTAGCAAGCGTTTCGGCATACAGTTCTTAATCAAGGGGATTTACACCTATAACGGGATGCTCTACGTGCACACGCAGACAAAGAACAGTTCCAACGTGCCTTTCGACACGGACTTCATCAGGTTTAAGATAACCGATAAAAAAGTGCCCAAACGCACGGCTATTCAGGAAACGGTACTGGATGCGGTACGCAGCTACAACGAGGTGATAGAGATTGCCGGGAAATCGACCGTGCGCACGGTGTACGCCCTGCCGAAGTTTACCATTCCTGACGACAAGCTGCTGGTCGTGGAACTCTACGAGAAGAACGGCGGGCGGCATCAGACCATACGGGTGGAAAACGCCGACATCGTGAACGCAGAAGTGATAGACGAACTAAAAATCAAATAGGGAATGAAAAGACACATCTTTATAATGATGCTCTTTGCGCTGTGCCTGACCTCGTTTCAGGCACACGCACAAAGATACCTGCCGGGCATGAAAGGCTTGCAGGTCACGGCGGGCATGACGGACGGGGTGCATTGGAACGCTGGCAGTGATTTCGCCTACCACATCGGGGCGGCGTACAGCGTTTACACCAAGAACGCCAACCGCTGGGTGATTGGCGGCGAATACCTGCACAAGAAGTATGACTACAAGGATATGCAGATACCCGTAGAACAGTTCACCGCAGAGGGCGGCTATTACCTGAAATTCCTATCGGACAGACGAAAGACCTTTTTCCTTTCATTGGGCTTGTCGGCTCTCGCCGGGTACGAAACAAGCAACCGAAGCGAAAAGCTGCTGCCGGACGGCTCTACCTTGCTGGATAAGGACTGCTTCATTTACGGCGGTGCGCTGACGCTGGAACTGGAAACCTACCTGACCGACCGGGTGGCTCTGCTGTTGAACGCAAGGGAACGGGCGTTGTTCGGCTCGGACATCGGCAAGTTCCACACGCAGGTATCTGTGGGACTGAAATTCATTATCAACTGACCGCTATATAATAATGTATATGAAGAATGTAATGTATAAAATCATCATGGGCTGCTACATCGTGGCCGCCCTCGTGCTTGTCACCGCCTGTAATGACAACTTGGATATTCAGCAGGCGTACCCGTTCAGCATCGAAACACTGCCAGTACCCAAAAGGCTGAAAGTCGGGGAAACCGCCGAAATACGCTGCCGACTGGTGCGTGGCGGCTATTACCAGCCGACTGCCTATCAGATACGGTATTTCCAGCCGGACGGCAAAGGAAAGCTGGAAATGGATAACGGCACGGTGTTCCTGCCCAACGACCTTTACCCGCTGGAGAAAGAAACGTTCAGGCTCTACTACACCTCGGCATCGACCGACCAGCAGACGATTGACATTTATATCATCGACAGCTTCGGGCAGATGCAGCAACTTACACTATCATTCAATAATGACAACAGCGAAGAAGGAACGGAAACAATAACCCCCTAATAACAAAACGACATGGTAAAAATAGAATTGGATATAGAAGGCATCTCGTGGTACATAGAAACCACGTTGGAAACAGATACAGTTCCGGCAGTAGGTGACATCATCATTGTGGACAAGGACTGTATTTCCGAACGTGACAGTGCTGAATTATGGAAAACGCCGTCCAATCAGGTTTTCAAATGGGCGGACGAAGAAGATGATGCGCCCGTAATGGTATGGTTCGATTGCGAAACGGAAATGCTTGTCACTAAGCGGACATGGAAATATGACATCGAGGAAGAAGAAACCGTGTGCATACTTGGTGTAAAATTTATTCACTATGAGGATTTATAGTTGCGACATCCGTTTTTATCATACTCTTGGGAAACCGGGTATGGAATGATACGCAAAGCGTAAATATCGGGCAGACAGCCCGCCGGACAGCATCGGCGGGCTGTTTCCATGATAGGGAAAAGAAAGGCTTCTTTGTTACTTTCTTCACCCGCTGGCAGGCTCACGGAAGAAAGTAACGGCGGCAAGCAGCCGCCGTCCTCTATCAACTGGTTTTAAGGCTCTTTATGGACGTGTATTTCTCTAACCACACCTTTACCTGCTCCATGTTGTATTCGCCCGTGATAATTGCCGTATGGTCGTCTATGGCTACAAACCGGACACTTTCATAGCTGTTTACCCAGCCTTGCAGGGAACAGACACCCCACGTTTCCACATCTTCAAAAACACTGCGGTCTATCCGGCTGATTGGCTCGCCGAAAACTACCGTCATTATCTGAAAGTCCGGTTTGTCCTCCAACAGTTGCAAATGGTGCAGCGTGCCGAACTCGTCAATTTTGCGCCCCCACGCCCACACATCATTATACAAATCATCGCCCCACTGGTGCGGGTGGTCGAAACGGACTTTGACCTCTATGGTGTGTTCGTTTTCTTCTGTGTCCTCGATAACGCCCGTTACCATTAAGCCCGTAAAAATACACTCGCAACGCCTGCCGATAAGCTCCTTGTTTACTTCTGTCGTTTTCATGTCCCTGAAATTTACTTGTTTATTACTCCGTTCTTCTTCGCTACCCATTCGTCACGCCTGCGGCGGCACTCGTCCAGCGTTTTGGCTACCGTGCTGAAAAGTTCGCCGTCCGTGTGGCGGTAGTCATATTGATAATAAATTTGTCCCCTGAAAGCCCCTAAACGGCATTTCACGAACTTTTCTTCTCCCGGTGTTTGGGTGATGCTTACCCCGTTTTTGTTAAGTGACTGCATGATGTCTTATTTTTTATGGTTATAAACTTGGTTGTTTTAAGCGGGCAGGGCTTTGACACCCCGCCCGGATTGGTTGTTATGCCGCCCGGAACACAAAGCCGTCATCAAACCAGTAATCGCACATGAACAGGTCACGGGCAAACTGTTTGTAATCGAAATAGGTCTTTGCGAACTCCGGCAGGTCGTAACATTCCTCTACAATTTCATAGGCGAAATCTTCTTCATCGTCATATTCCCCTTGATATTCATCCCGGAAATCACGTACAAGGTCGTCCGCATCTTCCTCGCCCAAATCATGGCTTTTATAGTTGCACCACACGAAAAAGGCTTCCTGCTCGGTGTCGCTCAAATCCTCCACCGCATCACGCAGGGCGAAGAAGTTTTCAGAAATCCAGCTTTCGTCGATTAAGCCCTCCGGCACGTTCTCCCAGTCCTGAAACATGTATTCCGCATCTTCCTCGTCCTTGTGAAGTTCCCGGCAGGCTTCATAAAATTCTTCCTTGTCCGAATAGTCCGAAAGGTCGAGCCATGCGCCGGACAATGAACCGTTGTTGTACTTGGCATAAGTGCCTACATAAACTTTTGCTTCCGATAATACCTTTGCTTCCATATTGCTGTAATTTTTAAGTTTTTAATTTTATGCGGATTTGAGAGGTGAGGGAGCCCAAAGTTTCACTGAACTTTTTTCCTGTTTCCCGTAAATCCGACTTTTTTTTTATGCGTCTTCCGGTCGGGTCGGTCGTTTTCGTTTCACATAGGCGTAAAAGGGTAGTGTTTAGAGTTTGCAAGGTTTTGGGCAAAAAATACCTCGCAAGGCAGGGAAGATTTTTTCGCCAAACCGGAACGGCTCGACCTTGCAAAATCGTGAAGAACACGTAACTACCTTTGCCTATTGAAATGATTAAAACGACTGTCCCGGCTGGGGGACTGCGTAAGAGGAAGATTTACAGATAGGGAAACCGGGGAAAAGTGCCTGTTCTCTTTCATCTTTTAGGGAACACTCCATGCGGGCGGGAAAGGCAAGGGTGTTGTGAGCTTGCTTGCAATACGCTTGTGCGGGTTTCCAACGGCTCTTTTCACGAAATATAGTCAGCCATGCCACGCACGGCTGGCGTTTCGGGGAATGTGCCAGTTGGAAAAGGATATAAAAAATGCGGGTAGTCGGTGGACTGCCCGCAAGGTGAAAGAATGTACTTCATTGGGATATAGTTTGTTAGGCGGAATTTCGTTACCGAAATCGTTACCTATTCGTTTTTGTCACGGTTATAGGTAACGAAACCTACCGGGCGGCGTTCTTTCTGTTGTTTCGACTGGCTTAGAAGCTGGGTAAGGGCTTGGTACAGTTCGTTGAACTGCGCATCGGTGCTTACCTCCAGTTCCTCGATGCGCCTTGACAGTTCCTCGTAACCGATTGCCATTTGGCGCATGAGGACGAAAGCCCGCATGATTGAAATGTTTACTTCTATGGCTACTTTGGAGCGGAGAACCGAAGAAAGCATGGCTACGCCCTGCTCGGTGAAAGCCATAGGCATAGCAACGCCGAAGTTGTAAGCAGGGGGTATCACATTTTGTGATACCCCTATGGATAACAGCAAGTTAGCTTCCTCTTGGGTGAGTACAAACATAAAATCACCCGGAAAACGCTCGATATTGCGCTTGACCGCCTGCTTCAAGGCTCGTGTTTCCACTTGGTAGAGTTCTGCCAAATGATAATCGAGCATCACCCGGCAACCTCTGACCTCAAAAATCTTGTTTTGGATAATCTGCAAATCCATAATCGTATATTTTAGGAGATTTAGCAATGTTGGAATAATAGCAAGGACTGGTCACAAATTGTGACCAGTTCTCAATAATCAAGATTACATGGCGACTTCCTTGTAAATCTTCTCGATGCCGACAAACTTCTTGTCAAGCCCCTGCATATCGCTGCCTATCTTGCTGTTGGTGATGCGGGCGTAGATTTGCGTAGTTTCTATATTTGTGTGTCCCAGCATCTTGGACACCGTTTCAATGGGTACGCCCTTTGACAGCGTGGTGGTCGTGGCGAACGTGTGCCGGGCAAGGTGGAATGTCAGGTTCTTTTTAATACCGCATATATCGGCAATCTCTTTCAAGTAGGCGTTTAGCTTCTGATTGCTGATTACGGGAAGTATCTTCCCGTCCGGCAACTTGCCCTTGTACTTCTTCAAAATCATCTTGGGAATATCCAGCAGGGGGACATTCACGTCCGTGTTGGTCTTTACCCGCTTGGTGATTATCCAAAGGTTGCCGTCAAAGGACTTTTGGATATTCTCCTGCCGCAAGTTGGCGACATCGCTGTATGCCAAACCGCAGAAACAGGAAAAGACGAACAAGTCCCTGACGTGTTCCAGCCGTTCGGAAACCATTTTCTTTTTAAGGATGATTTTTATCTCGTCCTCTGTCAGATAACCCCTGTCCACTTTCTCCAGCCGGATTTTGTAGCTGGCGAACGGGTCGCCCACCAGTATGCCGTTGTTACGGGCAATGATGATGATACGCTTGAAGAACTGCATGAACTTGGCGGTGGTGTTGTAGCCGCACTTGCAGGCGGTACGCAAATACAACTCAAAATCGGTAATGAACATCGGGCTTATCTCCTTTATGGATATGTCCGATACGTTGTACTTGCTTTGGATAAATTCAGCGAGGTGGCGGCGGGTCACTTCATACTTGCGGTAGGTCGCTATCGTCTTGGATATGCCCACAAGCTGCTTCACATCGTCATTGTGCTTTTGGAACAATGAAAGGATTGTTTCGTGGCTCTCGCTATGACCTAAAAACTCGTTTTTCACTTTCTCGGCGGTCACGTAGTTGTCACGCCGCTGCATTTCGTGGTAAATGGTATTCAGGGAAGAACGTATGTCGTCCAAAAGGGCGTTTATCCTCCCGGCATCCCTGCCTTTGGCTTTGCCCGCAGCAATGCTCCAGTTGTCGGGCTGGATGCTCTGTTTCGTACTGAACTGGCAAAGTTTGCCGTCTATGGTGATGCGTGCCATAATCATAACCTCGCCGTTTTTCTTTTCAGAACCTTTCTTCAAATAAAAAAGAACCTTGAATGTCGATTTCATAACTCAAAATTTTTAGTTGCAAAATTAGTTTTTACCTCTCGTTTTCGAGTTATGCAGACTATGGACTAATATAGTCATTATCAGGTCATTTATGGACAAATCGTTACCGTTTTTGTCCGGCAGGGAATAGGTAACGATTTAGTAACGAAACTTTGTCTTTTACCGTACTTTTGAAGTCTTGGAAGCAGGACTTTCGGGCAATAAAAAAAGCCACAAATCATTGATTTGTAGCTTTTTGTCCGTTTGCTGACCATTTCTGTCCAGCACGTTCAGCGGAGAGAGAGGGATTCGAACCCCCGGTACAGTAATCCCGTACGTCAGTTTAGCAAACCGGAGAACTGAAAAATTTTCTACAAATAATTCTTGCGATTTTTTGTGTCTGTTCTCGTGTTTGTATCTTACACTGCAAAAGTAAGTTATAAATTTATATTATGCAAATAATATGATAGAGAAAATTATGTATCTATATAGAAAATATCGGGATGAAATTATTTTTGGAAAACTATTAGAAAACCTTTTGGATATGAAAAAACCACCAAAAAAATCGGTGGTTTTCATTTTGCGGAGAGGACGAGATTCGAACTCGTGGTGCGAGTTACCCCGCACGCCGGTTTAGCAAACCGGTGGTATAAGCCACTCACCCACCTCTCCGGGCCTGCTTATACCCCATAATCGGGAAGCGGGAACAAAAGTAAGGCAAAAATGCCAAAATACCAAATATTGCGGGCAAGAATTTTTTTAGATGAGTAGAATCGGAGTGATCTCAAAAATAAATAAAAACCAAGAGGGTGTAGCAAACAGTTCTAACCAATGACAGTACCGCCTTTCGGGGTTCCAGTTTTTACCAATGACAGATGGCTCAGCATCCAGTCTTAACCGATACATTTGCGCTCCCTCTTGGAGACCTATTTTGTGATGCGACTTCTTCTTTCAGGGCTTTTCATCAAATAGTAAACTTTGTTGAGACCGTATTTACGGACGATTATCACTCGTTGAGGCAGAATTGGTCCTAATAATGTTCGTTGTAAATGCGGCGGCTCGGTCTCGGACCGACAAAAACACAATCCGAGGTTTACCGAGGCGTAAAAATCGCTTGCCGTAGTTCGAGACATATCCAATGATACTCTGCGACGAATGGTACTTATTTTAAGGAAACCGTCTTTAACTTGTGTCCCTTGTAGCGTGTCGATCGGAAGAACCGTATATATTTTTGGCGTCTGATATTGTATTTGATACATATAAATAAAACGTCTGGCAATCGTTTCCAGATCATACGGAAACTTGATCCATTCTCCGTGATATTCCGAAATTAAGTCGGCGACAGCCACTGGTACTGTGTCGTTCCATGTCCAACGTGGGTGGTCATTGAATTTTTCGGTAAATACGGTTTTCTGCGGATACCGTTCTTGTGAAGAAAGTTTATAGGACGGGTTTCCCACGATATGCCAACCTATTTGTTTTTTTGTGGGCTTTTGCATGATTATTTTATGTGAACGGGAATTACACCTTGCCAGCCCGATATATAAGTTGGGTAAGATTCGATTGAAATGTTCGAGACTGCATAACGGACGGAAATAAATGTCGCCGTTCATTATTGCCGCTGTCTCGTTCGTAAAATGTGTGCTTTTATCCTGTCGTTTGTAACTTATTTTCACGATCAGTCCGGGCAATATTCCGTTATCGGGCGATTCTCCCGATACCGTCGATGCCGGGACATAGAGTTTGTGCGTAGCAGGGTCTTTCTTTACCTCAACGGTATATTCTACGGTTTTGCTTGCGGCCTTTATGCCTCCGAGTGCGGTTTCCGATGCTGCGGGCAGCGAATATTGGGCCGGAATATCGGGTTTGTTATTGAGGTCGTTGTAGTCGTTGCTGGTTGCTACGGCTCCGAGTTTTGGAATTTGGGGATAGTCTGGCACGTATAATTTGTGTGTGTTGGGGTCTATGCGTACTTCGACGCTATATCCGTTAGTTTTCCCCTCGGCTTTTATCCCGCCCAGCTCTGTGGCCGATGCCGGAAGAATCTCTTTCGAGCAATATTCCAGACTGTTCCACCTCGTTACGCCGTCGCCAAATTTCATACGCCGTGTATCGAGTTCTATGCCGAGTTCTCCTTCTCGTAATATGGGATTGACTTCTGCCCAGCGAGCCGCTGTCGCCCGCCTGTGTTGAAATCGGGTGTGTATGGTTATCAGTTCATTCATCATGCGTTTCCTCCATCCATTACAAAGGTGTTTGCGGTGTCTTGCAAGTAATTGGTTACTCGCTCATTCGTATAGTAAAGATTTTTTTTGCCCTCGTTCACATTGTCGGTCGTAAGTGTTTGCTGAGGGATCAGTGCCTCGTTGAGCTTTCCGCCCTCCCCGATTACGGGTATTTGTCCTGCTTCGGTGCCCGTGTTGCACGCGGCCGCCGTTCCTGCGTCTTTGATTTTAGATAAAGACAGCTCAGGGATGTCCTGTTCTTCGAGTGGTTTCAGCGATGTTTCGATAGATATGTCCTTACTACCGTCGAAGGTCGTGTTTCCCGTGATGGCTCCTGCCAATGTAACAGCTCGGGCCGTTTTGAGCTTGTCGGCTGAGAGTGCCTTATCGACATATCCGGTCTTGGCACCGGCTTCGCTTTCCTTTGCAGCATACCGAACAACCTGAATGTGAAAGAGTTGTGTTTTAAACGGTAGAAAAGCCTTTTCTCGCTTGTCTTTCAGGCCAAAAACCGTCCGTTTTGCCGCACTTTTCACTTGAATCAGAATCAACGGGAAAAGGGAGTTTTCCCGTCCGAAGTCCACCTGTTTTCTATCCGTTGCGAAGGTACGAAAATAAGTGGGATTTTCACCAACTGATGTCAACTAAAAGCAAGATGCACTCACGAAGATTTCAACATAGAAGAAAAATAGGTAGTATCATTGGTAGACTTCGGCAAATCGGCTGGTCTGTTGGGCGGAGCCATTTCTTTCCTTCCCTTATTTTGACTTTACTTTAATTGGCGTATATATGAGTACGGAGATAAAGTAAAGGTGCTGATTTTATGGAAAAGTGTAGGTTTTAAGCCTTTGTTTTGATGGAAAAGTGTAGAACCGCTTAAATACCAAATCTTCTATTTTTGCGATTTTTCACCTATAATACATCATTAAATAGATAAAAAGTAGTACATTTGCATATTATATGATATGTTGAATATGGCGAAAAATACAATGGGCACCAAGTTGCCAAGAAAACTAGAGCAGAAGATGCAGATAGTGGGTGAGCAGATCAAACTGGCTAGACTGCGTAGGAATCTCAGCATGGCTCAGGTTGCCGAACGCGCAACCTGCTCACCGCTTACGGTTGGCCGGATTGAAAAGGGAGCACCTACAGTGGCTATCGGCATTTATCTCAGAGTTCTCTATGCGCTTCAACTGGATGATGATATACTTCTGCTTGCCAAAGAAGACGCGATGGGAAAGGCTTTACAGGATTTGAGTTTGAAAAAGCGAGAGAGAGCATCTAAAAAAGAATAAGCCATGAAACGACTATATGTCTTTGCTGACTTTGATTGGCTTAAAGAGCCAAGGCTGATCGGAGAACTGAGCTATGAATCACTTCGTGGCTCAGACAGTTATGGATTTTGCTATAGTGATGACTGGCTAAGGGACTATGGAAACTTGTTTCTGAGTGATGACTTGAACAACTATCCAGGGCAGCAATATACAGCTCCAGACAAGGATATTTTCGGATGTTTTTCTGATGCCCTTCCAGACAGATGGGGACGCACATTGATAAATCGCAGGGAACAGATTCTGGCGAAAGAGGAGAAGCGTCCTGTCCGCCGTCTTTCATCCTTTGACTATCTTGTCGGAATCGAAGACTACTCCCGCATGGGTGGGCTCCGTTTTAAGGACTCCTTGGACGGAGAATATATCAATGCAAGTGAAGTTCTGAGAATTCCACCAATAACCGATATCCGAGAACTAATTGCTGCCAGTTCTGAGATCGAAAAAAGTGAAGAGGAGAACTACCTGCCTGAAAGACGCTGGATCGAGCAGCTTGTACAACCTGGTTCATCTCTTGGCGGAGCGCGTCCAAAGGCAAGCGTAATTGACGAGAACAAAATTCTGCATATAGCAAAGTTTCCGTCCCGCAAAGATGATTATGATACTGGGCTTTGGGAACATTTCTCACACCTATTGGCAAAGAAGGCCGGTATACACGCGGCAGAGACAAGAGTAATCTTCACAAACGACAAATACCATACATTGCTTTCCCGACGATTTGACAGGAAGGAAGACGGTAAACGCATACACTTTGCTTCAGCTATGACTCTTTTGGGCTTGAATGATGGTGACAATGCTAATACTGGCCATGGCTATCTGGATATTGTCGATTTCATACTTCAGAACTGTACCAACGTGGAGGATAATCTGCAAGAACTGTATCGCAGAGTCGCATTCAATATCTGCATTGGGAATAGCGATGATCATTTCCGCAATCATGGTTTCCTTTTGACTGCGAAAGGCTGGACACTTTCTCCGGCTTACGATATGAATCCAACACTGAATGAGTATCAGAGTCTGTTAATCAACAGCTATACCAATAAATCGGATTTGAATGAGTTGCTGAATTCTTGCGAGGAATATATGCTCCCGAAGCAGATTGCACTTCAAATCATCGGAGAGGTCCTTGTTGCAGTCAAAGATTGGCAAATACTGGCAACTCAACTGGGTGTTGCGAAAAACGAGCAAAAACAATTTTCTACAATTTTCGAACGTAATTTAGAAATATATGATTCTAAATAGTAGCATAAAGATGAAAAATATATTGTGAATAACAGATATAGATATTATCATTAGCAACAAATTAAAAAAACAAACATAGATATGAGTTTTACTTGGATTCCATATTACAAAGAATTTGCTCAAAGATTGACGCAATTTCAAAAAGATAGAAAGCGACTGTTGAATTTGATTTATAATAATCGAGATGAACTGCTTGCTAAATACCTTCACGATCAAGGAGGCGAGGGAGATTTGTTAGAAGATATTGACCCATTTACCGTATTTGGCTTGTTTAATAGAGGTATTAAACATGAGAATAGAATAAATTCAGCAAAGTTATTTAAGAACATACTTGATATAAAAGCAGATATTCCGAAAGATTTTGAAGGTATTCCGGTTCTTAATAATCAGAAGTCTCATTTTTTTGGATTTAGATCCCATCGAGGGAAAAATGACATACAGAATTTGTGGAATCTATTTATAAAAGTTGTTAATGATGAAAACTTTGAAGAGGAATACAATACGGTAATCAAGCAGTTCATCATTAAAGTGAATATTACAATGGGGCTATTTTGGATTCGTCCAGAAAAATTCTTGGCTTTTGATCGTACAAATAGGCAATACTTAAAAGAGCAGTATGGAATTAAATTACCTAATAAAGCACCTGAGTATTCTGAATATATGAAAATTTTGGATAGCATTAATAAGAAAATGGCTTCAGGTGAGATTAAAGAAAACACTTTCTATGAATTATCTGCAAATGCGAATAATTTGGGATATGATAATTCTGACTATGACTCCTATTTGGAATGGGGTTCATTTTACACTGAATTATGGAAAAAACGAAAAAATATTATACTTCAGGGGGCTCCTGGCACAGGTAAAACGTATCGTATTCCAGAGTTAGTAGTACGTTTATGTGAGCCGGAGTTCGATGCTAATAACGCTACTCGCAAAGAGTTAATGTCTGTTTACAATAGATTAAAAGAAGAGAAACGTGTTATGTTTACCACATTCCACCAATCGATGGATTATGAGGATTGGCTGGAAGGTCTACGCCCTGTTTTAGAGAACGATCAAGTAACATATAAAATTGAATCTGGCATATTCAAGAGGTTGTGTACAGAGGCAGAGCGTCCATTGTCTGCAAAAAAAGATGTGAATATATCAGATGAGGCAATAGTATGGAAGGTATCATTGAGTGGTACTGGTGATAATCCTGTGCGCAGAGACTGCATGAAAAATGGATATATCCGTATAGGATGGGATGGATATGGTGAAAATATAACAGAAGAAACGGATTGGTCAATACACAATGGGGAGGGTAAAACAATATTGAATGCTTTCATTAATACGATGAAGGTTGGAGATGTTGTAATGAGTTGCTATTCAAGCCGTACCATTGATGCTATAGGCATTGTTACCGGTGAATACGAGTGGCATGATAATTTTGAACACTATAAACGAGTACGTAGAGTCAAATGGCTTGTTAAAGATATAAATGAAGATATCGTAAAGTTAAACGATGACAAAACTATGACTTTAGGAACTGTTTATAGGTTGAATGCCATAACCTTGGATAAGGTTAAGTCTTTATTGGATAAGTATGAAGCATCCAAAACCTTGATTGATAATAATAAACCATACGTAATTGTTATCGATGAATTTAACAGAGGGAATGTTTCGAAAATATTTGGTGAACTGATAACATTGCTTGAGCCAGATAAAAGGAAAGGGATGAGGAATGCTGAAAGCGTACTTTTACCATATTCAAAGAAAGAATTCTATATACCCTCAAATGTTTTTCTGGTTGCAACGATGAATACCGCAGACAGATCTCTTGATACTATTGATTATGCTATTAGAAGAAGATTTGCGTTTATTACTGTAAAGCCACAAGAGATTGATGATGATAATTTTAACTCTGAATTGTTTCGTGAGGTAAGTAGTTTGTTTATAAGTAATTATGACGAATACGCTGAAAGTGGATTTGACGACACAATTAAGCTTCTACCAGCAGAAACATTATCAGAAGAGTATAGACCAGAGGATGTTTGGATTGGTCATAGCTATTTCATCATGGATGGCGAATATGCGCTTCAAGACAGATTGCTTTTTGAAATTATTCCCTTGCTTGAAGAATATATTCGAGATGGAGTTTTGACATCTGAAGCACAACAAACAATAGACAAGCTTTATTTGACTGCGACAGAACAATGAAACTAATACGACTTCAAGAACAAATAGCTGAAAATACTTGTATCCATCAAGATATAGCACAAGATATTATTCCTCATATGAAAGATGGGGAAGATATTGTGTTTTCTGTTTGTCGAAAGGATAATGATAAAGAAATGTGCTTGTCCCTCAGTAGAGATAATGATCATATCTTTGCCAAAGGCTCATATTTCATTGGGCTTGATTGGCTTTCTACGGGAAATGTAGCTATACAAGTTTATCCCAAGATGAACGAGGGTTATGAGATAGATTATATACGCATGTTAAATGATTCATTAACAGAGTGTGAAAACTACAATCATTTAAGTGATCTTGTAACTATATATTTTAATAAGCCTTCAATTAAAGTTTCGCAACAACAAGATTTACTAAGTATATTTCTTATAACAGAGTACCTTAACATACTTAGTTTGATTGTAAAGAAGGGACTGAAAAAGAGTTTTTACATAGTAAAAGAGAATTTGCATAATATAATTAAGGGTCGTATAATGGTTGACCAAAATATACGAACAAATATAGCGAAAGGACGTATAACCAATAATGTATGTAAGTATCAGGTTTATGGAATTAATTCACCTGAAAATAGAATTTTAAAATTAGCATTTCGTTTCTGTGTTAAACAGTTGGAAGTATATAAATATGCTGTAAACACAGAGCTGTTGAATAAAAAAGTTAGATTTATACGACCTTATTTTGATAGTATAAGCGATGATATATGTGTTAGAACAATAAAAACATATAAAGGTAATCCCGTTTATAGGGATTATAATCAGGCAATTGAATTCGCTCAACTGCTTTTACGTCGTTATAGTTATGATATTACGACTATTGGACAAAATGACATTTCTACGCCACCTTTTTGGATAGATACAAGTAAACTGTTTGAGCTATATGTATTTCATCACTTACGTAGAGTTTTTACTGGAAAAAATGAAATTAGTTACCATGTTCGTGCGCATTTCCAAGAACTTGACTATCTTCTAAAACCTGAGTTATGGCCTAATCCATATGTGATAGATGCCAAGTACAAACCTAGATATAAAAAATGCAAAACCATATCAAAGGAGGATGCCAGAGAAGTGTCTGGGTATGCTCGTCTAAGTAAAATTTACGAATTACTGGGTTTAGATGAAGAAAGTGCCATTCCCATAAAATGCTTGATAATATATCCAGATCAAGATAAAAATGAGTTCTTTACGTTCAATCGGGAAAAGGAGCCAGAATTCGAAAGAATATCAGGATATGTAAGATTGTACAAGGTGGGAATAAAATTACCTCTTATAAAATAATTATAAGGGGATATATTACCCATCCGAAAGGTATTAACGACCTTCATCAGATCAGGTCTGGTTCGGTGGAAAATGATGCAAGTGGAGGAATTCAACCGGATGCTTGAGACCTGCATTCCCAGAAAAATGTACCAGCTGGACTTTGAAGAATTCCTGATTGCAAATGATTTCGGCAAGGATGCGATTGTGCATCTGAGAAAATCCTTTGATCAGAAACAGCCTTTGGCTCCGGAGATTCACGATAAGGTGCTGAATCTTTTCAAAAGATACCTGCTCGTGGGAGGTATGCCGGATGCGGTAAATGAATAATTGAACAGTCATAATATCGTCAAAGTGAGAAAGGTTCAGGAGGCTATCAGAGAATTGTATGGTGTCGATGCTTCCCGTTACGAAGAGGATGCTGCCAAGAAACTGTATATCCGTCGTATCTATGACATGATTCCTTCTCAGATGGAGAACAAGAAGAAACGGATTGTGGCAAAAGATATATTGGACAGGAAAGGCGATAGATTTAGCAATTATGTGGAGGAGTTTGAGTACCTGATCAATTCAGGCATAACGATACCATCTCATGCAATCAGTAATCCGAAATATCCCTTGGCAGAATCCCGGCAGAAAAATTTGTTGAAGCTGTACATGAACGATGTAGGTATGCTTACTTCCCAGTTGTATCATTACAATATCCAGCCAATACTGAACGACATTGCCAGCATTAACCTTGGCTCTGTCTATGAAAGCGCTGTTGCCCAGGAACTGAAAGCACATTACGAAAAACTGTTCTACTATGACAATAAGCAGAAAGGGGAGGTTGACTTCCTTGTTGATGACAACGGCACAATGAGTGTGCTGCTTATCGAGGTTAAATCCGGAAAGGATTATACAGTTCATAGTGCATTGGACAACCTGATGTCAATTCAGGATTACCATATTGTTTCATCTATTGTCCTTTCAAACGAAAGGGAAATAAAGACAAAAGGAAATATCCTTTATCTCCCGATTTACTATGTTATGTTCCTGGAGAACAAGGTGCCGGAAGAAGAAAATTTGTACTTTTAGGTTTAATGCGAATTGAGGTTTACAAGATAATTCCTTCCCTTAGTTTTGACTTTACTTTAATTGGTACATATATGTGCTCGTTGACAAAACCGAGAAAATGATTTGGTGGAAAGTGTAATTTCTTTGTAATTTCTTTGTATCTATGCGTATTCACTCATAGTTACAATATAGTAATATTTTAAGCAGAAAAATATATTGAATATACTTTGATATTAAAATAATGGCTATCTTTGTGCCATGAATAATCCATTGCGGCAATTAGGAAATATCCCTGTTACAGCTTCCGTATTGGAGTCCCTGTTTCCTCATATCAGGGGCGGAAGCCAGAAACTCAGGTTGCTTGAGCGTGACAAACAGATAATACGTCTCAAGAAGGGACTTTATGTGTGCAATCCTGAAATAACAGGGAAAACCCTTTCGACAGAATTGATAGCCAATCATCTGTATGCCCCTTCGTATGTTTCCATGTCATCGGCTCTGCGCTATTATGGGCTGATACCGGAAGTGGTTTACACCAAGCAGTCCATGACTTTGAAGTATGCCAAGAACTTTGACACGCCATTTGGGCGGTTTGAATATACGCATATCTCGAAAGCCGCATTCTCTGTTGGGCTGACAAGCATCAAGAAAGAGGACTATGCATTTGTGATGGCTACGCCGGAAAAGGCTCTGTGTGATCTGATTGCCAATTCTTCAAAAGTGAATTTGCGCTACCTGAAAGATGCCGAAATTTATCTGGAAGAGGATATCCGGATGGAAAGGGAGGATTTTATGCAGATGGATGCCCGGTTGTTTGAGGAATATATCAAGGTCGGCAAAAAGGCCGACTCAATCCGTACTTTACTTAAATTGCTGAAGAAATGAAGAATGAGATTTATGACAATATGCTCTCTGCATATGGTGCGACAACGGAACAAGAAAGGCGTAATGCCATATTTGAAGTAAACCAGCAGGTGATACTTGCCGGGCTCTACAATGGCGGTTTCTTCGATATGGCCGCTTTTTATGGCGGTACGTGCCTCAGAATTTTTCAAGGTCTCCAACGCTTCAGCGAGGATATGGATTTTTCCCTCCTGGCTCCCGATGACAAGTTCGATTTTACGAAATACTTCCAGCCGATAATAGATGAATTTGCCATTGTCGGTCGTGAGGTGGAGATTAAAAAGAAAGACAAAAAGAGTTTTGGTAAGGTGGAATCCGCTTTCCTGAAAGACAATACGGATGTATATGATGTGTCTTTCCAGACCGATAAATCCATAAAAATCAAAATTGAAGTTGATACCCAACCACCGTTGAATTTCAGGACTGAACAAAAGCTGCTTCTACAGCCTCACTCCTTCATGACACGCTGTTTCACTTTGCCGGATTTGTTTGCCGGGAAGATGCACGCATTGGTGTACAGAGGCTGGAAAAACAGGGTGAAAGGTCGTGACTGGTATGATTTCGAATGGTATGTCCGTCACAATGTGCCTCTTGATTTTGCCCATCTCGCAGAGCGTGTCCGCCAGTTCAACAACGAAGAAATCGGGAGGGAGGCATTCATGGCTCAGTTGAAAGACAGATTGGCGTCAGCGAACATCAATCAGGTAAAGAACGATGTCCTTCCGTTTGTCAGGAACCCCAAGGAGCTCGATATCTGGTCAAACGATTATTTTGTCCAGTTGGCGGATATGATAAGATTCGAATAATAACAGCTAATATTTACTGATTTATGACAAAACAGATTTTGATTGACATTAGGGAGCAGGAATTGAGTGAGATTGCACCCTATCTTATGATATATTTCCCATATAACGAGGAAATGTGCAGCTATACTGATGCATGGATGGGGGAACTATATGAGAACAAATATCCGTTGGTTGCTAAAGGTATGTGGTCAGGAATAGTCGACTTGAAAACACATAATTTACTGAATTGGAAATCTGAATATGGAAATCTTTACCTGCAGGCCAAAGTATGTGATAGCGGAACATATTTCTTGCTTGATAAAGACAAGAAAGCGATATGCAAGATTGCCGGTTATGTGCCAAACGGCTTGATTCCGGATTCAGATGATTGCGGTGACTATATCCGTTTAAGGATTAACAGTGACGGTACGATAGAAAATTGGCCTGAGAATCCAGACTATTCCGATTTTATCGAAGGATCCGAGTCTGTAGAAAGGATTGATACGGACATTGAAGAAGAACCAATACTGGATACCAAGGTTGAGTTCACTTACAGCCAACTTATGGCAAAATTGCTTCGGTTGCCTAAGTTCCTGCAACTGGAAATAGGAAAGGCGTTAGTGGCAAATGCCTCGGAAGAATTTGAAGAAACAGAATGAGTATGTTTTACTTTTTAATCAGATTATTTTGTCATCTTATATTTTATTGCGATATTTGTATTACGATAAATTTGTAACGGTATAATAGAAATAACATGAAGCCCAATAATCCTTTCCTCATTTCTGGATATTATAGCCCTGAATTCTTTTGTGACAGAGAGCAGGAGACTGTAACTATTCTTGATGCGCTCCACAATGGACGCAATGTGACATTGATAGCGCCCCGCCGTATGGGAAAGACAGGACTGATTCGTCATGCCTTTTATCGTTTGAAAGAAAAACAGCCTGATATTGTCACTTTCTATATGGATATCTATTCTACCCAGTCATTAGGTGATTTTGTAAGATTGTTTGCTAGTACGGTGTTGGGGCAGTTGGATTCCGTTCCTCAAAAGGCTCTGAGTCGGATAAGCCAATTTATCCGCAGTTGTCGCCCAGTGTTTACTTTTGATGAATTGACAGGTGTTCCTAAGGTGACGATAGATGTGGCTCCGGCTGAGGAAGAAAACACTTTAAAAGAGATATTCGAGTATCTGGGTTCGTCGGAGAAACGATGCTATATTGCCATCGATGAGTTCCAGCAGATCGCAGAATACCCAGAAAAGGGTGTGGAGGCTTTGTTACGCTCCTATATCCAGTTTCTGCCGAATGTGAACTTCATATTTGCCGGCAGCAAGCAGCATCTGATGCAGGAGATGTTCACTTCGTCAAAAAGGCCGTTCTATCAAAGTACGCAACCTCTTACAATTGGTCCGATACAACAGGATGAGTATGCATGCTTTGCCATAGAGCATTTTATCGCACATAAAATGAATTTGTCTCAAAATATTTTCAACTCAATTTATGAAAAATATGAAGGGCATACCTGGTATGTGCAGTGTCTTCTCAATCGCCTGTACGGGTACGACCGAGATGTGGATATGGAACTGGTTGCATACGCCACAGAGCAGATTTTATCCGAATACAGCTACACTTATGCAGACATGCTGAAAGCATATTCTTCCGGTCAGGTGCGACTGTTGAAAGCAATCGCCAAGGAGGGCTGTGTCAAGGAAGTTTTGGCCGGCGATTTTATCAGCGCCTACAGGCTTCGTGCTGCAAGTAGCGTGAGTGCAGCATTGAAGAAACTGCTGGAAAACGAACTGGTTTATCAGACTGCCGACGGCTATATGATATATGACCGCTTTATGGGCGAATGGTTAAGGAGGCAAGGGTTTTGAATTTATTGTTGTGTAATTAGTTTTATATCTAATATGTCATTCGAAATAATTGTGAATTGCATAATGGCTTTAGGTGCCTTGGCTACAGCTGCAACTTTTGTTCTTGTTCTCATAAATCAGAAAGGGACACAGAAGCAGATTGACAGCCTGTCGCAAATGGCAGAGATGTTTTCTCGTCATTATCAATTGGAACGTATTCAAGCTGGAAGCAATATATATCCGAAAATTCAGATAAGTTTGAAGGATGATTTGATGTGGGGACTGAAGATTCAGGTTAAAAATAACTCATATCCGGTAGAAGTGTACCGGATTATAATATATGAACCTCGAACACATTTGGATATAAAATTGAAACCTAAAAGTGAATATATTCAAGTACGGCAAGGGGAGACAAAATGTATTTTACCAGGCGAATTAAGTCGCCAATCCCTATATGCTTTTGGCGCATCGATAAGAATATATATTGCTGAATCTGGCAAGAAACAGCATCTACCATCAATTGCCGGAATTACTATTTCATCCATTGGTGCTTAGCACACCGGGCATGAGCAACAAGGAGATAGTTGAAGCCATCCGAGCCAATGAAAAACAGGATAAAGAGCTTATACAATTCTTTGCACCCTTTGATACAGAGTTTTTCAAAGAAAAGGTCCGTATCAATAACCGCCATCTGAATTTCTTTTCAGACCCGGACTCCAAGAAGAACTTCATCAAGATGATTGAAGTAATGGAAAATGTCGAACTATCCATTACTTCCCATCAGAAATATAAGCTGTTCCTATTCCTCTGCAATGCAGAACGGTATAAAGAGAACCTGCCTGCTATCGAGCAACTGCTTCTTATCGTTTTGGGATTGAAGGTGAAACTGCGACTGGAAGTCCATGAGATT